>SL_3KL_010_SEDDRAFT_10006838_pt1 | contig 10158 bp, 4 predicted proteins | sample SodLakKL_010_SED_2_FD_10381 | JGI IMG/M metagenome (IMG submission 10381)
GACCGCTGCGGGAGACCTCGAGGTGCCCCACGGGGTCGACCACGACGGTCCGGTGCTGCTCACGATCCGGCCCGAGGCGATCGTCGTCGCACCGGCCAGCGGGCCGAACATCCTGGCGGGCCGGGTCCGCGATGCCCGCGACCTCGGCGCCAGGGTCCAGTTCACCGTCGAGGTCGAGGGCGTCACGCTGACGCTGGTGACACGCCCGGATGCCCTGCGTGCGCTGTTGCCCGGTGCGGACGTGCACCTCCGGTTGCCGGCGGAGGCGTTGTGGGCGATGCCCGCCGCCGACGGCACCGCTGCCGACGGCACCGCTGCCGACGGCACCGCTGCCGACGGCACCGCAGCCGCTGCTGCCGTCGACCCTGCTGGAACCGCCACTAGGGTCGGTCCGCCCGACCTCCCTGCCGCTGCGCTCGGCCGTGACCACGAGCGCTGATCGGAGCTAGACGGTGCTGGACCGCCGCGTCCGTACGTGGCTCGGGCCCCTCTGGGATGCGCTCGCCCGCGGCCTGGTGCGTGTGCGGGTCGGACCGACCACGCTCACCCTGCTCGGGCTCGCCCTGGCACTCGCCGCGGCGACAGCGGCGGGACTGGCGGCCTGGAGCTGGGCCCTGGGTCTGTGGCTCGCGTCCCGCGTCCCCGACGGGCTCGACGGTGCGGTCGCCAGGGCGTCCGGTCGGGAGAGCGCCTTCGGTGGCTGGCTGGACCTCTCGTCCGACATGGCCGCGTACGGCGCGTTCGTGGTCGGCTGCGCGATCGGGCAGCCGGACGCCCGCGTCGCCTGTCTCGTGCTGCTGGTGACCTACTACGTCAACGGTGGGTCGCTGCTGGCCTACTCCGCGGCGGCCGAGGACGCGGGGATCGACCGCCCGGACGAACGCACCTTCCACTTCACGCGTGGGCTGGCCGAGGGGACGGAGACGATCGTCGCCCACGCGCTGATGGTGCTCTTCCCGGCCCACCTCGGCACGATCGCCTGGGTCTTCGCAGGGATGGTCGGCGTCACGATCCTGCAGCGCACCTGGCTGGCGTGGCGGACCCTGCGGCGGACATCGGACAGCGCAGCGGCCTCAGCGGAGGAGCAGCCGGCGCGCGAGGACCACGGCCCGAATGACCGGTCGCAGCCTCGCGAGCCCGGCACGTAGCTCCTCGAGCGAGGCGTCGGCGAGGTCGGCGTTCCACGTCGGGTAGGCGTGCGTCGTCCGGGTGATGCGGTCGAGCTTCGCGCCACCGGCCATCCACGCCGCCACCTCGCCGATGCCCTCGCCCGCTCGGGGTCCGACGATCGTGGCGCCGACGATGCGGCCCTTCGGGTCACCGACCAGGCGGGCGAACCCCTCGATGCGGCCCGACGTGATGGCACGGTCGAGTCCGGTGTGCCGGGAGGTCCGTACGGTGATCGCGTCGCCGTACCGTGCGCGTGCCTCGTCGGTCGACAACCCGATCCGCGCCACCTCGGGGTCGGTGAAGGTGACCCAGGGGATCCGTTCGTGGTCGACCGTGGCGCGCAGGCCGAACGACGCGTTCTGGACGACGGTCGCACCGTGGGTGGCGGCGACGTGGGTGAAGGGCAGCAGCATCGTCGCGTCCCCGCCGGCGAAGATCCGCGGGTTGCTGGTCCGGAGCCGGTCGTCGACCTCGACGGCACCACCGGGGGTCAGCCCCACCCCGGCAGCATCCAGTCCGAGCCCCGCCGTCACCGGTGCCCGGCCGACGGCCACCAGGATCTCGTCGAACCCGACCGTGCCAGCGGCGGGCTCTCCGTCGCTGGGGACACCGCCGTCGGTGGGTTCGACGCGCAGCACCTTGCCGCGCGCGCCCTCCTCGACAGCTACCGCTTTGGTGCCGGCACGGACGTCGATGCCCTCGTCGCTGAGCCTCGCGGCGACCACCGCCGAGGCCTCCGGCTCCTCACGGGGGAGGATGCGGTCGGCCATCTCCACCAGCGTGACCTCTGCACCCAGGCGGGCGAAGGCCTGCCCGAGCTCGGCCCCGATCGGCCCGGCACCGAGCACGACCAGCCGGCGCGGCAGCTCGGTCAGCCCCCACACCGAGTCGGAGGTCAACGGCCTAGCGTCGGCCAGGCCCGGGATCGGCGGGATGACCGGGCTGGCCCCGGTCGCGATCATCGCCCGGCGGAAGCGCACCTGACGGCCGTCGACCTCGATGCGGTCGGGGCCGACGAACCTCGCGGTGCCGTGCACCACCTCGACGCCTTCGCGACGCAGTCGCTCAGGGGAGTCGTGGGGCTCGATCGTCGCGATCGCCTGCTTGACGTGGGCCATCGCCTCGGCGAGGTCGACGCGGACCTCGCCGGCATGGACGCCGAGGTGGTCCGAGCTCCGGGCGATGTGCGCGTGCTCGGCCACGGTGAGCAGTGCCTTGGAGGGGACACACCCCCTCCACAGGCAGTCGCCACCGGTGCGGTCGCGCTCGGCCAGCAGCACGCGGGCGCTCTGGCCGGCGGCGCCCACCGCCGCCACGAGCCCGGCGGTGCCACCGCCGATCACCACGAGGTCGTAGCGCGCCATCGGTGCCTCCTCGGGTTCGGTTCGGTGCCGCTGCGGTCGTGCCGCCGGATCGTGGAACGAACCGGCTCGTAGCTGGCCACTTCGNTGCACGATCGTCACGACGGCCCAGCGACGGCAACCCCGCTGGCCCGTCGATGCTTCCGGACCGGGCGGTGATCAGCGGATCGTGNAACGAACCGGCTCGTGGCTGGCCGTTCCGTTGCACGATCGCCCACCCCCAGCGTNGCGTGCGCCGATCTCTCCGCTCCTATCGGCGTCGCCTCCTCACCCGAGGATGGGCGTCAGGTCGTGGCGTCACCCTGCTCGAGGGTGCGGGCGATNCCGCGCTCGACCGCATCGACCAGGTAGGGGCGCAGCTCGCGGGCAGCGACGATCCGGTGCACGGAACCGACCTCCTGCGCNCGCTGCACCGAGTGGATGCGGTCGAACTCGGNCGCCACCTCACCGAGCTTCTCGGAGCGCACCGTCGTGCGCAGCGTCGACAGCTCCGCCTGGAGCTTCGCCACCTCGCCGTCGTCGGCCGCGGCGATCCGCCGCTCGAGGTCCTGCACGCGGGCGTCGGCATCGGTGCGCCGGTTGACCTCACCGGCGAACACCACGGCAGCCGCCGGTGGGCCGCCGATGACGGAGGCGTGCGAGCCCTCGACGGCGGCGACCTCCATCTGGTCGTTGAGCGCCGCGGAGAACACCACGAACGCGCCGCCGTGGTACCGGGACACGACGCAGAACACGATCGGCCCGTCGAAGTTGACGACGGCGCGCCCGATCTCCGCGCCGTACTCGAGCTGCAGTTGCCGCAGCGACTCCGGTGAGCCGTCGAACCCGGAGAGGTTGGCGAGCACGACCACCGGACGGTTGCCGCTGGCGGCGTTGATCGCCCGGGCCACCTTCTTGGAGGCCTTCGGGAACAGGGTGCCGGCGGTCCACTGGTCCGGCCCGTCCGCCGGGATCAGACCTCGCCGCTGGATCGGCTTGGACTCGATGCCGAGCAGCGTCACCGGGTAGCCGCCGAGCTGGGCGTCGAACACGATGGCCACCTGCGCCTCGGCCATGTCGACCCAGCGCTCGAGCGGATCCGCGTCCTGATCGCTGACCGCCCGCAGCAGCGTGCGCATATCGAAGGGCTTCTTGCGGCCCGGGTTGGTCCGCTCGGAGAAGATGTCCCCGACCGTGGTGAAGTCGAGCCCCTCGACGTCGTGGGGTGCCTCCCGGACGTCGCGGTCGACCGGGTCGCTGGTGTCCGCCCGCCGCGGGAAGCGCTCCCCGGGGACGAGGTAGCTGTGGGCGTAGTGGGCGAACAGCACGTCGCGGGCACCCGCGAGGTCCGCGGCCCAGTACTGCGCCTGGCCGTTCGGGCCCATCACCCGGTCGTAGCCGCCGATGCCGAAGTTGTCCTCGGCCGACACCCCGCCCGAGTAGTCGAGCGCCTGCTTGCCGGTCAGCACCATCGCGCTGTCCGGGGTCATCACCAGGATGCCCCTGGTGTGCATCAGCATCGTCGCCTCGGCGTTCCAGTAGGGCTGGGCGCCGACGTTGATGCCCGTGACGATCACGTTGATCTCGCCACCGGCCTGGGTGAACCCGATGATGCGGCGCAGGACCGCGGCGACCCAGTCCATGTTCTCCGTCCCGCTGTCCATCGCGATCCGGGCACCGGAGGACACGGCGAACCACTCGACGGGCAGGCCCTCGCGCTCGGCGAGGTCCAGCGCGGCGATCACCCGCCGTGACTCGGGCTCGGCGATCGCCCCGAGCCCCTTGGTCGGATCGCCCAGGATCGCGACGCGTCGCATCCCCTCCGGATGTCGGCCGGTCGGCGCGGAAGCGATGCCGACGACGATGCCGGCGGCGTTGCGTCCGTACGGGCGCTCGACGGGGACGAGCACGCCATCGTCGTCGAGGTCGTGCTCGACGAAGGAGCCCTCGTCGCGGGCCAGCTCCGGCCCCTCCGGGGAGCGGATCAGCAGCGGCACGATCTCGTAGGGGTAGACGGTGCCGCGGCGCCGTGCCCGAAGCACGCGCTCGGTGAGCTCGTCGAAGGGCTCGAGCGGCTCCGTCGGTGGCGGGGTCGCGCGGATCGTCAGCCCCTGGCCGGGCGGCCGGTACATCCGCACGATCATCGGTTGGTGGCCGCCGTCCGGGCGGGGCAGACGCGCCTGCACCATCACCTGTTCGAGCCCGAGGTTGTCGGTCATCGGCGCCAGCGTGCGGATCACCTTGTCGAACCCGGCCAACGGCAGATCGACCGGCGGCCACACGTTGAGGATGACGCGGTTCCAGTCCGGGCTCGTCTCGTAGCCGGCCCGAGCCTGCCGCAGGTCGTCGAGGCAGGCGGCGAAGATCCGCTCGAACTCGGGCAATCCGCTGACCCGGCCGTCGTCGTCGAAGATGGGGGTGAGGTCGCGCACCTCGGCCAGCGCGATCAGGCGATGGTCCGACGGGTTGTCGTGGGCCACCGCGTCGAAGAGGTACACGTCCTCGTTCGACGGCAGGCGGGTCAGTCGGAAACGCTCGAACCGCCACAGGTCGAGCCGGCCCGCGATCAGGGGGTGGATGCCGCGCAGGTGGGCCCGCTCGACGAAGCCGTCCTCGGCGCGGCGGAAGGTGAGGTGCTCGACGCTGGACCGCGTCGCATCGGCGCGCGCCGGAGAGACGATCGTGGTGGTGACGCGTCGGAGCACGGGGGGAAGCCCTGCCCGGTCGAGCGTGTCGGCCAGGCTGGCGATCAGGTCGTCGAGGTCGTCCACCGGGTCGTAGCGCGTCAGGTAGACGTCCGCGACCACGCCTGCGCCTGCGTCCGCGGTGATCCCTTCGGACGCCAGCCCGGCGGTGCGCAACGCCTCCTCCAGCGCGTCGGCGTCGGCGGCGACGGCGACCACCCGGCCCTCACCGCGTTGGTCCGTGAAGTCGGCGACGACCGTCGGCAGTTCGGTGAGCTCGACCGCGTGGGCCCGTTCGATCTCGCGTGTGCGGTAGTAGCGGCGCGTGAGCACCTCGAGCAGCACGGGCCAGCCGGTCGCGGTCACCAGCGGGTCCGCCAGCAGCCCGAGCAGCGGCTCGGTCGCCGCGACCAGTTCGGCCATCCGTTCGTCACGATCCGGGGCATCCGGTTCGGCGGACAGCGCGGCGAGGTGTTCGCGCACCTCGTCCAGGATCTCGTCGCGCTCCTGCTCGAGCCGTGGCTGGTCGAAGCAGCGGTAGCGCACGCGACGGGCGAGGTCACCGACGACCGGATGTCGCACCTGCGTGGCCCGGATCAACCGGTCGAGGACCACCCGCAGGTCCTCGCCGCCGCCGTCGGCGGCCGCACCGCCCCGGTCGGCGAGCCGCTGCAGCAGCGCCAGGATCATCGGCACCTGCCATGGCGCCCGCTGCTGGGAGAGGTGGATCCGGTACAGGGCCTCCTCGAGCTCGGGGGAGCGGTCGAGCGAACCGACCCCGTGGTGGGCGACGGCGCGGCGGAGCCGGTCCGTGAAGCCCTGCGGCAACCCCTCCACCTCGGCGTCGAGGGAGCGCAGGAACGCGTGGAGGTACTCGCGCGCGTTGTGAGGCTCGTCGCCGTCCTCGGCGTCGCCCGTGTCCTCGGCGCGGCGGTTCCGGGTCAGCGAGCTGAGGTCGGCGAAGATCTCCAGGATGTCCAGTTCGGCGCGGATCAACCCCGGATCGTCGGCGGTGGGCAGCGCGTCCAGTTCCTGGACGATCCCGGGGGCCTCGTCGAGGGGGATGTCGAACCCGAGCACGAACCGCCGGAGCGCGTCGAGCAACGTCCGAGCGCGAACGGCTGGGTGCTCCGACGCCTGATCGTCGCCGTCGAGGACGCGCAGGTCCGCCCGGTCCCCGGACCGCGCGTCGGCGTCCGCGTCGCCGATCGGCTCGAGGCGGACGACGGGTGCGCCGGCGTCGAGCTGCACGTTGCCGCTCGCGAGCACCTCCACGACCCGTCCCGCGAAGGGTGCCGAGAGGACCGTCTCCATCTTCATGCTCTCGAGCACGGCGAGGGGCGCGCCGGCCTCCACCTCGTCGCCGACGTCCGTGGTGATCGCCACGACGACCGACGGACCGGGCGCGCGCACCATCCCCGCGTCGTCCTGCGAGATCCGGTGGGGGAGGCCGTCCACCTCGACGAGGGTGTCGGCCCCCTGGGCGATCGACGCGACGCGGTAGCGCCGCCCTCCGATGGTCAGGCGACGCTCGAACCGGTCGAGGTGCTCGATGTCGGCGATCACCCGTGCCCCGTCCTCCGCGACGAGGTAGCGCTCAGGACCGGTCCGGGCGACGTCGAGGCGGTACGGGCTGCCCGCGTAGCGCAGGTCGACCATGACGCTGGCGTCGGCGCCGGCGTGGGGGCGGCCGCGCGCGGCGGAGGCGTAGAACCGATCGCGCTCGACGATCGATGCCGCGTCGTAGGCGTCGATCGCGGCGGCGACGAGGGCCACCTCGCCGTGAGCGGCGAAGCGGTAGCCACCGTCGGCGGAGATGCGGTCGAGCCAGCCGGTGTCGACCTCGCCGGCGATGACGGTGGGCTGATCCAACAGGTCGAGCAGGAACGCGCGGTTGGTGGTCCCCCCGCGGACCAGCACGCTGGTCTGAGCCAGCCCACGACGCAGCCGCGACAGCGCCTCGTCCCGGTCCCGGCCGGCGACGATGATCTTGGCGATCATCGAGTCGTACTCGGGGGCGATGGTGTCGCCCTCGGCGACGCCGGTGTCGACACGCAGGCCCGGCCCGGACGGCAGCCGCAGCCGCTCGATCGTCCCGGGGGAGGGGGTGAAGCCGCGCTCGGCATCCTCGGCGTTGAGCCGGACCTCGATCGCGTGGCCCTCGGGACGCGGAGGATCACCCTCCAGCCTGCCGCCCGCGGCGATGTGGAACTGCAGCTTGACCAGGTCCAGGCCGGTGGTCATCTCCGTGACCGGATGCTCGACCTGCAGCCGGGTGTTGACCTCGAGGAAGGCGAACCGCTGCCCCTCCGGCTGGTAGAGGAACTCGACGGTGCCCGCGCCCTGGTACCCGGCGATGCGCGCGAGCTCGGCCGCCGCCGCCTTGATGTGCTCCTCCTGGGCGCCGTCGAGCGCCGTCGAGCTCGACTCCTCGAGCACCTTCTGGTTGCGGCGCTGGACGGAGCAGTCGCGCACACCGGGCGCCCACACGCCTCCGTGGCCGTCGGCGACGATCTGCACCTCGATGTGGCGCGCGCCGGTGACGAGCGGCTCCATGAACACCGTCGGGTCCCCGAAGGAGCGGGCCGCCTCCTCGCGGGCGCGTTCGAAGGCGTTGGGTAGCTGCTCGGCCTCACGTACGACCCGGATACCGCGGCCACCGCCGCCCGCGGCGGCCTTGACCACCAGCGGGTAGCCGATCCGCTGGGCGTGCTCGCGCGCGCTGGCCAGGTCCTCGACCGCGCCACCGCTCCAGGGTGCGACGGGCACCCCGGCACGCTCGGCGAGGAGCTTCGCACCGATCTTGTCCCCGAGCGAGCGCATCACCTCGCCGCTCGGCCCGACGAAGGTCACGCCGATCCGGGCACAGAGGTCGGCGAAGTCGGCGTGCTCGGCGACGAACCCCCAGCCGACCCAGACGGTGTCGACGCCCGAGTCCACCAGCGCGCGCTCGAGCTCCGCGTGGTCGAGGTAGGGAGAGGTCGTCGGCGGCGGGTCGCCCGGCCCCGGACCTATCCGCACCGCCTCGTCGGCCTCGCGGACGAACATCGCGGCCCGTTCGGCGTCGGTGTGCAACGCGACGGTCCGCAGCGGGACGTCGTGCTCGTGAGCCAGCTCGCGCACGGCGTGGATGCAGCGCATCGCCGGCTCGCCACGGTTCACGATCGCGATGCGGCCGAGCCGTCCAAGGTCCGCGTGCATCCCATCCTCTCGGTCGTCTCACCCTGTCGGGCTCCGCCCGCGCCCAGGCCTCGTGAGCACCCCGAACCTAGCCGAGACCCCCCGGTGACCGGCGGGTGGTCACGCTTGCGCGCGGGGTGTGCCCGCCGGTGGATCCGGCGGCCCTGGCGGGCCGTCCCCGGGTGCACGCTTGGCTCGCAGCGGTTGACCCCGCCCGTAGGTCAACGTGCGCCACAGCCACTCGACCGGGCCGAAGCGGGCCCAACGCAGCCACAGCGGGCAGATGATCAGCAGCGTGACCCACACACCGAACACGACCAGCAGCGCTTCGGCCGGCCCCAGTTGCCCGTAGAGGTCGAACCCGGCGAACACGATCAGGGTCAGCACGCTCTGCAGCAGGTAGGCCGTCAGCGCCATCCGTCCGACGGCCGCGAGGGGGCGCACGACCCCGAACCGCAGGGTCACCAGCGCCAAGGTCGACAGGTAGCCGACCGCGAGCACCGGGGCGCCGAGCAGCTGTCCCAGCATGACGAGCGCGACGAGCCCCGGTCCGACCTGGTCGTCGGCCGAGCCGGCGATGAGCACGATCGGGTCGACCGTGCCCTGTGCGAGGGTCAAGGGCAGCCCGGCGCCGAGCCCGATCAGGGCGGCCCTGCGCAGCTGTGGCCGGACGGCCGACAGGTCGGAGACGATCCCGGCTCGCCCGACGACGAACCCGAGCAGGAACAGGCCCAACAGCCAGGGGAGGACGAAGATCTGCCCCAGCTGGATGATGAGCGCCTCGAGGGCGTTCACCCCGAGGACGTCGAGGTAGGTCCCCTCGAGGTGAGCCCGAACCGCCGCCTCGCCACGGTCGGCGAACCAGCCCGCGAACGTGCCGACGAACGGTTCGTCGTCGGGCGCCTCGAACGCGCCCTGCATCACCGCAGCGAGCCACGAGAACAGCACGCCGAGGAAGGTCGTCACGCCGATCAGCGCCGCGGACCAGATGAGGGCGGTCCGCTGCGCCACCGTGATGAAGGCGAGCAGGACCAGCCCGGTGATGCCGTAGACGAACAGGATGTCGCCCGGGAACAACAGCAGCATGTGGGCGATGCCGATCAGCAGCAACCAGCCGTAGCGCCGGGCCAGGATCCCGCGCGGGCTGCCCCCGGCCGCGATCGTCCGCCCCACGATCAGCGCGGCGCCGAGGCCGAACATGATCGCGAAGCTGGAGACGAACTTGCCGGCGGCCAGCCAGCCGCTGAGGAACTGCGCCACCCGGTCGATGCCCTCGCTCCGCGGCGGGATGTCGCCCGCCATCACCTCGTAGAAGGCCGGGCCGCGCATCAGCTCGACGTTGATCAGCAGGATGCCGAGCAGCGCGAAGCCACGGAGCACGTCGAGCACGGGCTCACGCGCACCCGGAGCCGTCGGTGCCAGGTCGGCGCTGTCTCCGCGTGTCGGCGGCGGTGGAGGCACGGAGCCCGAGGACGGCGGCGACGGAGGAGGCAGGGAGCCCGAGGACGGCGGTGGTGGCGGCGGTGGCCGGTCGCGGTCGTGCTCGGACACGTCGTGGTCTCCCCCGGGGGACGGTGTCGGCCGTCGATCGGTCGCACCCCGACATCGTTGGGGACATCGTAGGTGTGCGGTCGCGACGCTACCCACTACGTTCCGGCTCCCGGCGGAGGGCAAGGAGCATCGGTGGCCCGAACCAGGTGGGTGGTGTGGCTGCTCGTCGTCGCGCTCGTCGCCGTCGGGTGTGCAGCGCCGGACGACGAGGCTGCGGTGGCCGACGACGAGCC
>SL_3KL_010_SEDDRAFT_10006839_pt1 | contig 10158 bp, 5 predicted proteins | sample SodLakKL_010_SED_2_FD_10381 | JGI IMG/M metagenome (IMG submission 10381)
CGTCCAGGTTCTGCCGGAGGTCGGTGAGCTACGCTCTCACGGGTTCAGTGTGCATCATCACCTCTCGCGTTGGATCCCCCTCCCCGGCGTGGAGCTGACCGGTGTCGCCGGGTTCCAGGAGGCCACCGCCGGAGAGGACATCGATGTCCGGGCCATGCACCTGGGGGTAATCGGAGGCACCCGGATCGGTCCGCTGGATCTCTTCGGATCGGCCCAGCTCCGAAGCGGTTCGGCCCGCATCGAGTATCGGGTCGACAATCCCGGTGGGGTGCCGCTCCTTCCCCCCGATGGTACTTCCGTGTCGTTCCGGACCTCCGTCGACACCGAGCCCACCTATCTGGTGGGCGCCCGACTCCAACTGCTCGTCCTGAATCTGGCCGGGCACTACAGCTTCGGCGAGCAGGACGGATTCTCCATCAAGCTGGGGATGGGGCTGCCCTGACCGCCCCGCTGAGGGGCGCCCCTCAGCGGCGTCGTACCACCCGATACGAGGCCAGATCCAGGGCGAAGTCCGCCTCTTCCCACCCCGGCAGGATCGCCCAGACCAGGTCGTCCATGGCGTCGTTGGGATCGGCGTAGTCGGGCGCCATGGCCCCGGACAGGTCCCACCCCCGGCCTTCCGTGTACCCCAGACGAGACCAGTCCAGGGGGCGATCGGAGGTGAGGATGAAGAAATGCCCCAACCCGGGGCCGTCCGCTACGACCCACGGACGCCCCCCCCGCAGGAGGAGGAGGTGCTCCTGCCCCCCCCGGATCCACTGCGGGTCTCGGGGCCCGGAGGGGAAGTGGAGATGGATCCGCCCGGCGGTATCCAACTGGACGATAGCCACGTAGGCCTCCCGCTCCGCTCGGAAGTGCACCCGAACGGGCTCACCGGGGCGGAAGGTGGGCTCGGGGCCACGCGGGAACCAGATTCGTGCGGCCGGGACGTCGCCGCCGGCATCCGGGAGGGCCCACTCCCCGGAAGAAATGGCGGCCCGATCCTCCCAACCCAGGGCCCACGCTCCGGATCCGGGGGACGGGGTCTGCGCTTCCGCCCCGGCCATGGCACCGGCCAGGACAGGCCAAACAAGGAGAGAGGCCATGGAGGAGACGGCCAGGAAGATGAGGGCCACGACCCGGGGTGGACGAACATGACCGCGAGGTCGGGACAGGGGATGGGACAGGCCCGAACCACCCCCGTCGGGCCGGCCTGCACCGGCGCTCCCCCTCGACTCTCGCAACGTCCGCTCCCCCATCCGTCGCCCTCCCTTGTGCCAGCGGTCATCAAGGATCGCGCCCTCCTGAGCAACCTCACTCGTCTCCGAAGGGTATGGAAGCAGGGTTCATGCCGGGATGCAGTTCCCCGGACAGTGGCTCTGCCTGGCAGATCTGGTCCCCCCAGCGGTCACCGGGTGTCTGAAAAGGAGGACACAGTCGCCGCAAGGGGGACGCGCTTCATGGTCATGGCGAGACCGGAATCGCAACGGACGCCAGACCTGGGGGTAGCCCGCTGGTCGCCACGCCCTTATTTCGAACGAGCCCGGCCCCTGATCTTCCACCCGGACGGGGCGGAACCTTCGCCACGTCCCGCCCCGTCCGGTCCGCCCCTCGCTGAACCCGCGCCTCCATGTCCTCCCCATCAGACCCGCGGGGCCGCCGCGCCGACCTCCTGACGCCGGAGCAGCTTGCGGCCCTGGGCGGACTCGAATTCCAGGCCCGCGCCATCGTGGAGGGGGCTCTTCTGGGGCTTCACCGGTCCCCCAAGCGGGGATTCTCATCGGAGTTCGCCGAGCACCGGAACTACCGCCCCGGCGATGAGATCCGCCACGTCGACTGGCGGATGTACGCCCGGTCGGATCGCTACTACGTGAAGCAGTATCAGGACGAGACCAACCTCCGGGCCTACCTCCTCCTCGACGTCAGCGCCTCCATGGACTGGTCGTCGGACCCGGGCCGCATTCCCTCCAAGCTCCAGGTGGCCCGACTCCTGGCCGCGGCCCTGGCCCTCCTCCTCCTGCGCCAGGGCGATCGCACCGGCCTGGGAATCTTCGATGGGACCATCCGGAGCTGGCTCGCGCCCCGTGGTGGTCGCGGTCACTGGGCCGAACTCGCGCGGCGGCTCCGGGACACAGCACCGGGCACGGCCACCGATCCCTCGGAAGCCCTGCGCACGGCGGGCCTCAAGCTCCGCCGTCGAGGTCTGGTGATTCTCCTGTCGGACCTCCTCATGGAGCAGGATGCGCTCCTCAGGTCCCTGGGCTTCCTGCGACACCGGGGGCATCAGGTCGTCGTCCTCCACCTCATGGACCCGGGCGAGCGGGATCTCCAGGGGCGGGGTCAGGTGCTGTTCCGCGACCCGGAGACGGGGGATGAACTCCGGGTCGACGTCACCGAGATGAGGCGGCGCTACCGTGTCGAGGTCGAGGAGGCGGTGGCCCGGTGGCGGGGCCGCCTCGGAGGGGCAGGGGTGGAGCATCACCTGGTGGATACCGGCCAGCCCCTGGAGCAGGCCCTCAAGGCAGTTGTGAGGGCCCGGGGGCGCATGGGATGACGCGGCCGTGACCTTCCTTGCCCCCCTCCTCCTCCTGGCCGCGGCGGCGCTGGCCGTCCCGCTCCTCTTGCACCTCCGCCGGCAGCGGGACACCCGGGTCGAAGCCTTCCCGGCTCTCCGGTACCTTCGCAGCACCCTCCGGGAGCGGACCCGAATGGTGCGGCTCCGCCGGCTCCTCCTCCTGGCCCTCCGCCTCCTTGTCCTCACCCTTCTCGTCCTGGCCGGAGCGCGTCTGGTCCTTCCCCTGGCCGGGGGGGATCAGCCCCCTGCCGGCGTCGCACTCATCGTGGACAACGGGCTCTCCTCCCTTTCCGTCGTGGGCGAGGAACGGGCGCTGGAAGCGGTGAGGGAGATGGCCATGGAGGCGGTGGCCCGGCTCGGGGTCGATGACCGCGTCTGGGTCCTGGCTACGGGAGAGCCGTGGCGCCCCGCTCCTCCCCTGGATCGCGAGGCGGCGGCGGCCCGCATCCGGACCATGGACGGCACCGCCGTGACCGGAGACCTGGACGCGGCGGTCAGCCGAGCTCGAGCCCTCCTCCGCACCGGTTCCGCCGAGCCCCGCCGGATTCTCGTGGTGTCCCTCCTGGCACCGGGAACGCTACCGTCGTCCGGACCCCCCGCGGCGGTGGAGGACGACACGCCCATCCCCCTCCTGGTCGGCAGACCGGCCCTGGACCTCCCCACCAATCGAGGAGTGGCCCGGGCCCAGGTGGACGGTGGTCTGGCGCCCCGAGCCGGACGCCCCATCTCCCTCTCGGTCCAGGTCACCGGAGAACCTCAGGGAGGACAGCCCTTCCGTGTGGTGGTGGGAGACGAGCTCGTTTCCCGGGGGGTCACCGACGACCGAGGAGAGGCGCTGGTCGAATTGCCCCCCCAGGGAGAAGGGTGGCTGGCAGGCCGGGTTGAACTGGACCCGGACCCCCTTCGCGCCGACGATGTGCGCCATTTCGCGGCTCCCGTACTCCCTCCCCCGAGGGTGGACGTGCGCGGGGACCCCGGCCGTTACCTGCAGGCGGCGGTGGATCTCCTGGCGGAGCGGGAACGGATCGAGCCCGGACCCGGAGGAATCTCGCTGGAAGCGGGCCGACCGGTGCCCGGCGCTCCGTCCGCTCCCACCCTCCTCCTGGCCCCGTCCGACCCGGCCGATCTCGGCGGCGTGAACCGGCGACTCCGGGAGCTGGGTGTCCCCTGGACCCTGGAGCCCTTGGCGGATCACCTTCCTCCGGTGGTGGTGGACCGGAGCGACCCTCGACTCGGACTACCGCAAGGCCTGGAGGTGCGCCGCCGCTACCGCCTCATGCCCCCGTCGAACGGCTCGGATGCGGGGATCGAGGTGGCCGTGCTCTCCGATGGCACACCGTGGGCCATCCTCCACGGCGGGGGTATGGGTACGGCGGGCTCCGGCGCGGCGGACTCGGGTTCGGAAGAGCGCAGTCCCGCTGTGCTCCTCCTGGCGTCGCCGGCGGATCCGGTGTGGTCCGACCTTCCCACATCGGTGGGGATGCTCCCATTCGTCTCCGGTGCCCTGGACATCCTGGCCGGTGGAGCGGCGACTCCGGACGTCGTTGCCGGGACGCCACTGGCGCTGCCTGCGGGAACGACGGAGGTGGAAGCTCCGGACGGAACCCGGCGGGCTGCCGACGGTATCGGTGGGTTTGCGGAGACGGGACGACCGGGGATCTACGGGTTCCGGGACGAGACCGGCGCCCTCCTGGGAACGGCGGTGGTGAACGCCGCCGCTCCCACATCGGAGCCCTTCCTGACGCCGGCCCAGGCGGCCGAGCGATGGGATCGGGAGCCGAGGGGGCGCCTGATCGTCGTGCCTGGGTGCGGGGAGTGACCAGCGACCGGCGAGGTCGGGAGGTCTGGCGCCCGCTCCTGGCGACGGCGTTCCTTCTCCTCCTCATGGAAGGGTGGGTGGCGGCCCGGAACGATCCGGACGGCCCCGCCCCAAACGCCGTTGACGGGAACTCGTGACCTCACGTATCCACCCGGTTCTAGAAGGGATCCGATCCACCTCCGCCTTCCGGGCGGTCTCCGAGTCCCTTCCCCTTGAAGGTCGCCACGCCGCCGCCGGCGGGCTGGTGGGCTCGGCAGCCAGCGCGCTCCTCGCCGGACTCCACCTGGAACACCCTCGGCGCAATCTGGTGGTGGTGGCCCGGGACCCCGACGGGGCGGCGCGCATGGAGGCGGACCTCCTCTCCCTCCTTGGCGACGGTGCCGTCCACCTCTATCCCCAGGGCGAGGCCCGCTTCTACGGGGCGGAGGACGACCCGCGCATCGGCGGCCTGCGGGTAGAGGCGGTGGAGGCGCTTCTGGCGGGCGAATCCCGGATCCTGGTCACGACACCCCGCGCCCTCCAGGAGCGGGTGGACATGCCCGATCGCCTCGCCACCCTCCGCCTGGAATTGGAGGTGGGGGACGAGGTGGGGCTCACACTCCTCCTGGAGGAGTTGGAGGCCATGGGCTTCGTGCGCACCCCCCTGGTCGAGGAGGTGGGACAGTTGGCGGTTCGCGGAGGCATCGTGGACGTCTTCTCCCTGGGGCACCCGGATCCCCTGCGCATCGAATTCTGGGGTGACGAGATTTCGTCCATCCGCCTCTTCGACGTCTCGAACCAGCGGTCCCGCGAAGAGCTCAAGAAGGTCCAGATCCTTCCGGCCTCCTTCAAGAGCGCCGCGGAAGGAGAGCCTGCGGGCGTGACCGAGGCCGAGACCGGTACCGGATCCCTCCGCAGTCTCCTGGAGATCCTTCCGGATGAGAGCCTCCTGGTGGGGCTCGAGCAGGGGCACTGGGAAGAGACCCTCCAGACCTACTGGAGCGAAGCTCGGCGCATCCGTGCCGATCGGGAGGAAGGGGGTGAGACCCTTCCTCCTCCGGAGCGGATCCTGACGCCCCCGGACGAAGCCGCCCGCCGCCTGCGCCGCCTCCCGGTCCTCCGACTCACGTCGGAACCGGGTACCAAGCCCTCCTTCGGCTCGTCCACACCGCCTGAGATCGAACGGAAGATGGACCGGCTGGAGGCGTTCCTCCGGGAGGGCGAGGCCCGGGGCGCCCGAACGGTGATCCTCTGCGACAACCACGGCCAGGTGGAGCGGCTCGAGGAGATCCTGACGCAGCGGAAGGCGACCTTCTCAGGCGTGCACCTTGGCGTGGGTTCGCTGGAGGCCGGTTTCCTCCTCCCCGACGCCGTACCGGCCATGCGGGTCCTGACGGATCACGAGATCTTCAAACGATCTCGTCGGGTCCGGTCGGGGCGCAGCTTCCGCGGGGCGGTGGCGCTGGAGAACATGGCTCAGTTGACCCCCGGCGACTACCTGGTCCACATGGACCATGGAATCGGCCGGTTCAAGGGACTCGAACGCATCGAGGTCGGGGGTGAGGCGCTGGAGGTCCTGGCCGTGGAGTACGCCGGAGGGGAGGTCCTTCGCGTCCCGGTCTACCGACTGGATCTGCTGGAGCGCTGGATCGGCGGAGACGACGGGGGCGAGCCTCCTTCGGTCCACCGCATCGGGGGGAAGCGCTGGAAGACGCTCAAGCGAAAGACGGAAGAGGCGGTTGAGCGCATGACCCAGGAGCTGGTGGATCTGTACGCCGAGCGGGAGCTGGGAGAAGGCTTCGGGTTCTCGGCGGACACCCACTGGCAGCGGGAGATGGAATCGTCCTTCCTCTACGAGGACACGCCCGACCAGGCCCGGGTCACCAGGGAAGTGAAGCGGGACATGGAAAAGCCCCAGCCCATGGATCGCCTCATCTGTGGCGACGTGGGATTCGGGAAGACGGAGGTGGCGGTGCGTGCCGCCTTCAAGGCCGTCCAGGACGGCAAGCAGGTGGCGGTCCTGGCGCCCACCACCATCCTGGTGGAGCAGCACCGCCGGACCTTCGAGGAGCGCCTCGCCGACTTCCCGGTCAAGGTGGCGGGACTCTCCCGTTTCCGGAGCCGGAAGGAGCAGGAAGAGATCATCCTGGGGATCGAGCGTGGGGAGGTGGATATCGTCGTGGGCACCCACCGGCTCCTCTCCAAGGACATCCGATTCCGCGAACTGGGCCTCCTCATCGTGGACGAAGAGCAGCGGTTTGGCGTGAAGCACAAGGAGCGCCTCAAGAAGATGCGGGCGTCGGTGGATGTCCTCACCCTCACCGCCACCCCCATTCCCCGCACCCTTCAGCTCTCCCTGGGGGGGCTCAGGGACCTCTCCCTCATCCGGACGCCGCCTCGCGACCGGCTGGAGGTTTCGACCCAGGCCATCCCCTGGAGCGACGCCCTTCTCTCAGAGGTCATGGCCCGGGAGCTGGATCGAGGCGGTCAGGTCTACTTCCTCCACAACCGGGTGGAGACCATCCACACCACCGCCGAGCGGGTACGGCGCATCACGCCTCCGGGGACCCGCATCGAGGTGGCTCACGGCCAGATGAAGCCCGGTCCCCTGGAAGATGTCATGGCGGGCTTCATCGAGGGGAAGATCGACGTCCTGGTCTGCTCGTCCATCATCGAGAACGGCCTCGACGTGCCCAATGCCAACACCCTCATCGTGGACCGGGCCGACCACTTCGGCCTGGCGCAGCTCTACCAGATCCGGGGACGGGTGGGGCGCTCCGACCGGCGTGCCTACTGCTATCTGGTGGTCCCGGAGGCCATGACCGAGGACGCCCGACAGCGCATCCGGGTTCTGGAGCGACATACGGAGCTGGGGAGCGGCTATGAGGTGGCCCTCCGGGATCTGGAGATCCGGGGAGCCGGCAACCTGCTCGGTGCCAACCAGTCCGGATTCGCCCATGCCGTGGGGATGGACACCTACCTGCGACTCCTGGAGAACGCGGTCCGCCGGCTCCGGCGCGGCGCGGGTCAGGCCGAGGAGTTCCCGGAGCCCGACGTCTCGCTGGCGGGCTCGGCCTTCATCCCCGACGAGTACGTGGCCGACTCGTCCCAGAAGCTCCACCTCTACCGTCGCCTCTCCCGGCTCGAGTCGCGTCCGGAGGTGGAGGCGCTCCGGGACGAGATGGTGGACCGCTACGGTCCCTTGCCCGAGAGCGTGGATCGACTCCTGGACGCCCACATCCTCCGTCTTCTCGGTCGGAAGCTCGGCCTGGAGCGGATCTTCGTCCGGGACCGGAGTGGGCGCCTCACCTTCCGGGCGGCGGCGAACCCCCGACTCACGGCCCTCCAGGCTCCCTTCCGGGATCGGCAGGTGGAGGTGGGGGTCCGTCGCATGATGCCCCTGTCCCTCTCCCTCACCCGGGTGGGACCTGAACCCCTGACCCGGACCCTGATCCGCTCCCTCGACATCCTGGTGTCGGATCAGGCCCAGGCCGCCTGAGACCGGCCCCCTTCTGAAACCCCTCGCGTGCGCTACATTTCGCCCTAGTCGAGCCCACCACATTCCCGAACCGAGGTTTCCGCATGTCCCGCGTTGCCCGCTCTTCCCTTCTCGCCCTGCTCCCCCTTGCCGTCGTCGCCTGCGGCGACAGCCAGCGGGCCCCCGGGCCCGACACTCTCGCCGTGGCGGCCGGGTTCGAGCTGGGTGTGGAGGAGACTGCCGAGATGATCGCCCCCGTCGCCGACCTCCCCCCGGATCCGGGTGTGGTGGAAGCGCTCACGGACTTCTGGGTGGACTACTCCCTCCTGGGGCTGACGGTGAATCGGGAGGGTGGCGTGGAAGGGCTGGACCTGTCGCCGCTCACCCGTCAACAGTTGAACCAGGAGTTGATCCTCCTGCTCCGCGAGGAGGTCATCGACGACGATGTGGAGATCACCGAGGAGGAGCTCCGGGAGGTCTTCGAGGCGGATCGGCCCGGTGAACGGGTCCGGGCCCGGCACATCCTGCTGGGATTCGGGGACGATCGGGCTCCGGCCCGGGTGGACTCGCTCCGAGGTCTGGCCGAAGAGCTGCGGGATCGGGCGCGGGCCGGCGGGGACTTCGCCGCCCTGGCCGAGGAGTACTCCGATGACCCGGGAAGCGCCGCCCGGGGCGGGGATCTGAGCTTCTTTGAACGAGGGGTCATGGTCCCGCCCTTCGAAGAGGCGGCCTTTGCCCTGGAGCCCGGTGAGGTGAGTGACGTGGTGGAGACCCAGTTCGGCTTCCACATCATCCGGGTGGAGGAGCGGGAGACCCCGTCCTTCGACGATGTCCGGGAGCCGCTCCGACAGGAGCTCGTGATGCGGCGTACTACCGAGGCCGAGTCCATCTATGTGGCCGGGATCGAGGAGCCCGCCAATCTGCGGGTGGCCGATGGCGCCGCAGATCGGGTGCGCGAGCTGGCCGACTCGCCGGAGAGTCCGCTGCAGGGGCGGGCCCGGAGCGAGGCGCTGGTGCAGTTCCAGGGCGGCAGCTACACCGCCGGCGACTTCCGCCTCTTCCTCCTCAACCAGCCCCCCCAGCTTCGCATGCAGCTGTCCGGGGCCACCGACGAACAGCTGGACGACATGCTCCTCTCGCTGGCGCGAGGCGAACTCCTGGTGCAGGAGGCCGAGCGGCTCGGTCTCGAGCTGGACGCCGAGGAGGTCATGGAGCTGGAGGAGGAGATCCGCTCCCAGCTCCGGCAGGTGGCCGACCTCCTGGGGCTGAGCGGGATCACCCCTGGGGAGGGCGAAACCCTGGAGCAGGCCGTATCCAGGGAGGTCAGGGAGCTTCTTCCCCGCCTGGTGCGAGGAGAGCAGGATGTGTATCCCCTCGGGCCCCTGGCAGTGGTGCTCCGCGAGGCCTATACGGTGCAGATCGTCCGGGAGAACATGGACCGGGTCGCGGAGCGGATCACGGAGATCCGCAGCGAGCGGGGAATCCAGGAGCCTACCGCTCCCGGTCTCGAAGATCTGGATCAGGATGAGCTGGAGGCCCTTCTCCGGGACGCCCTCCCGGACGGGGGAACGGAGCTCTGACCGGGGGTTTAAGATGGATGCAGCCGCCTTTCACTGAATGCGTGAGAAGCGCCACCCGAGCCCAGCCGATCCCATGATTCGACGTCTCGCCCTTTTCGGTCTCCTCGTCCTTCCCTTCACGGTCCCGCTTCCGGCCCAGGGGCAGGTGGGCCCGGACGGCCTCACCTTCGATCCGTCCTCCGACGAGTTGGTGGACCGGATCGTGGCCGTGGTGGGCGACTCCATCGTTCTCTACAGCGAGATCATGGAGCAGATGGGTCGAATGCAGGCAGCCGGCTTCGAGATTCCGATGGACGACCCGGCGGCGCTGGCGCAGATCGAGCGGCAGGTCCTGACGGAGATGGTGGACCAGCTCGTGATGCTGCAGGCCGCAGCAAGCGATACCCTCATGGCCGTCCCCGACGAGCAGGTCGAAATGACCTTCGAGGATGCCTGGGAGGATCAGCTCCGGCGATTCGGCGGGTCCGAAGAGGAGCTGCGCGAAGCCGTGGAGCAGATGGGCATGAGTGTGGCCCAGTATCGGGGTAACATGCGCGACGAGATCCGGCGGAGTCTGCTCCTCCAGCGTTTCATGCAGGATCAGCGTCGACAGGCCAGGCCCGTCCTGGTGGAGGAGTCGGAGATTCGGCAGGTGTTCGAGCAGGAACGGCAGCGCTTCGGGCAGCGACCCGCCACCCTGACCTTCCGGCAGGTCTTCCTTCAACCCACCGCCTCCGAAGAGGCTCGGGAGGTCGCTCGGGAACGGGCC
>SL_3KL_010_SEDDRAFT_10006840_pt1 | contig 10158 bp, 9 predicted proteins | sample SodLakKL_010_SED_2_FD_10381 | JGI IMG/M metagenome (IMG submission 10381)
CCTCCTTTAAAAGACGGCATCGTAATCGAAAAGATTTTTCAAATGGAATAATACCCTGTATTGTTGCTTCCGTAAGCATAGATATTTCATCATAGAGATTTACTTCACGCGCTATGAGCGGTAATATCTCCTTACGTGTAATCGTGCCATCAAGATCAAATCCGAATGCCATTGGTTTTTTTTCAATTGATTCTGTCATTAGTCCCAATTTTTAAAAAAATAGATATTCTGTGTTGTTTCTTTTTGATTTTTCAAGGTATCCGATAATAATTCCTCCTGATGAAACAGATTGAAGCCGTTCTTCAATACAGTATTCGAGAAAATATCCATATATTCATCGTGAGTTCGATAAATTGCATTGTAATGTGTTTCGAGGTCTTCCGAAAATAAATTAATCAGAGTAAGCCGTTGATTGATCGCTACCGGTTCACGGATGTAGACAATCGCACTCTTGTCCGATAAAACCTGTATCGAATTTAGAATTTTGATGCAATCCTTATCATTTAAATATGCCATTACACCCGCGATAATAAAATGGCTAAACGGAGGACCAACGGAGAGACAATCCGGCAGCAACGATGTAGCAGATAAAGTCTGGAAATGAAGCATTGGGTAGCCTATTTTTTCGTTCTCAGTTTTAGCAATTTCAATAAGCTCGTCACTAAAATCTATTCCAAGATATTCTCTTATGTTCTCGGCAATATAGAAGCCCCATCGACCGACTCCACATCCTATATCTAATACACGGGAGTTTTCTGTAAGCATCAAATAGGGAATAACCTTTTTCTTTTCAATATAATCGCGCTCCTCAGCAAGAGAAGGATTCTTATCTTGATACATTGTAATATTTAATAAGGCAATTTGCCCTTTCTTTTTTGCTCGGCTAGAAAAAAAAGAACTTGTGTTATTATAACCGAGATTCACCGGTTTTCCATAAATCCTATTGTTTACTGATTTATTTTTAGACGTTCTTGGTTCGGATAATTTTTCAGATGCTCTCATAATCATATACTCACAACGGATTAGATATAAAAAAACTCTACTTTTATTAACAACTGCAGGTAATTAATAGATTTGTATAGGTCTACCTATCTGTATATCTACTCAACCATTGTGCCAAATAAATGTGGCCATACGGATGAAAAATTTAACAATAGAGATAAGGAGTTGGCTATTATCGACCACCTGTCGATAATCCCTCACACCGCCTGCTCAATAGCGGCCTTCCACTCAACAGCATCTTCGGATTTTTCGAAGGAAATTCGATAGGTTTGTTCGGTTGTGGTAATGATAAGTATGTTTCCCGACTGTGAATCGTCTTCCGGGTGAGGAGTTGAAAAGGTAGGTTTATATTGGAGATTAAGATTTCGAAGGCGTTCGAGAGGGATCTCATCGGGATGAAGCGAAAAAACATTGTGAACGATCAAATAGTCCGGCGTGACGGCTAATGCAGCGGGGAATTGAAACCATCGACCGATAAGTTTCACCTCCCCTGCACGCATGATCGAGGGACTAAATCGCTCCCTCATTCCTTCTACCAGCCGGCGCCGTCTATTTTGCATATATGCGGGAAATAGAAAGTATAATAAAATTGCTATGCCAATCGGGACCGCATATTCTACTCCTCCCATACCCCTAATACCCCCTTATACCGCCGCCGGAATAGAGATTGGTCGCTCCGTAGAGATGATCTCCATGCCGCGCAATTGCAACAACTCGGCCGAATACTCTGCGACTCATAACGGTGTGGCCCAAAGCACGCAACCTGCTTACATCACGGAATGAAAGTGTATTGTGAATATATTCCAGACGATCGGGCGACCATTGATGATGAATAACCGGACCCGCGATGGCATCGGACACATGCATATCATAATCGATAAAATTTATCACCCCGTGAAATACGGAGCTTATTATACGCGGTCCCCCACGGCCGCCGATAATTAAAACAGGTTCGCCCCCGTAAACAACGATTGTCGGCGTCATTGCGCTCACCATCCGTTTACCGGGCTCGATCCGGTTGGCAGGCGAAGCAGCTAAACCAAACTGATCGGGTACACCGGGCTGGAGCGAGAAGTCGTTCATTTCATTGTTGAGGAGAAAACCGGCACCTTCCACGACAAGCTTGGATCCGAAAAAGCTGTTGATCGTCGTCGTCACGCTGACCGCCATACCCGCCATATCAATCACACTGTAATGCGTCGTCTCGGTTGACTCGTCGTTAACCAAAACATCTGCTCCATCGACGTGTATTTGTGAGGCCGTTTCCATCGAAATGGTATCGAATAATGATTTGTTGTATCCAACGGAGAATAAGGTGTCGAGCGGGACCGGGACAAAATCCGGATCACCGATATAAACATTCCGGTGGGCAAAGGCGCGTTTCATGACTTCTGCGACCAGATGCATTCGTTCAATTGATGTATTGGGATACGCACCAAGGTCCACATTATCGAGCATCAACAACATTTGCGCAAGAGCGACACCGCCGCTGCTGGGCGGCCCCATGGTAATGATCTCACGACCCCGGTACGTAACGCGTACCGGTTCACGTTCAATCGCCTGATAGTTCGCGAGATCGCCGTGTGTGATCCAGCCGCCATGTTTTCTCATAGTTTCTACGATAAGATCGGCTGCCTCCCCGGTATAAAATCCGTCGCGCCCCCTATCTCTGATTCGTTCAAGCGTACGCGCCAGGTCTTCCTGAATAAAAACATCACCCTTCCGGAAGGCCTGTCCGCCCGGGATAAATATCTCACTTGTTTCCGGGAACCGCGAAAGCGACCGGCGTGCCGAACTCAATGTACGGATATCTTTTGTTTGCAATACGAAACCGTTTCGCGCGAGGTCGATACTCGGATTGAGAATATCCGCCAGAGGTAAACTGCCGTATTGTTCCCAGGCTTTCAGCAACCCCGCCACGCTGCCGGGGATACCTGTCGCGCGTGCGCCGACCAGGCTCCACTCTCTCCGGAGATTACCGGACTCATCCAGATAGACATCTTCATGTGCGGATGCCGGTGCAGTCTCCCGGTAATCGATACTGGTTGAGGAACCGTCGGGAAAGCGGATAACCATAAATCCGCCCCCGCCGATATTTCCGGCCTCAGGAAAAACCACGGCAAGCGCAAATCCGACACCGACTGCCGCATCGACCGCATTACCTCCCTGAAGAAGAATCCGCTCACCGACTTGCGAAGCTATCGCGTGTTCGCTTGCCACCATAGCTTGCGTCGTTCGGCCTGTTTCTCCTATACCCTGCGGATATATCTCTTGAAAACAAAGAAACAACAGACAGGTGCACACGACTATCAGGCGTGTTACAATCATTTATACATCCTCCTTATCCTCGGCTATGAATTCCCTCTTATCGATGACACGTACCCGGGTAATGCGTCGATCACTGATTCGTTCAACTATAATCTCAAGTCCAAAATAATTAAACCGTTGTCCTTTTTCAGGAATTTTCCCCAAATGCGTAAACAGAAAACCGCCCAGCGTATCGTAATCGACATCCTCACGTGTCAGCTGCAATTCGAATATTTCTTCGACCTCGTGGATCCCGATCGTCGGATTAAACAGATATTCCCGGTCTTTGATTTTTTTATAATACGGGGTTTCGCGGTCATGCTCATCCCGTATATCACCGACTATCTCCTCGATGATATCCTCGAGCGTCACGAGCCCTGATACGCCTCCGTATTCGTCAACGACGAGTGCTATATGAGTTTTTTTCACCTGGAATTCCCTCAGCAGATCTTCGACCAGCTTGCTTTCGGGGACGAAAAGGGCATCACGGGCAAGCGACTTCAGATTGGCTTTGGTTTTCTTTTTTCCTTTCGTAAGAAACGGAAGGAGATCTTTCGCATATAAAATGCCTTTAATATCGTCGGGATCTTCATCGTAGATCGGTATACGCGAGTGTCCGCTCTTTCGAATAAGCTCCATTGCCTCGCTGACCGGTGTATCGGCTTTCAGCGTTACCATATCGACCCGTGATCCCATAATTTCCCGGACGGTGGTATCTCCGAAATCGACCATACTCTGAATAATACTTCCCTCATCCCGTTTCAGCATTCCATGTTCCGTTCCCACCTCTGCAAGTGTTTTTAGCTCTTCGCTTGATATCGCTTTGTGCCATTTCTTGACCTTCATACCTTTTTGCGTGGTTCTGGCTATCCAGACAAACAGATCCGATAGAGGAAATAAAATTGAATATATAGTACTCATCGGGAACGACACGAATCGCGCAAAAGCAAGCGGTCTTTTAGATGCAATGACCTTCGGTGAAATTTCGCTAAAGATCAAAATAAGAAAAGTGATTATGATAACTTCGATGGTGAGTGCAACGGCGGTATTTATCTCAAATAGAAAAGCCAGCCGCAGCGCAAGCACTGCGGCTGTGATAGCAATCCCAACATTCACAATAGTATTACTGATAAGAATCGTGACAAGGAGTTTTCGCGGGCGCTCAAGCAAATCATAGATCCTCGCGTCGGTTTTCCGGAACCGGGGGTCATCGGACTGTAGTTGCTGCCTTTTAAGTGAAAAGAAAGCAACTTCCGATCCGGAAAAAAAACCTGACATTATGAGCAATAAAATAATGATGACAATAGATATGAGGATATCGGTTTCCAAGGTTACCTGTCGGGTATCTTTTCCTGTTTATCGTTGTCGCTTCTCCAAGCCGGTTTATTTAATTTCATTGCTATCGATGCATGTATTTTTTAGAACGGCAGATCGTCTTTATCCTCTTGTTGCCCTTTCGGTTCCTGAACCGTAGCGGATTGCGGTTGACCGGCTCCGGTGTTGACTCCGGCTCCGCCGCCGTCGAGCATTATCAGGTCATCGGCTACAACTTCAGTCATGTACTTTTTAACGCCATTTTTATCATCGTAACTCCTGGTTTGGATCTTTCCTTCTATATAGACCCGTTTCCCTTTTTTCAGGTATTCCCCGCAAATCTCAGCGAGGCGACGCCAGGCAACGATATTGTGCCATTCCGTCCGCTCCTGAAGGTTACCCTCCTGATCTTTCCAGGCTTCGTTTGTTGCAATAGAAAAAGATGCAACGGCGATCCCGTTTGAAGTATAACGCAACTCGGGATCTTTCCCGAGATGCCCGATAAGCATTACTTTATTTAGGCTTTTTGCCATAACTTCCTCCTTGATGTTTGTTTTGTTGAGGTTAGGGCTTGGAGATTAANAATTTTTATTTNTCAACGTTCATCATCTTCTCAATTTCTTCTGCCGTCTTCGGCAGTGCNNCGGACATACAGACAGCGCCTGTGTCCGTTATCAGATATATATCTTCAATCCTGATCCCAATCTCTTCTTCCGGTATATATATTCCGGGTTCGACGGTAATAACGTCACCGGGCCGGAGAGGTGAATGCTCTGAACCGACGTCGTGCACCTGCAGTCCGATAAAATGACTTATCCCGTGAATAAAATACTGTCCGAGTGACCGGCCATGCAGATCACTGCCATGACTGTCAATATAATTATATGCAATTTTTCGTAAATCAAAAATAGATAAGCCGGGACGGAGCGCGCGGACGACCGCCTCCTGCGCACCCAGAACAATGTTGTAAATTTCGCGTTGCCGGTCGGAGAACACACCGCTTACCGGATAGGTTCTGGTAATATCGGCACAGTAAAAACCGTATTTCGCGCCGATGTCGACAACNACAACATCGCCATCCTGCATTTGGCGTATATTCTGGTCGTAGTGTAAAACCGTGGAAAAGAATCCCGAGCCGACNATAGGCGGAAAGGCGCTATCCTCCGCACCATGGTTTCGGAACGTGTACTTTGCCATCGCTTCGATCTGATATTCATACACGCCCGGCCGGAACTCGCGCGCCAGATTGCGGTGTGCATCGAGGGTAATATCAATTGCTTTCTGAAGCAGTCTCACTTCCTCCTCCGACTTCTTCCTCCGCATATCGACCAGATCGTCGTAGAGATTATTGACCTCAAGCGTCGGGACCTCATTTCGGAGCGATNCNACAAGNTCNTGNTCNTANGANTGCGTNCCCTGCAATATCAGNTGAAGNTTTTTCCCNTGNTGAAGATANGANACNANGATNNCATACCAGGATGGTACNGGCCGACGACGNTGATCCAGGATAATTTCACCNCCGTGAGTGGAACGAATGTCCTGAATACCTGTAAATNCCATCGCATCTTCACCGGGTCCAAGCTTGGGACCCGTCCACTGTTCNANNGGAATGTTGCGCTCGGGTATGAATANTATTTCCTGCTGTTCTTCGGGGAGCAGCAGCAACACCGAATTCGGTATTTCGATGCCCGTAAAATAGAAATAATTTATTTCCTGTCTGAACGTACCCACATCCCCGTATCCGCGGTCGTCACCCCGGCCAACCAGCAGGATGATACCGTCTCCGGCTCTCTGCATAAGTTCGGTGCGTCGCTGCCGGTATTCCTCCGGGGGACTCCGGTCAATAATGTAGGTACCGCTTCGGTATTCGACAGGTAAATCCTGAGCCGGTAAAGGCGATAAAAAGAAAAATAATGCCAGGATTACCGCAATTTTTTCGATTTGCATGAATTGTATGAAGATTTGTTAGCGGTCAGTTAATAGTATAACAGTTATTGGTTATACGGAAATTTCTATCTTCTTGTTTCCCTCGTCCGGGTTAAAGTTCATTACCTCGTCGATGACAGCCTGCACAATGTCTTCTTCTTTGACGCGTCTGATAATTTCGCCTTTTCTGTACAGAATTGCAACTCCGTTTCCGGCAGCGACTCCTATATCGGCTTCGCTTGCCTCACCGGGACCGTTCACGACACATCCCAGTACCGCGACCTTCACCGGTTTTTTAACATGTCCCAACGCATTTTCGAGCTGCTCCATAATGCCGAAGAGATCGACTTCAAGTCTTCCGCATGTCGGACAGGCGATCAGTTCAACATTACGCGATGCCAGACCGAGTGAACGGAGGATATCTTTCCCTACTTCAACTTCCTTTTCGGGTTGGTCGGTCAACGAAACACGGATTGTATCACCGATACCTTCGGCGAGAAGTGTTCCGATACCCACTGCCGATTTGATCGTTCCCACCTTCGTAGTTCCCGCTTCCGTTACGCCGAGGTGTAACGGGTAATCGGTCCTTTCCGCGATTAACCTGTACGCTTCGATCATCAATCGTACGTCGGTAGACTTTACGGAAATAATTACATTCGAGAGACCGAAATTTTCACAGATTTCCGCATGGCGCATTGCGCTTTCGTAAAGTGCTTCGGGTGTCGGATATCCGTGCTTATCGAGTATATCCTCCTCAAGCGAGCCGCTGTTCACGCCGATTCGTATCGGAATATTTTTTTCCATTGCCGCGCCCAGGACCTGGTGAATGCGGTCTATCTTTCCGATATTTCCCGGATTGATACGAACTTTGGCAACATTCGCCTTGATTGCTTCGAGCGCAAACACATGATTGAAATGAATATCGGCAACGATCGGAACAGTTGACTGCCGCACGATCTCGTGCATGGCTTCGGCAGCTTCTTTATCGTTCACGGTTACACGTACTATGTCGACGCCGGCTTCCTCACATCGTTTTATCTGGGCAACCGTAGCATCGATATCCGACGTTTTTGTTTTGGTCATTGTCTGGACCGAAATCGGAGCATTCCCTCCTACCGGTATCGACCCCACATTGACCCGCCGGGTTATTCTTCTTTTGAACGGTGACGTAGCTATCGGTTGTTCGTCGCCATTTGCCTTCTGTACGATGGGAAGTATCGTTTTCATTTTAATTTCTGACTTGCCTCGAATAGTATTCGCTTCTCTTCTTCGGTTAAATTTTGATATCCCGATTTACTGATCTTATCCAGGATCGCATCGATACGTTCCTGATCGATTCCGGGATCATCCTTCATCTGTTGTCGTGTCTGTTTATTTTCTTTGATGTCATAGTATTTAGCATCCTGGACGCCGCCCCGGTGATAACGGAGGTTATCCGAACTTTGTTTTCGTTTAAATTGAGAGAACCATCTCTTAACAGGGATTCTATCACGCTCAGCCAGGATGTAAAGGAAAGCGATCAGTGCACCTCCGAGATGAGCAAAATGGGCGATGCCGTCCCGTGTCCCCGAGATACCCATAAAGAGACCAAGGATAATCAAAAATCCGACAAAGTATTTGGCTTTGACGGGAAATAAAAAGTATAAATATATCATTCTGTCGGGGAACATCATCGCGAATGCGAGAAGGACTCCGTACACCGCACCGGATGCACCTATTGTCGGGGCTATACCGGCGAAAATCGGACTTACAAACATGTGGATTAAACCGGCTCCTGCTCCGCATATGAGATAAAAAGTGAGGAATTTCTTCCCCCCCCACATATTTTCAAGTTCCATCCCGAACATCCAAAGGATAAACATATTAAAAAACAGATGGAAAAAACTCCCGTGCAGAAATAAATAGGTTACTAATTGCCAGGGTAGGAATCCCCATCCGAGCGGCATGAGGGCAAAAAACCGCATAATAATATTTGAAAGACTGGTTCCCCCTATGGAATACACCCCACCAAGCATCGTGATCAGAAAAACAACGATGTTGGAGATTATCAGAGTTTTAATGATGGGTGGAAAGAAACTGAATCCTCCCCCAAAAAAACTTGGTCTTTGGTATTGCGGCCCGCCGCCGTAGTTTTGATATCTCATATTTTAGTGTATGTAAAAAAATGTATCATTTCATAAAAACATATTTCGGGTAAAATAAGTTCTATTTGCAGGGCGGGATATCATTCCGCCCTGCAATAATACGTCATCAACTCATAAAATGAACTATTTATCCGTCAATGCCGCAACGCCCGGCAGCACTTTTCCTTCTAGGAATTCAAGAGAAGCTCCGCCGCCTGTGGAAACGTGGGATACTTCCTTCTCAAGTCCCAATTTTGCGATTGCCGCGGCCGAATCTCCTCCGCCGATGATGGTAACCGCACCCTTTTTTGTGGTTTCCACGAGAAGTTTTGCGATTTCGTTTGTTCCCGTCGCGAACTTGTCCATTTCAAACACCCCCATCGGCCCGTTCCAAACGACCGTTTTTGCATGTAACAATTCGTTTTTAAAAAGTTCGATGGTTTTGGGTCCGATGTCGAGTGCCTGCCAATCCGGCTTAATTGCACCGGCATCGACTATTTCGGTTTCGGCATCTTTGTCGAACTTATCGGCAATCACGCAATCAATCGGGAAGAGCATCTTTACTTTTTTGTCCGATGCTTTTTGAATGATCTCTTTCGCAAGCTCTATTTTATCTTCTTCAAGCAGTGACTTACCGATCTCCATCCCCTCCGCTTTAAAGAAGGTATATGCCATACCGCCTCCGATTAAAAGCGCGTCGACTTTATCGAGTAAATTGGTAATCACATCGATCTTACCGGAGATTTTCGCTCCGCCGAGCACGGCGACATACGGACGTTCAGGGTTGCCGACCGCCCTGCCGAGATAGGCAAGTTCTTTCTGCATAAGATAGCCCGCCCCGCATTGCTTGATGTGTGTTGTTACACCTTCGGTCGAGGCATGTGCGCGGTGAGCACTACCGAATGCATCGTTAATATATACATCACCCAGGCTTGCAAGCTTTGCTGAAAAATCCGGATCATTCTTTTCTTCTTCTGCATGAAACCGGAGATTCTCGAGCAGTAATATATCTCCGTCCTGTAATTGTGCAGATTGTTCTTTAACCTCGTCACCGACACAATCGGTCGCGAACTGAACCTCTTTTCCGATGAGCTCTTGTAATTTATCTGTAACGGGTCGAAGACTGAATTCGGGTTTCACTTTACCTTTCGGCCGTCCGAGATGACTCATAAGAATAGCACGGCCACCGGATTCAATAATTTTCCTGATGGTAGGTAATGTTTCGACTATTCTTGTGGCATCTGTAACGTTTTGATTTTCATCTAAAGGCACATTAAAATCAACGCGAACCAGGACTCGTTTCCCGTTTAATTCCATATCATCGATTGTTAATTTCTTCATACCTTCACCTTACTTCATTCGAATTGGTTGGGAATATTATTATGGAGGTAGTGTGTACCATTGAAAAAGAAACAGGGACAACCGGATGGAAGTCCCTGTTATTATACCAAGATAACTAAACCATCTTCAGCAGCAGATCCACCGT
>SL_3KL_010_SEDDRAFT_10006841_pt1 | contig 10157 bp, 4 predicted proteins | sample SodLakKL_010_SED_2_FD_10381 | JGI IMG/M metagenome (IMG submission 10381)
TTTTCGAAAAAAATTCCCAAGGGTAAGATTGGAAACAACAGGTTTGAGGCTTCAATCAAGGCTGAATCTGCTCAATATCAAATAACTCTCGATCAAAGAGTGCCGAATGGTGATTCTATTCATGCAGAATTATCATTTTCATCATTGGTACAGGATTTATCTGAATTCCCGGATGAGAATAGGTCAGGTGAAAGTGATCACGTCTGGAATTTGCTGATGCCAAAATGCAAAGTGAACGGGAAAGTTTCCGTGGAGGGATTTCACGAAGAAGAATTTGATTTTGAAGGTACGGGTTATCACGATCATAACACCGGCCTTGAGCCGATGAAAGAGAGTTTTCGTGAGTGGTACTGGGGGAGATATCATACAAACGATGCAACGCTGATCTACTACCTGATGTTCGAAAATAACGAATGGGATAAAAAAGCCTGGCTGATCAGTGATGACGGAGAGATGATTTATTTGGATGATGAAATCAGACTTTTGAGTAAAGGATACAGCCGTTTTGGGCTGTATTCGGCGCGTTCAATCCAATTTGCGCATGGTGACACGGAAGCTTTTCTTCAGCTTGATAACCTGATTGACAACGGGCCGTTTTACCAGCGTTTTGGCGGTTCTCTACTGTTAAACAAAAACGGAACAATGTATCGGGCCAAAGGAATTTCGGAATATATTTACCCATCAAGGATTTACAACAGAATGTTCTGGCCGCTGGTGAATATGAGAATCAAATACCCCGGAAAGGCCCATTGGGTTCAGAAAAGTCCGAAGCTGTACAGGTGGACCTGGTAATTTCTCTGATATTTTTTTGTGATACAATATTGGCAGGTTGAACGTTGTTTTTTTGATATTGATAATATAGGCCTGATACTTTTCCCGATACGTACACACATTGAGCAGATGAAATTTCTTTCAAAAAACTTATCCGGTGTTTTCACTTCACTTCTGATCATCCCGTGCATATTATTTTTTGTGAGCTCTGCACCTTCATTTCCAGTCAGCCCAAACCACCAAAGCCCCGAATCCGGGTTAAATTATACAAATCAAAAAACAGGTTTTACGGTCAATGGTGAAAAAAATGAAGCTGACTCAGTTGATGTAATTCCGCCACCGCCGATTTTGGAAGACATGCGTGTGATGTTTAAAGGCCTTACAGAAAGCCCGTATATTCCATCCATTGCTGTGGGTGTGTCGTACAAACATCAGATTATCTGGCAGGAAGCATTTGGATTGGCGGATATCGAAAATGAGATTCCGGCAACGCCTCAAACCCTCTACTCCGTTGCATCGGTCACCAAACCGTTAACCGCCGCTGCCATTCTGAAATTAGCAGAAATGGGCAAGCTTCATCTCGACAATCCCGTAAATCAATACCTGCACGGAGCACAGCTTCGGGGTTTTGCCGGGAATGCCGACAGCACAACTGTTCGCAGGGTGCTGAACCATACCGGCGGCCTGCCACTACACTATCAATTTTTTTACAGTGATGCACCGCATGAACGCCCTGATATGGAAGAAACCATTCGCCGCTACGGGATTCTCACTTTCCGTCCCGGAGACCGGTACCAGTATTCGAATATCGGTTATGGTATTCTTGATCATGTTATTCAGTCGGTTTTCGGGTTGAGCTACAACCGGTTCATGGAGGAGGAAATTTTTCGTCCTTTGGGGATGAATAACTCATCTGTGGGAATTCCTGCCGAAAAAAATGAGAAACAGGCCGTTCGCTACGGAAATGATATGAGGCCGCTTCCATTTTATGATTTTGATCATCGGGGGGCATCAGCAGTTTACAGTACAGTTCATGATCTGTTGCGATTCGGTATTTTCAGTATCGGGCATAAGCGTAGCGACCAGACCGCAATACTTGCTGATTCAACCCGGGAAGCAATGCTTGCAAAAAGTACTGCATCCATGGGAATGGGTAACCAATCGGGTTATGCACTTGGCTGGAGTATCACCGAGCACGAAAGCGGTTTAAAGGAGGTGTGGCATTCAGGCGGAATGGCCGGTGTGCGTACCATTTTAATTCTCATTCCGGAGGAGGATCTTGTTGTAACGGTTCTCCACAATTCAAACAGCGGAACACCGCTCATGTTTGCCAGGGATATTGTTTACAAATTACTTCCGGATCGGTTTGATGAACCCGAACGTGTAGTTACGGAAGCAGAGGTTTTTGATCCGGCGCCAATCGCGGGCATGTGGGAAGGTAAAATCAAAACGTATGCCGGTGAAAAAGAGCTGTTCTTGTTTGTAGATGAAGATGGTGAAATTACTGTTGTCCTTGAACGTAACGATCCCGTTATGCTTGCCCGAACTTATTTTGATGATTACGGTTATTTGAGAGGAGTCTTTTTCGGTAACATCGGCACCATAGACATAAATCGATTCCCGTATATTTTGTATTTAAATGCCCGCCCCGAGGATAATCGCATGTATGGTTCAATAACTGCTATAAGTATTGGCGGTGAACGCGAAGAATATGCCTTATCGAGTTATGTTGAGCTGAACAGAGTGGATGATTGATTGAATCAAGCCATCACTGATTTTATTGTTAATTCATCTCCATAAAAATTATTAGACTATTATATTGATCGGAGAATTCCGTTCAATAAAAAACCATAAAAAATTGATGAGATAATGATTGTTAAACTTAAAAACTACACGTTGGCATCAACAATTCTGGCTGTTGGGTTTCTATATCTGATTGCACCGGGCTCTGCTTTAGGGGCGAATGGTCTGTCGAAATTTGCGATAAGTGAAATTTCGGTAAGTGATGAGTATGTTGAAATACAGGAAGAAACTGAAAAGAAAAAGCTGAATCCCGAAGATTATGCAGAATGGCAGCGAATTGGCACGGCTGAGCTTTCTCCCGATGCAAACTGGTTTGCCTGGAACATTCATCAGATAGAAGGAGACGGCTGGCTGATGCTTCAAAAAACCGGAGAAGATCCCGATGAAGGCCACAGGTTTGACCATGCTCAACGTCCGGCCTTTTCCAATGATAATCAGTGGTTTACGTTTATGATTGGTGTATCGGAAGAAGAGAGGCGACAAAATCAAAACATCAGGTACAGCCTGGGNTTGATGAATCTTGAAACTGCCNAAGTGGATACNTTTNNAAACATATCGAGGGCTGAATTTTCTGATGACGGNNNNTTTCTNGTNATGAANAAATACCGNCCGGAAGNNTCNGANCATCGNGGTTCNGACATCATNCTGAGAGANCTTCAGNCNGGAGANAATCANTTGATCGGAAATGTGGCNNATTTTGCCTTTAATGAAGAATCAACAATGCTGGCTTATCTGATAGATTCGNACGAAAAACTGGGCAACGGGGTACATCTGATTGATCTTGAAACTCGGTCAACCCGGGTTATGGAAAGCGATGAAGCCGATTATGAAATGCTGNCATGGAATGAGCAGGGAAACGGCCTTGCATTTTTAAAAGCGTTTGAAGAGGAAGGTTTTGATGAAAAATCCTATCAAATTTATGCTTTCAGGAATCTGGACGGAAATTCTCAAAAACAGGTTTTTGATTCTCTTGAACGGGATGATTTTCCCGAAGAGTACCGTTTGGTGAATTACAGAAATCTGCGATGGTCTGATGATGGGGATCGCATCTTTTTCGGTATAAAAGAGTGGGCCAAAAAAGATGAAGATAAAAAAGAAGAGGAGGCAGATCCGGATGAAGAAAAAGAAGAGGGAGAGGAGGAGGAAGAAGAAACGGAAGAAAAACAGGAAGATCCGGATGCACATCTTGACCCAACCAATGTAGAAGTGTGGCACTGGCTGGATGACCCCATGCAGTCCCGGCAGCGTGTGATGAGGCAGCATCTTGAGGAGTCAAATTTTTTATCGGTTTGGCATCTGAATGATGATCGGTTTGTGCAGCTTACTGATGATCATGAAGTCACCCTCTCACTGACCGGTGATCAGAAACATGCAGTTTTAAACGATCCCACACCACACAAACCAAGAACTCGCGAGTTGTGGAATGATATTTATCTCGTGGACGTCTCAACCGGAGAGCGTGAATTGGTACTGGAGCGTCAGGAGTGGGTTTTCCCATCAGCAGGCGGAAGTTATCTTCTCTATTTTCGGGAAAATCACTGGTGGACGTACGACATTGAAGAAAAATGGCATATCAATCTGACGGAAGATCTGGAACATCCATTCAACAATTTTCAAAATATTACAGGCCGCGAATTTGATCCAGCTTTCGGAAGAGGCCAGTGGGCCGAGGACGACCAATGGACTCTTTTGTATGATGAGTTTGATGTTTACAAAGTTGCACCCGATGGCAGCAGCGCTGAACGAATTACAAACGGCCGGGAAAACGAGATCAGGTACCGCCAGCAGCGCCTGGATTTTGAGACAGATGCAATCAACCCTGATGAGCCGTTTTACCTGAATATCTTTGGTGAAAGAACGAAAGACCGCGGGTATGCTCGTGTAATGCCGGGAGGCGAAATTGAGGAGCTGATTTATGAACCGGCATTCATAGCAAGACTCATGAAAGCTGATGATGCGCCAAAATATGCTTATCTGCACCAGACTGCCGTCGAGTCACCTAATTTTTATTTGGTTGATGATGGCTTTGAGAATCCGGTACAATTAACCAATACCAATCCTCAGCAGGATGAGTATCACTGGGCAGGTGATGAACTGATTAGCTTTACCAATCAGCGGGGCGAAGTGCTGGAAGGGCGGCTGCTCTATCCGGCGAATTACAATCCGGAGGAACAGTACCCGATGATCGTCTATATTTATGAACGAGTTTCTCAATCTCTGCATAATTACGCTTTACCAAGCCGTACAAGTGCTTACAACCAGCGGCGATTTTCATCCGAGGGGTACTTTGTATTTATGCCCGACATCACCTATGAGCTGAACCGGCCGGGGATGTCTGCAGTGGAAAGTGTTGTGCCCGCCGTGGAAAAAGTACTGGAAACCGGAATGATAGACCCTGACCGAATCGGGCTGACAGGTCATTCCTGGGGAGGCTATCAAACCAATTTTATCATCACACAGACAGATCTGTTTTCATCGGCCGTAGCCGGCGCACCACTGGTGAACCTTATCAGCATGTATAATTCCATTTACTGGAATTCCGGTTTTCACCAAGGGTATATTTTTGAGACCAGCCAGGGCCGGTTTCCTTATCCTTGGTGGGAAGACAAGGAAAGTTTTCTGGAAAACTCTCCGCTTCATCAAATCGAAAACAGTGAAACACCGCTGTTGCTGATGTTTGGCACAGATGATGGGGCAGTTCCCTTTAACCAGGGCGTAGAACTCTACACTACCATGCGGCGCATGCATAAAGAGTTTGTTATGCTGGTGTATGATGGTGAAGGGCACGGGCTGGGCCGCCGTGAGAACCAGATCGATTATGCTACCCGGGCGATGGAATGGCATGCACACTATCTGCTGGGTAAAGAACCTGCCGACTGGATAATCGAAGGGCTCCCGTTTATCGAAAGGCCGGAGATTAAAGAGCGATAAATAAAAAAAGGGCAGCCGGTTAAAGCTGCCCTTTTCATGATTAGGAGGAATTTATAAAGTTAAAATCACTGATATTATTCAGTGTAGCTGGGCGGTAAAATTACGGCATCAATGATATGGACCACGCCGTTTGTACCTGTAAGATCAACAGTTATCACATTGGCGTTATTAATCTGAACACCATCTTCAATAGTTACTGTAATCTCTTCTCCCTGAAGGGTTTCGGCAGTTTGACCATCAGAAAGATCGGTTGAAAAGACCTGAGCACCCAGAACATGATAAGTCAAGATTTCCGTAATCTGCTCATCGGTCAGATCAGGGTATGCTTCCAAAGCTGCATCAAATGCTGCGTTTGTTGGGGCAAACACAGTGAAATCACCCTCACCCGAAAGAGCATCCAGGATATCCTGTCTTTCTGCCACCAGGCTCAACAGTGTAGATAGGTTGTAGTTTTTGGCTACAATACCGGTTACAGGTGTGAACGCATTTGGAAGCAATACACCGTCAATTACATGGACAGCACCATTATTTCCCCGTATATCGGCCATAACCACTGTAGCTGAATTGTTGATAGTTACTTCACCGTTATCTACCGTTACATAAATCTCCTCTTCGCTCAGTGTTTCTACCGTTTGTGCTTCTTCAAGATCGCCCGATAATACTTCAGCCAGTAGTACATGATACCCAATAATTTCAGTAACCTGTTCTTCTGTTAGATCAGGATTAGCGGAAAGCACATCGGCAAAGGCATTGTTATTAGGTGCAAATACTGTAAAAGCACCTGAAGGATCACTCAGCGCATCGAGAAAAGCCTGACGTTCGGCTACTAAACCCAACAAGGTTGTAAGGTTATAATTTTTCTGAACCAATCCGGTAATGTTTAAAAATGCATTTGGAAGAAGTACTGAATCAACAACATGGATTACACCGTTGGTGGCTTCAACATCGGCAGCGATCACAGTAGATGTACCGTTTACAGTGACTCCCTCATCGCCTGCAGTAATGTAAAGTAACTCTTCATTTATAGTTTCTACAGATTGCTGAGCATCAAGTGCTGATGATGGTACTTCACCAAAAAGTACGTGGTATGTAAGAACAAACGTAATTTCCTCATTTGAAAGAGTTCCGGGATCAACTACTGAAAACAATTCTTCAAAAGCTTCGTCGGTTGGAGCAAATGCGGTGAAAGGCCCAAGAAACTGGAGAGTTGTTGTCAAGCCAACTGTTTCGGTAAGGCTGAGCAATGTTTCAAAGTTGCCGGCTTCTTGCGCAACTTCTACAAGGCTTGGTCCTTCAACTGCAACACGAAATTCAGTTGGAAGTATTACCTCATCAATAGCATGAATAACTCCATTTGTTGCTGTTAAATCTGCAGTGACCACATTTGCTGAGCCGTTAATTAATACTCCGGCTGCACTTGCCTGAATTAGAGTACGTTCACCCTGAAACATTACTACGTCTTGCTGCGGAGCAAGATCTGAAGACATGACTGTCCCCTCGACCAGGTGATAGGTTACAATCTCTGTGAGCTCTTCTGGAGTCAAGCTTTCGACCAAACCATCCGGCAGGGCATCGAAAGCGGCGTTAGTTGGTGCAAATACTGTCAGTTCATTATTGGCAAGTACATCAACCAGATCAAGATCTACAACGAGACTGACAAGAGTACTGAAGTTATCATCACTTTGAGCAAGCTCAACAAGGTTTGGATCATCTTCTTGTGGTGGATCAACGATTGAGGTTCCGTTGTCGTCGTCACTGCATGCAGTGAGTAGCGTAATACTTAATATTGGTACAAAAAACAGAAGTAAGTATCTGTGTAATTTTTGAAGTTTCATAATTGGTATTTATTTAGGGTTGGATTCTAACGAATTGTAAAATCAAATTCTGCTCATCTAAACATGCAGGAATTCTTAAATCGTTTGGATGAAATGAAAATTTCCCAAAAAAAATTTAAAAAAGCCCTCTGCAGATCAGAAACAGCGATTTTTATGAGCCAATTGCCTTGTCAATCCGGTCTTTCAGGGCAAAAATGATTGGGTGAGAGCTATTTTCGGGAAGCGATTCTATGGCAATTTGAGAGCAGGCAAGGTGATCGGCCGTTCGAAAGTGATCGTAGAGGTCGTGAGCCAGTCCCGAAAAATCACCATGATATGAATGGAAATTTTTTGCCGGTTCGTCGTAATTTTTTGAGTGCAGCAGGTAGTAGATATCGGGATTTAATTGCCTGGGTAAAACATCAAACCACTCGACAGTAGCTTTGGGTTTATAGTGGGTGTAGCGGGTGCCGGGACTTCGGGGAAATTTTTTCACTTTTTGTGAATCCTGCAAAACAGAAATCCCCGATTTTTCTTGAATCATTGTTGCTGTTACAAAACCGGGACGGAGTATGGCCGGTGCCTCTCCGCTTAAATCCAGTACGGTTGACTCCAGACCAATCTCGCACGGCCCGCCGTCAAGTACGGCAACATTATTCTCATAATCATCGAGGATGTGAGATGCCCGTGTTGGACTGGGGCTCCCGGATTTGTTGGCACTTGGTGCGGTTACCGGGCCTGTTTGATCAATCAGTGAACGCGTCAGCGGATGATCGGGCATACGGACAGCAACAGTATTCAGTCCGCCGGTTACGATATCCGGGACGATATTTTTTTTATGAAGTACAAGTGTGAGCGGCCCCGGCCAAAAAATATCAGCAAGCTTGCGTGCTTCATCAGGAATGTTTTGAGCAAGTTCTTCTATATGCTCAAGGCGGCTGATGTGTACAATGAGTGGGTTGTCAGCCGGACGGCCTTTTAGCCTGAAGGTTTCTTTCACGGCATGAATTTGAAATGCATCAGCGGCCAGACCGTACACAGTTTCGGTGGGGATTGCAGCCACTCTGCCTGATTTGATCAGTTCAACGGCTTGTTCGAGAGAAACAATCATACCATGCTTTCCGCAGGTTGGAGTTTTTGGGAGTAAAGTTTTTCAAGATAGCCGATAGCTTCATCCATTCCGTTGATATCCTTAATCACAAATGTAACTTTATCATCTTTCTGAACCAACTGGAACGGATGCTCCCTATCTTCCTGAATCTGCCGCAGAAGTTTTTGGAACAATCCGCTGTCATAAAAATGCTCACCGGTTTTACTGCTGTTTTTCGGGCCGGCCAGCCACATTCTTCCGGCGCGGATCGTTACTTTATTCAAAAATAACCTCGAAGTAAAATGTTTAATTTTTGCAGCCTTGGCCAGGTTCAACCCGCTCTCCTGAAGTTCCCCAAACCGGTCAACCAGCTCTTCCTGCCACTCATCAATCTGCTCAACAGAACCGGCCTCTGAAAGTTTTCGATAAAGATTGAGGCGTTCCACGCTGTCTTCCACATAGCTGTTGTCCAGATAGGCCGATTCGTCGAACTCCACTTTCGTTTCGGGATATTCAACCGGTTTTTTCTCATCCCTGAACAGGGCACTGTACTCATTTTCTTTCAGCTCGCGAACAGCATCATCCAGAATTTTTGTGTAGAGCTCAAACCCGATATCCGAAATGTAACCGCTCTGCTCGGCTCCCAAAATATCACCTGCGCCGCGAATATCCAGGTCGCGCATGGCGATGTTAAAGCCGGAACCGAGATCAGAGAATTCTTCAAGAGCAGTGAGGCGTTTTCTCGCCTCAGACGTTAAGTTGCTGATTTTTGGGGTAATCAAATAACAAAATGCCTTCCGGTTTGAACGCCCCACACGCCCTCGCAACTGGTGAAGTTCGGACAGCCCGAATTGATTGGCATTGTTGATGATGATCGTGTTTGCGTTGGCAATATCAATGCCGTTTTCCACGATGTTGGTCGAAACCAGAACTTCAAATTTGTTGAGGTAAAAATCGCCCACAATTTTTTCCAGCTTCGATCCTGTCATTTGCCCGTGGGCGTGGCGAACCCTCACATCCGGCACCAGTTCACGGATCATGCCTGAAATTTCTTCAATATTCTTAACCCGGTTGTGAATAAAGAAAACCTGTCCACCGCGGGATACTTCCTGGATGATGGCATCACGGATCAGGTCGGAATCAAAACTGTGGATTTCCGTATAAACCGGCTGACGGTTTTGCGGCGGTGTGTTGATGATGCTCAGGTCGCGCGCGCCCATCAGAGAAAATTGCAGGGTTCTGGGAATCGGGGTTGCGGTAAGTGTAAGTACATCCACGGCAGCCCGGAATTGTTTCAGCTTCTCTTTCATGGCAACGCCAAAGCGCTGTTCTTCATCAATAATCAACAACCCCAGGTTTTTAAATTTCACATCATCGGAAATAATGCGGTGAGTGCCAATCAAAATGTCCACTTTTCCGGCTTCAAGTTTTTCGAGCACCTGTTTCTGCTCGGCCTTGGTTCTGAATCGTGACAGCACCTCAACTTCAATCGGAAACTCCTTCATTCTCTCTCTGAAGGTTTTGAAATGCTGATCGGCCAAAATGGTTGTTGGCACCAGCATGGCCACCTGTTTCTGATTCATTACCGCTTTAAAAGCAGCACGCACGGCTACTTCGGTTTTTCCGAATCCCACATCGCCGCAGATCAGCCGGTCCATCGGCTGCGAAGATTCCATATCCCGTTTTACGGATTCGATGGCCGTCATCTGATCGGGAGTTTCTTCATATTCAAACCGCGCTTCCATTTC
>SL_3KL_010_SEDDRAFT_10006842_pt1 | contig 10157 bp, 6 predicted proteins | sample SodLakKL_010_SED_2_FD_10381 | JGI IMG/M metagenome (IMG submission 10381)
GCATTTTCTACAGCATCCATGACCTCTTTCATGTCAATAGCTGCCTTGATGTCGCTTTCTGATAAAAACAGCATCATACCACCTCTTTTTGCTTGCAATATAAGAACCACTTTTAATTACAAGAAAGGATCTTCTATGCCTCCGGGGACTTAAAGAGGGCTGATGGTGACTCTAGTTGGAATAAAAAGAACCGTCCCCATAATTCCTTCAGGTCTTAAAGCTTTTAATTTTACTTTTCATCCAGGTGTGGGTAGCGGTAATGCTTTGGCGGTTCCAGGTCTTCCTTGATCGAGCGCGGTGATACCCAGCGGATCATATTCCAAATTGAACCCGCCTTATCATTTGTTCCGGAAGCCCTTGAACCCCCGAAAGGCTGCTGACCTACTACGGCCGCGGTGGGCTTGTCGTTTAGATAGAAGTTGCCCGCGGCATGGGTCAATATATCTTCAGCCTTCAAAAGCGCCGCCCTGTCTTTGGCCATCACACTGCCCGTCAGGCCATAGGGTGAGGTTTCATTGCACAGGTGCAGGGTTTTTTCATATTCATGGTCGGGATAGATATAAAGCGTCAGGACGGGCCCAAAGATCTCCTCTTCCATGGTCTTGAAGTGCGGATCGGTGGTCAAAATCAGGGTGGGCCGGATGAAGTACCCGGTGGAATCATAACACTGGCCTCCGGCAATAATCTCCGCTTCGTAGGAGTCTTTGGCGTAGTCAATGTAGCCCTTGATCTTGTTATAAGCGGTCCGGTCAATAACCGCGCTCAGGTAATTGGTGAAATCTTCAACATCGCCGACCTTGATCCCCTCGGTGGTGGAAACCAGGTCGTCTTTGGTCACTTTCCAGAGGCTTTCGGGGATATAAGCGCGGCTGGCCGCAGAGCACTTCTGGCCCTGGTATTCGAAGGCGCCCCTGACCAGGGCGGTGATCACTTCGTCCTTGCCGGCAGTAGGATGGGCCACCACAAAGTCTTTGCCCCCGGTCTCGCCTACGATGCGCGGATAGGTTTTGTAGTTGGCGATGTTTTCGCCTACTATTTTCCACATATTGCGGAAGGTCGCAGATGAACCGGTAAAATGAACCCCGGCCAGATCGGGGTGTTTCAGGACATAGTCTCCGATCTCTGCGCCGGAACCGGGAAGGAAGTTAATTACACCGGCAGGAAGGCCCGATTCTTCCAAAATCCTCATCACCAGGTAATTGGAATATACCGCCGTGGAGGCAGGCTTCCAGAGCACCGTATTGCCGGTCATAGCCGGGGCAGTCGGCAGGTTGCCCCCGATGGCCGTAAAATTAAAGGGCGATACCGCAAACACAAAGCCTTCCAGGGGCCGGTACTCCACCTGGTTGATTACCGTCCGCTGCGATTCAGGCTGGCTCTTATAGATCTGGTTTAAGTAGTAGACATTGAAGTGGTAAAAGTCCACCAGCTCGCATACCGCTTCTAGCTCTGATTGGAAAATATCTTTGCCCTGCCCCAGCATTGTCGCCGCATTGATCGTGAAGCGGTAAGAACCCGCTATCTTGGCCGCCGCCTTGCGGAAAATCATTGCCCTCTTATCCCAGGGCATTCTTTCCCAGGCCTGCTTGGCGTCCTTTGCTGCTTCCACAGCGCTGTCCACTTCCTCTTTACCGGCCTTATGGTAGCGGGCGATCAACCTGGAGTGGTTATGGGGCATCCGGATCTCACCAGTATTGCCGGTCTTAATTTCGCGACCGCCTATAATCAGGGGGATTTCCGTAACCTTTGAAGATAACTCCTTTAATTTACCCTTTACTTCCTGTTTTTCTTTACTACCCGGGCTATACAACAAGGGAGCTTCATTGACAGGCCGGGCAAACTCAAATGCACTGTTATTCGGCATTGATAAACCTCCTTCAGGTTTTATATAACTGCCTGGTTGCTGCAGCTAACCCTTATTTTAAACAACCCGCCCTCTTTAAAGCAAATTAAGTCCCAAAAATTAGAGGCAACTTTTTAATTAATGGCTTTTAGCATCTCTTAGAATTCCTGGCGATAGACAGGCTTAAAAGGAAACCAGATAAACTTCAGCCCCGGTTTGTTGTTCTCCCGGGGCTGAATAACTACGAAAGCCCGATACGCTCTAACCACCATGGACCAAATGGAATACATTAACTTCAGCATTATCAGGGACCTCGTAAGTTGCATAATCTTCTTGTTGTACAAGCTGGTTATTGACTGTGACTGTGATTAGTGGATAATCATAGCCCATTTCATCCAGGACCTCCTGGACAGTCATGCCTTCGCACCATTCCAGCTCTTCCTTGTTGTTTACAGTAATCATATAGCTTGCCTCGCTTTATTTCTCAGGTCCTTTGAGCATGGCCAGAACTTCGGGAACGTCAATTCCGAGCTCCTGCAACCTTTCCACAGTCGGTATACCGTTTTTATCCCAACCACGCTTTTTGTAAACAGCATCAACCAACTCATTGTAGCGTTTATAACGGTATTCCCGAATAATATCCATTTTTTCCCTGGTGGACTTCCCATCGGGATCTATGCCGATTTCTTCTTTCATTTGTTTGTCATAACGTTCTTTCCGGGAGATGTACTCTTCTTCGGTAGCAGGTCCAACCGCTCTCAGCGGTGGCATGTCGTCTTCCCTGGTTCCGTAGCCAAGATAGTAGTTCATGACACGCTGCAGGTTAAAAACTCGTTCAGATTGCCGTAACATCTTTTCTTCATCTAAAGGTTCACCGGTCATGCCTTCGTAAAATTTTTGGAAGTCTTCAACGCGTTCCGGAATTTTTACCGCTTCATTTGGGGGATACTTNCTGTTGTCTGGGGGAACTATGTCATTCCAAATCAGTTTACACTGTCCCAGCAAAGAAAACCAGGTTCTAAATATCGGGAAGTAGTTTAGCACTTCGGCTTTTTCCTCAATAGTTGGAGCTTGATTGTTAATAGCATCGACAAATACCAGTAATGACTCATCATGCTGTGGGCCTTTTATGGCCATGGCATATCCGGCCTGCTGTAATGGCGATTCTTTGGAAACATATTCTGAGAATTCAAGGCCTTTAACTTCCATACCAATATCCTGGAGAAACTTTGCATCAGCGCCCAGTTCTTTGCTCCATTTTTCTTTTAACCGTCGGATTCCCTGCCCAACATCGACACCAAATCCTTCACCCCGGGCCAGTTCATGGATACATTCGAGCACCTCTCCGGTAGCGCCAAACTTTAATTCTTTACCGCCGGTATGCTCGCTGGTAATGATCCCGGCCTCATATGCTTCCATGACGAAGGCCATGGTGGTGGCATAAGAAATTGTATCTATGCCATAAGTATCGCAGTAGAAGTTAAACTCGACAATAAAGTCAAGATCAAAACAGCCCATGTTAGATCCGCCGGCAGCGGTTTCATATTCCGGGCCGTCCACCACAACTCTTTGTCCCTTATAAGGGCCGGTTTTTAATTCAAAACCATCGACTGCCTTGGCACAAGATACGGAACAACCCATCCAGCAGCCATCAGCGATATCCTGGGTAAAGTATTTTCTTTTCATAACCCCGGAGTCTATCTTCGCGGTATCAGGGTGTTGGCCAAATTTGTAGTTGTGCACAGGCAGGATATCGTAATTATCCATAACCTCGACCAGGTTGGCGGTGCCCACTTCACGCATTCGGTTTTGCAATTTGTCATGGGTAGACATCATGGCATTGATCCTCATGCCATGGAAGCGGATCAGCTCAGGATCGGCCGGGTTGTTCATTTCATCGGCAATTTGAATTGCACCGGTTGGACAAACATAGGCACAAGAAGTACATCCAACACAATGTGGGTCTGTCTCACCAAAAGGCATGGTCATGTGACGTGTAATCCCGCGGCCCGCAAAGCCCAAAACATTCTGGACCACAAATGAGTTGCAGGCACGNACACAGTGGCTGCACAGGACACAGGCTTTTGGGTTTTCATCAGTTAATTCACTCTTGAATTTTTCGCTATCGGTGGCTCCGCATATTTTGGCGAGGTTTTGAATAACTTCCACGTTTGGCCAGCGCCCCAGGTACATCTCTGCCAGAGTTTTCCGGTGATTCTTAATCCTGTCGGTGTTGGTAAATACTTCTATCTTTTCACGAACCGGATAGTTGCAGGCTGTAACCAGACTCCTTTTCCCATTTGCTTCTATTTCAGTAAGGCAGAGTCTGCAAGCTCCTTCTGGAGCAAGATCTTTGTGATTGCAAAGAGTAGGCACATTGAAACCGGCATTCATGATTGCATTTAGCAAATAAGTATCTTCAGTAACAGTAACCGCTTTGCCGTTAATGCTGATATCGATCTTTTTTGGACCGGATTTAACTGCTTTCGCCATTTATTTTACCTCCACCGCATCGTATTTGCAGGATTCAAAACAGATCCCGCACTTGATACAATTCTCTTGATTGATCTCATATTGCTCTTTCGGTTGACCACTGATAACACCGGTTGGGCATTTCTTGGCACAGATGGCACAGCCGGTGCAGTTTTCATTAATCGAATAGGTAATCAGGGCAGTACAAACTCCCGCCGGACAGGTTTTATCTTTAACATGCTTTTCATATTCGTCGTAAAAATAATGCAGTGTTGTCAATACCGGGTTCGGTGCAGTACTACCCAGCTGGCAAAGGCTTGCCTCGGTAATAGTTTGGCATAATTCCTCCAAACGATCAAGATCCTCAGGCTGGCCTTCGCCCCTGGTGATCCTGGTCAGGATCTTCCTTAAAGCAAACAGGCCTTCCCGGCAGGCCGTACATTTGCCGCAGGATTCATCAACAAGGAAATTAATGAAGTAGCGCGCGACATCGACCATGCAGGTCTTGTCATCCATGACAATCATTCCGCCCGATCCCATCATCGATCCTGTTTCAAGAAGTGAATCAAAATCGACTTCCAGGTCCAGCATATCTTCGGGAATACAACCGCCTGAAGGGCCGCCAATCTGGACTGCTTTAAACTTATGGCCCCCGGGAATTCCCCCGCCCACTTTATAAACAACATCGCGCAAGGTTATACCCATGGGGACTTCAACCAAACCGGTGTTGTTGATTTTGCCCACCAATGAAAACACCTTGGTCCCGCTGGAGCCGTTCCAGGGGTTTGAGCTAACATCACCGGTGCCGATCGAAGCAAACCACTCGGCCCCTTTTGAAATGATCTCCGGAATATTGGCCCAGGTTTCCACATTGTTGAGGACGGTCGGTTTATCCCTAAAGCCCTGCTCGGTGTTATGGATATACTTCGAACGCGGCTCACCGGCCTTGCCGGACATAGAAGCCATCAGGGCGGTCGACTCCCCACAAACAAAGGCTCCAGCACCGCGGTGTACCTGGATGTCAAAAGAAAAGTCGGTGCCCATAATCGATTCACCGAGCAGGCCCCTTTCACGTGCTTGCTTGAGGGCTTTATTGAGACGTTTTAAAGCCAGGGGATATTCTTTGCGGATATAGATAAAACCTTCTTTGGCATTAAGGGCTTTGGCTCCGATAATCATGCCTTCAATGACTGTGTGGGGATCGGTTTCAATAATGCTGCGGTCCATAAAGGCTCCGGGATCGCCCTCATCAGCATTGCAGACGATATATGAAGGCTCACCGCTCTTTTCCATCGCTTCCAGGCAGGACTGCCACTTGATCCCGGCGGGGAATCCACCGCCGCCCCGGCCCCGGATTCCAGAAGCCGTAACCTCATTGATTATATTTTGGGGATTCATCTCCAGCGCTTTGGCCAGTCCCTCGTAACCGCCGGATGCAATATAGTGATCAATGTTTTCCGGATCAATAAGGCCCTTGTTACGCAGGGCAATCAGCTGCTGCCGGGTGAAAAACTCTATTTCGTCCATTTTCTCGAAAGTATGATCCGAAACGGGATCTTTATAAAGCAGGTGGTCGATGATTTTACCTCCTACCAGGTGATCGTCGACAATGGCCTCGATGTCGTCCTCTTTTACCTGCCGGTAAAAAGTACCTTGAGGCTGGACGACTACGATCGGTCCTGCAGCGCAGAAACCGTTGCAGCCGGTGCCAACAACCAGGTAATCGTTTTCCAGGCCCCTGTCCTGCAGGACCTGCTTAAGGCGATCACGAATATCGAACCCCTTGGCCGAGACACAGCCTGTCCCGGTACAGACCATTAGGGCCCCTTTGTAGGTGTCAAAATTCTTTTGTTCCCTAGTTTTAATTGTTTCGAGATCTTCTTTTGTAATCTTCTTCAAACCGTCACCAGGATATGCCTCCTGGGCCTTACTCTCTCCTACTTCCTCAGCCGAATAGGTTTCCAGTATTTTTTCTACATCTAAAGCCTGGACATTTCCTATTACCTGCTCACCAACCTGAATCACGGGGGCTATGCTGCAGGCACCGAGACAGCGAACCCCTTCCAGGCTGTATTTTTTATCCTCCGTTGTTTCCCCGTCCTTAATATTCAGGGCCCGTTCAAAAGCGGAGAGTACATTTTGCGCACCCTTTACATGGCAGGCTGTGCCAAGGCAAACCTGGATTAGAGTTTCGCCTTTGGGCTCCAGGCTGAAAGACTTGTAGAAAGTTGCAATGTGATAGATCGTCGCTTTCGGGGTACCTGTTTGAGCACTGATCATTTCAACTGCAGTTTTGGAAATGTATTTGAAACGATCCTGGATATCCTGCATCATTTCAACTACATATTCGGGATCGTAATCCCATTTATTGATAATCGCCCTGATCTCGCCTATTTCAGCGGCGTCTTCCTGGACATAAATAGTTTCCGGTGTTATTTCCCGGGCTGCCTTGTTCTCTTCGACTCGCCAGGAAGGGGTAAACCTGGTATTCTTTACTACGATTGCCTTGATTTTCTTGTCCCGGAATACGGTCCCCGTTCCTCCCCTTCCAGCCTGCTTTAAGCGCGCAGTACCCCTACGCCAATCCCAGAATGAGAAATTTAGGACACCCATCCGGGAAAATTCCGCTGCTTTCCCCGATGAAACTACGGAAATGTTTTTTTTGTCAATGTCGTTATTGGCGTACATCTCGGTCAATTCTTCGGCTAGCAGGTGAGCATCTATGCTTTCACGCGGGGCATTTTCAATAGTAATCTTGTTCGAAACAGCATCGATATAAATGATAACATCTTCTTTTGCCTTGCCGACAATCACCATGGCATCAAAACCGGCAAATTTTAGATACGGGCCAAAATAGCCGCCCACATTACTGTCTATCATCAGGTTGGTCATCGGGGAAATAGTTGTGACAATGGTTTTACCGGAACCGGGGAATGAAGTAGTCCCACCCAGGGGCCCGGACGAAAAGCAAAGAGGGTTGTTGTTGCTGTCCCATTTTGTGTTTGCATCTATTTCCGGCAAAGTCAGCCACAAGTCGAAACCTTTGCCCCCGGTCCATAGGTCTTTCATTTGCTGAGTTACACCATTAGTAGTTATTTCGTTTTGATCCAAATCAATGCGTAAAACCCGGTTTGCATAACCTCTTTCCAATTCAACAGGGTCAAAATCAAATTCCTGCAAAACTTCGCGTGCATCTTTTAGTTGTTTGCTATTGGTGTTAGACAAACTTATACCTCCTATCTACGATGATCTTTTTTGCCAGCGTAAAAAACCGATACAGTCAATTCACAAAGAAAATTTTAGCACTTTTTCAACGGGTGTTTTTACTCAGCTTTTCATTTTCCCTGCCCACCTTGAAGGGTAAAAGCTCGCAACGCCAGTCCTTCAGGATTAAGTAACCTGCCCCTTATACCTCCTTCGCATTTTTTCTAAGGAATACGATCGGCCTTTAAATTTTAGCAGTCTACAACCGAGAGTATGCCCTCAAAAGACAAAATAATATCTGTAATTATTCTTAAATTGTTTTCGTTAAATATTATAAAAATCCTTCTGCTGATATCAGTTTACATTGTTGGGCTGGTTGTTCTTTTCGTCTTAAGCAAATGTTCAGCTGGCTGTTACTGCACGGCAACACTTTAAAAGGTGGAACTAATCGAAAAGGCCGGAGCAGCGGTTTTAGCGGATATCAATGATATCCGTAAAAGCTTACCGTTTCAGCATCCGGCCTACAGGTCTCTTTAAACTAGTTTGGCCTGGCAACTTTTACTCGCGCGGCCTGCCCTGTTCGTCCCAGCCGTGCAGTTCATAGTATTCCCGCAGCATGATGGCCAGGTTGTCGGCATTGACGACCAGGTTCTTTTCAGGACCGATCGGATCATTGAACAGGCGCGGCGGCAGGCTGTCATCTTTGTAGGTCCAGCCTTCGCGCATGTTAAACTCCTTGGCCAGGGTGGTTACGCTGCGGCCAATATCAAAGAGCTGGTCTTTGGTCAGATCCATGCCGGTGATGGCCTTGATAATCTGCTGCATCCCGTCCCAGCCGATAAACTGCTGGTAAAAACGGCATAGGATCAGGCAGTCCTCCAGGGCATTCCTGCTTTCATAGTCGATAAATAGCTTGGCCTTGCCTTCGACCATATCCTTGGGGATTTCCCCTCTTAACTCGCCCATGTAAAAGCTGGAGCGGAGGTGACAGCCGCCGCGGTTGGACACGGCGTAACCAAGACTCATGCCGGGCAGGGCCCTGGCATCATAGCCTGCCGGCTCCATACCCTTGGCATGGACGGCGATATCTTCCAGCCCCAGTTCTTCCGAAGCCCGTTTGATGCCCTGGGAGAGCAGCTCGCCGATCCCTTCCCTGTAAGCAATCTGGTGGAAGAGTTTGGCAATGCCGTCCACATCCCCGTAATCAGGCATATCGCTCAATTTGCCTCTCTTGCCGGCTTCAATGGCGAAAGCGGCCAGGTTTCCGCCCGAGATGGTATCAAGGCCCAACCGGTCGCAGATATCGTTTAAATAGACCACTTCTTCAATGGGATGGACGCAGCAAAGGCCCCCGATGGCGTAAAGGGTTTCGTATTCCGGCCCTTCAAGCTCCAGGCCCTTGTGGCGGCCCTGGGTGACCTTGCTTAATTTCCCGCAGGACATGAAGCAGCGGTGGCAGGCTTTCGGCTTGACATCCATCCTGGATCGCATCGCATCGGTGCTGATCTCTTCCCATTTTTCAAAGCTGCCTTCCGCCCAGTAACGGGTGGGAAACGCCCATTGTTTGTTGGTTGTCGTAACCATGTAAGGGGTGCCTTTCTGTTTCATGTTCCTGGTTCGTTCAGTATCCACGCATTCTTTGATCAGGTTTTTAACATAGCTTTTTAGCATATCTTTATCTGCCAGGGTGGTTTCCTGATCGCCGCTGAAAACTACACCCTTCACTTTCTTGGAACCCATAACCGCTCCCAGGCCGGTCCGGCCCGCCGAGCGCCAGCGGTTGTTTTTAATGCAGGCAAACTTGACCAGGTTTTCTCCGGCCGGCCCGATAACGACCGCCTGCGCGCCTTCAACATTAACTTTATCCAGCAGGGCATCTTCAGTTTCATAACTTTCTTTGCCCCACAGGTCGGCAGCATCCTTGAACTCCACACCCTGATCGGAAATATGCAGATATAACGGCTTCTCCGAGGCCCCTTCGAGCATGATCGCATCATATCCGGTCTTTTTGATGGCTGCTGCCGTGTAACCGCCGGAATAAGATTCGCCAAAATACCCGGTCAGAGGCGACTTGGCAAAAACGCCGTGCCGCCCGGCCGCGGGCACAGTAGTTCCCGTAGCGGGCCCGGTGGCAAAGATTAACTTGTTATCGGGAGAAAGGGGATCGACCCCGGCCTCCATATAATTAAGCAACAGGTAGCCGGCCAGCCCTTTGCCTCCCAAATATTTCTTTTGGACATCCTCTGGTATAGTTTCTTCCTGCACTTCCTGGTTGGTTAAGTTGATTCTTAAAAATTTGCCATACAAGCCGTCCATTAATACTATTCCCCCTTGGTTTAAGATTATGGCAACCCCTGCAACCGGCAGCTCCTCAGAGCAGCCCAGGGATCGATTGAGGTTGTACTGCCAGTTCCAGCTATTATTGTATCATAAATAAATATGCATACACATATTAATGCGGCCCCGGCATTATATTGTGGGTAAATAGAAAAGGATTGTCCCGCCTTTTATAGAATTATTTAAGCAAAGAACAATAAAAAGGGATAAATCCCGGCAGGAGGATTAAAATGACCCACGCTCTTGATATTTTTGAAAAAATGGACCAATATGGCCCGGAAAAGGTTTTAGCGGTTTCAGA
>SL_3KL_010_SEDDRAFT_10006843_pt1 | contig 10157 bp, 7 predicted proteins | sample SodLakKL_010_SED_2_FD_10381 | JGI IMG/M metagenome (IMG submission 10381)
CGGAATGATATTCCCGAGCCTTGCAAAGTATTTCTGTAGTACGATGTAGAAAATTTGATGTTGGTTTATATAAATCCCCTCTTGAGAGGGGAAAAGTGAGTGTGAAAGGCGAAAGCCTGTTCGCACGAACGAGGGGTGTGTTCCTGATTTGGCCCCGACACCTGCCAAACACACCCCCGCCTGCGCCATCGCTTCGGCAGGCAGGCCTGATTGTTCCGCTAGACGCTCCGCAATCTGTCCCCTCTCCAGAGGGTATTTCCTGGATCTTTCACCACCCATACCAAACCAAAAAAACCCAAACTTCAAACATCTCCCCCACCTACACAAAACACCCCTACTTTACCACCGTCACCGTATCTTGTATCTTGGCAGCTATTATAAACATGAAACCCCAACCATATGGAAAAAAAGGAGTGCCCCGGCTGCGCCATGGAAGTGGAAGCCGATTCCGACGTTTGTCCCATCTGCGGATATGACTTTCCCCGGCAGCCCAAATCCCTGAAAATTGCTGTGTGGGTATTTATTCTCCTTACGCTGATGTGGATTTTGTTTTAATGAGGATTTATTTGCCACGGAGGCGCGATGGGACCTTAGTAGTTAACGTGAGCTCGAGATAAGAATTCAGAAAAAAAACTCCCCTCCTTCGTAAGGAGGGGTCGGCGGTGGTTACAGCACTTTGATTGGGGACACAAGTTCAGAAATTAGTTCATCGTTCTGTTTCAACCACCCCTAAATCCCCTCCTTGTAAAGGAGGGGACTTTTTCATTATCAAATTCAAGTATCTTACCTCGAACTCAGGTTAGTTAATCACGCAATTCAGGCAATTTTTCCCCTCTCATTCCCTTTTCACTATTAATCCCTCGAATTCGTATTTTGCGGGTCTTACAAATACAAAAAGTTTACCTCATTTCTGCTGATGAATTTACGCATACTCAAAATTATTGGAATTATACTCGTACCCATAATCCTGCTTTCGATTTCGTCGAGCTGGATTTTTGAATGGATGTGGCTGAATGAGCTGGGTTACACCCAGGTGTTTTGGACACTGAAAGGAACCCAGATATCGCTCGTTTTGATATCATTCCTGATTGCGGCTGTCTATTTCATTGTTAATTTCCGCTACCTCGCAACACAGCTGAAGTTTGCAAATATCACCACATCTCCCTTGCAGGGTTCCAATATCAACCTGACGAGTGATTTTGCACTGAAGCGAATCAAACAGTTTTTTACCCTTGGCGCGGTCGTAATGGCGCTCATATTCGCGCTCAGTTTTTACATCCGATGGGATGAATCGCTTCGATTCATCAGCAGCGTGCCTTTCGGTGAGTCTGACCCGCTCTTTGGCCGCGATATCGGCTTTTATATGTTTCAGCTTCCCTTCTGGGAGGTAATTCAGGGATCGCTTGTATCCATCTCCTTTATCACGATTGCCATCCTGGCTTTGGCCTACATCTTTACCGGGCTGCTGATGATACAGTCGCCCACGCAGTTCCAGGCGCGGCCCCAGGTGCTAAATCATATCAAAATCAACCTAGCCATCTGGCTCGGCTTCCTGGCTTGGGGTTTCTGGTTATCCCGCTACAAGCTGCTTCTGAACCCCGGCGGTTTGGTTTATGGAGCAACTTATACCGATGTAGCTGTCCATCTTCCGGCCATATGGATTCTGTTTGTACTCACTCTGCTTCTGGCTGTTATGATGATTATCAGCCGGTGGGTCAATCTTGGAAAGATCATCCCCGGAACGGCCGTTCTGATCGTAGCCGTGCTGATTCTTGGCCGCGGCCTGCTGCCCGGCATGGTTCAGCAGTTCCAGGTGGACCCGAACGAACTGGAACTTGAGCGGCCATACCTCGAAAATAATATTGAGATGACCCGTCTGGCTTTCAATCTCCACAATATCCGGCAGGTGGAATATATGGCCGATGATACACTCACTATTTCAGACATCCGCAACAATCAGGATGCCATCGACAATATCAGGCTGTGGGACGGCCGCCTGCTCATCAACACCTACAAACAGCTGCAGGAGATCCGTAGCTACTACGAGTTTTACACCGTTGATAACGACCGATATGTAATAAACGGCAATCCGACCCAGATGATGCTCTCCGCCCGGGAAATCGCGCGCAGGCTGCCGAGCCAGTCCGACACCTGGGTAAACCGGAAAATGCAGTACACACACGGTTTCGGCCTGGTGATGAGCCCGGTAACCGAAACCAATACACAGGGTGAGCCGATAATGCTGATTCGTAACATTCCGCCCATCTCCGATTATCCCGAACTCATCGTCTCCAACCCCGCCATCTACTACGGTGAAAACAGTAGAGGCTACTACCTGGTCAACACCAATACCGATGAGCTTCACTACCCATTGGGAACTGATAACGTCTATTACAACTACAGCGGGCAGGGAGGCATTCAGATCGACAGCTTTTTTAAGAAGCTTCTTTTTGCCTGGGAGCTTGGAGACATCAATATTCTGCTAACCGATGCAATCCACGATGAAAGCCGACTTCAGATCTGGCGAAGTATACAGGAGCGAATCAGCCGTATCACGCCGTTCCTTAGACTCGACCGTGACCCGTACCTGGTTCTCTACGATGGACGAATGGTCTGGATACAGGATGCCTACACCACATCATCACATTTCCCTTATTCGCAGCAGTACCGCAACGGCATCAACTACATCCGCAACTCTGTAAAAATTGTGATGGATGCGTATGATGGTACGGTGGAATACTACATTGTGGATGAGGAAGATCCCATTCTGCAGGTTTATGATTCCATCTTCCCCGGCCTTTTTAAATCTCTTGAAGAACTTCCCGAAGGCCTCGATGCCCACTTCCGCTATCCCCAGGATATTTTTGAAATTCAAATCGAAACCTACGCCCGATACCACATGACCCGGCCGCAGGTATTTTACAATCAGGAAGACCTCTGGACTCGACCCAACGAACAGTACGGGGGTCGGCAGATCCGCATGGATCCATACTATGTGCTGGCCCGCTTGCCCGAGAGCGATCAGCTCGAATTTATGCTCATCAGCCCGATGACGCCCGAGAACCGAAACAACATGGTTTCATGGCTAACGGCCAAATCGGACCCCGGCAGTTACGGTGAAATAGTTGCCTACGTTCTGCCGAAAGACCGGCTTTTCTACGGCCCGGCTCAAATTGAGGCCCGAATTGATCAGGACCCGGAAATCTCCCGTCAAATTGCCTTGTGGGATCAGCGCGGTTCGCGTGTGATACGCGGCAACCTGATGGTGATACCGGTCGAAAATTCATTTCTCTATGTAGAACCGGTATTCCTGCTGGCGGATAATGTAGAAATTCCACAATTGCAGCGTGTTATCGTGGCAATTGGCGATAACATTGCCATGCAGCCCACCATCGAACAGGCCATCTACGAGATATTCGGACAGGATGCAGATTTTATACTTCCGGGTGCCCAGCCCCTTGTTGCTGCAGATGCACCGGCCCTGCCTGTTGGTGAGTTGCCTGCCGATGCAACCGCCATCAGTTCAGAGCAGATGGATGAAATCCGCACACTGTGGCGAGATATGCGCCGTGCACTGGAAGATGGCAACTGGACCCGCTACGGTGAACTGCTTGCGGAGCTGGATCAGAAAATCAACAGCTTGTAGGGTGAGTCCAACAGCAGGGCACTGCTCTGGGCCGGTTTCATTAACTCAGTTCCAGGTAAACGGATCACTTGAGCGGATGGTGGGCTACGACTGAGAATTGGAATGGTCTGGATAGGGCAGCTTTGCGGAATCAAAGAAATATCTTAATGATAAAGCTTGGCTAAAGATACCCGGCTTTCTATTCGGGGTCAGTATTTACCGATGTTGCACTTATTTCGTAATCTTTGAGACACGCCAATACGCTCAATCATCCAAGTACCTTCCCCACCTCCTTTCCGGCTCTGTGCATCTCATCCACCCAGGCGGCGGTTTCTTCGATTGTCAGTGTACCCGCAATGTTTGTACCGTGATGAGGTTCTACATGGATATCGCCCCGGAATTCGGGAAGCGGATCGGGAAAAATATCCAATGACTTTCGTTTACCGGAAAAGGCATAAGCCGCCGATTGAGGCGTTGAACAAGAAACCGGCGGATTCTCTTCACCATGAATTACGTAGCCGGGAAGCGGATACTCCTTATCAGGGTACCCGTGCCAGTGAGAAATGGAGAGACCGTTGCTGCTCAGTATCTTCGGAAAAGTGGCATTGCTGTCTATATTCAGCAGGATGGATGCCGTAATCACATTTCCAATGGCATGAGCCAAAATGGCGTAGGTATCGTAGGATGGCCGGCATTCCTCTTCTGAGCTTTCAGGAGGAACATCGAGAGTTATTCTTCCATTGTGCAGGCCAAGCCTCAAAATATCCCTTGCCGGGTTTAGATTGGTTTTGTTGCATCCCGATCGGGTGGATAGCAGCCACACATCCGGTACTTCAATAATCCACTCTTCGTTGAATTGGTTTATAATGGTATAGAGATAACCCTCTATGAATGTGACCGGTTGTTCTTTCCAGTTGTGGGCGGCGAATTTTTCCGGGGCAGATGAAAGCTTAATGGCGGGCTTCACTAAGGTAGGGAGCTGCTTAACCATAAATCCATAGCTCATGCCGGTACGGTTATCAAGATACTGAGATACAATCCGCTTATAAAATCGATTGCGATATTCAAGATCCTCAATGGATGTGTGGGCCAGCATCAGCCCATTGTCGCGCCAGATTTTCGCAGCGCTCATAAAATCTTTAATGAAGGGCATATAGCCGCTTTTCTCTGCGTCCATCACACCTTCGCGGTAGGTAATCTCGTCGCGTTTGGGCGGAACAACCTGTGCGGCGAGTTTTGGGATGAGCGTGTAGAGAATGTCCTCTTTTGGGTCAGACCAGTTCCCGCATTCAATCACAGCACCGTTCATGGTGCAGGTGGTCCAGCGATTGTCTTCCACAAAAATGGGGACATGTGCGAGGTTCCAGGCCAGCACACCCACGATACTATCGAGCGTTTCCTGCAGGGTGGGATTCTCAGGTATAGGCGCAGGGCGGTCAAACAGCCCAACAACGGGGTTCTCATACAGACTTGATACTTTTCGTATCGCCAGATCCTTGTCGCGCCCCTCACCCTGTTCAATGATGATGATTCCGGAGCGCACCCGGCCATCTTCATTAAGAGCTTCTTCAAAAGGCACAACCTTGACTCCGAGTTCTATAAAGGCCTTCTTTAATTTTTTTGAAAACCGGTTAAGCCGGTCGGTATCCCGGTGAGGCGGGTGGAAGGTGACGGTCATCGCCCCGGCCATATCTTCAGGGGTAAGCGGTATGTCGCCGGCAATATCGAGAAAATCAAATATCAGTTCTGCGTTTTTCATGGAAAATCAGGCTACGGTTTATTCCCCTGGATGGGGGCAAAAAATAACGGCTCAATGAACTCTAAATATAAAAAAAAGAACTGAATCGTACTTTCCAGGTTGGTGCCATAAAAGTTACCCCGTACTAACTCGTCATCATCAATGAAGTATAAAAATTTCTCAGTAACGGTAGTCTGTCCGCAAAATAGCAGAGCATTACTTTATGACTGAAACATCAAACCTAAAGCTTTTTTTTGTGCACGGCTTCACCTTCTGAAAATATTGTATATTACAAATCCGTCACACACCCCTCACTTGCCGTCGATACCAGCTTCGCATACTTATACAGCGATCCGCTCTTCACCTTCAGCTCCGGAGCGCTCCAGTTTTTGCGGCGGGTTTCGAGCTCTTCACCCGAAAGATCCACGCTGAGAACTCTCTCATCGGCGTCGATCGTGATCACGTCGCCATCTTTGAGCAGGCCGATGGCCCCGCCGAGCTGGGCTTCCGGGGTTACGTGGCCGATCACAAACCCGTGCGTGCCCCCCGAAAAACGTCCATCGGTGATGAGCGCCACATCCTTGCCGAGCCCGGCCCCCATGATGGCTGCGGTGATGGAGAGCATCTCGCGCATACCGGGCCCGCCTTTGGGTCCTTCGTAGCGAATCACCACCACATCCCCTTTTTCAACTTTCCCGTCGCGGATTCCCTCCAGGGCGTCCTCCTCCGATTCAAAGACTTTGGCCGGGCCGGTGAACTTGGTCCCTTCCTTGCCTGTGATTTTGGCCACGCTTCCTTTGGGTGACAGGTTTCCGTACAAAATCTGCAGGTGCCCGGTTTTTTTAATGGGAGTGGATACCGGGCGAATCACCTTCTGTTCCTGCAGAAGCCCCGGCAGCTCCTCCACATTTTCAGAAAGCGTCTTCCCCGTTACGGTGATGCAATCCCCGTCCAGGTATCCATGCTCAAGAAGAAGCTTCTGAACAGCAGGCACACCGCCTGCATTAAAGAGGTCTTCCATCACATACTTCCCGCTCGGTTTCAGGTCGGCCAGGAAAGGCGTGCGGTCGCTCACCGCCTGAAAATCATCGATCGTAAAATCTACGCCCGCTGCATGTGCAATAGCCAGCATGTGCATCACCGCGTTTGTGGAACCGCCAAGTGCAATTATCATTGCCACGGCGTTTTCAAGTGCGGCTTTGGTAATGATGTCAAGCGGCTTGATATCATTCTCGAGCAGCACACGGATAGCCTCGCCCGCCTGCTCACACTCTTTTCTCTTTTCATCATGAGTGGCAGGTATGGATGAACTGAACGGCAGGCTCATGCCCAAGGTCTCTATGGCGGAAGCCATGGTATTGGCGGTGTACATCCCGCCGCAAGCGCCGGCGCCCGGGCATGCGTGCTTTAGAACCTGGTTCATCTGCTCTTCAGTGAACTCCTTCGACAGATATTTCCCGTACGATTCGAATGCCGAGACAATGTCCAGCTTTTGCCCGTTCAGGTTGCCGGGACGAATGGTACCGCCATAAACCATGATCGACGGCCGGTTTACACGCGCCATGGCCATCACTGAGCCGGGCATGTTTTTGTCGCAGCCTACCACCGAGATGTTGGCATCGTACCACTGCGCCCTCATGACCGTCTCGATAGAGTCGGCGATAATATCCCTTGATGGCAGGGAGTATTTCATTCCCTGTGTACCCATCGAAATGCCGTCGCTCACACCAATTGTATGAAATACAAATCCTACCATTTCATTTTGCCATATGCTCTGCTTTATCACTTCCGCCAAACCGTTAAGATGCATATTGCAAGGGTTGCCATCCCACCCGGTACTGGCCACCCCAACCTGGGCTTTTTTCATGTCTTCCTCGCTCAAGCCGGTGGCATATAGCATCGCCTTGGAGCCAACCTGCGACTGACTTTGGGTTAATCTTGAGCTGAATTTGTTGATTTTTCTGGCCATTTTGATGAGTCGGGTTTACTTGTTTTGTATCAGAGACTTGCGCGTCTATGTTTATTTTTATGGAAGCGCTTTTTAACAATCTATTTCTTCGTCTCAATGATATCTAAACATTTTTTTAAAAAAAATCTTGACATCACAAAAGCCCTTATATAGCTTTCACAAGCGATAATTCAAATCCACGACTACGCTTGAATACTGCCACAACAAATAACAATTCAATAGCCGTGCTCCCCGGGGACGCTCCGGATTTTTCTGTGCAGTTACTTGCTTTTGTTGTGGCTCTTTTTTCTTCACTTTTTATTATCGCCGGAATCGGTTTATCTGGTATAATCAGCATTATTATTATCAGCATCCTGATTCTAACCTCTGGCATTCTAATTCTAAACCTAATTATTAGATAATCACTCCAGCCAGAGGTTAAAAGCCAAAATCACATCACACACTTTGCGATTTCATCTTACGACCTCTGGCGGGCAACGTACATCCGCGAGTCAACATGAAATCACCCAATACTTCATCCACAGCTGAAACATCGGCACATACCACACCACTCACGGCAGTAGCTAAGGCATCTGCAGATGCATCAGCACTTACCGACAGTGGTGCAGATATACTGATCAAAACCCTTGCCGATCTTGGTGTAGATACCATTTTCGGATACCCCGGCGGTGCGGTACTCCCGGTGTACGACACTCTTTTCGATAACCATGAGCTGAACCATGTGTTAATCCGCCACGAGCAAGCCGGAACACACGCGGCCGACGGCTACGCCCGTGCTACCGGTAAACCCGGCGTGGTACTGGCTACCTCAGGTCCGGGCGGCACCAACACCGTTACCGGTATCGCCACTGCCATGATGGATTCGATCCCGCTTGTAGTTTTCACAGGGCAGGTTCCCACCAGCGTTATCGGCAATGACGCGTTTCAGGAGGCTGATATCGTAGGTATCACCCGGCCTATCACCAAACAGAATTACCTTGTGCGTGATGTGAATGACCTCGAGCATGTGATTCGTGAAGCGTTCCACATCGCCACCAAAGGACGTCCCGGCCCTGTTTTGGTGGATCTTCCTAAAGATATGCTCAACACGAAAGCACGGTTTTCCGGAATGAAAAAGGTGGAGATTCCCAGCTTTAAGCCAACCGTAAACGGTCACCATCCGCAAATTGCCAAGGCTGCCGAGATGCTGAGCAACGCTAAGAAACCCCTGATTTATGTGGGCGGCGGTGCCATTCTCGGCGAGGCGTGGGAAGAGGTTACTGCTTTTGCAGAGCGGACGAACATCCCCGTCACTACCACCCTGATGGGGCTCGGTGCTTTTCCCGAAAGCAAGCCACAGTCGCTTGGAATGTTAGGCATGCACGGTACATGGTACGCGAATATGGCAATGACCGAATGTGATGTGCTCATCGCAGTAGGTGCCCGTTTCGACGACCGCGTAACCGGACGGCTTGATGGTTTCTCACAAAACTCACGTAAGATTCATATCGACATCGATCCATCATGTATTGGAAAGAATGTAGCAGTTGAAGTACCCATTGTTGGAGATGTTAAGCGTGTGATTCCAGCTATCGATAAGCTTGCCTCGCCGCCTGAGATCTCCGAATGGTGGGATACAATCCATACCTGGCAGAAAGAACACCCGCTGGTTGTGCCTAAAGCCGATGATCGCATTTATCCCCAGCATATGATGAAAATGATTTCGGAAGTTACTGAGGGCAATGCCATTGTGGTGACAGATGTGGGTCAGCACCAGATGTGGGCGGCTCAGCACTACAACTACAACCATCCGCGATCGTGGATCTCTTCCGGCGGACTTGGAACGATGGGCTACGGGTTCCCGGCGGCGATGGGTGCTGCACTTGCCTGCCCCGATCGGGATGTAGTCTGTATCACGGGCGATGGCGGATTCCAGATGTCGAGCTACGAACTTGCCACCGCCGTTGAATACAAGATCCCCGTCAAAATCGCCCTCATGAATAACAACTGCCTCGGTATGGTTCGACAGTGGCAGCAGCTATTCTACCAGAACCGCACAAGCTATTCCGTGTTTGGTTCTAACAACCCCGACTTCGTGAAAATGGCCGAGTGCTATGGTGCTGTGGGCATGCGCGCCACCAACCCCGCCGAGATGAGACAGGTGCTCAACGAGGCGATGAAAATCAAAGACGGACCGGTTCTGATGGACTTCCGCGTGGTTGAAAATGAAAACTGCTACCCGATGGTACCCTCCGGAGCAGCCCTGAACGAAATGGTAGAATCGGACGAGGAGTGTAAATGAGTACAACAACCATCACCAAAGACTCCCGGCACACGCTCTCCGTGCTTGTAAAGCACAATCTCAACACATTTTCGAGGATCATCGGCATTTTCAGCGGAAAGGGATTTGAGCTGGAGAGCGTCACATTTGCCTCCGAGGCGGAACGTGGTATGGCACGGATCACCATCACAACCTACGGCAATGAGGAGACTGTGGAGCAGATCAACAAGCATCTCCACAATGTGATTGATGTGCTGAAGGTGACCGACCTCACACACAAGAAATGTATTGAACGCGAGCTGGCCATTGTAAAAGTGTCGACCGCCAAGGTGGGCCGGCCCGAAATCATGCTCATTGCCCAGGCTTTCAAAGCCAAGGTGATCGACATCACGGCCGACAAGCTCGCCCTCGAAGTAACCGGCAATACTGACAAAGTAGATGCCATGATTGAAGTACTGAAGCCGTACGGCATCACCGAGATGTCGCGAACCGGAAGCGTAGCCCTGAAACGCGAGTTCCAGGGAGCGGTGAATATTAATTGAATTGATGATGATTGCAAATGAGC
>SL_3KL_010_SEDDRAFT_10006844_pt1 | contig 10156 bp, 6 predicted proteins | sample SodLakKL_010_SED_2_FD_10381 | JGI IMG/M metagenome (IMG submission 10381)
ATGTAGCCGCCTGTAAAATGCTCAACCCGCAGTTGTCCTTGTCCCCGGCAGCAGCTGAACAATTCTTGCGCTCCCGGCGTTCCATTCGCACATACAAAGATACCCTGCTCGAAAAAGAGACGATCACGGAATTAATCCAACTGGCCAGCCACGCTCCGGCGGGGCACAACAACCGCGATTTACGCTGGACCGTGATTTACCGCCCGGCCGAAGTGCAGCGCCTCTCCGGTCTGGTCGTTGATTGGGCCAGGGAGATGCTCACCCGGCAGCCGGAAATGGCCAAAACCTATCGTATGGACCGCCTGGTCAAGGGTTGGGAAGCCGGCCTGGATCCCATCAACCGCAATGCCCCCCACCTGGTGATTGTTCGCGCATCCAAAGACAACATGAGGGCACCTACATCGGCAGCCATTGCCCTGGCCTACCTGGAACTGGCGGCCCACGCCCGGGGGATCGGCGCCTGTTGGGCAGGTTACTTCCGCATTGCTGCTGAAACCTGGGGGCCGCTGCAGGAGACTCTCCCGATCAAAGAAAATGACGCCGTTTACGGCGCCATGATGCTGGGCTATCCCAGGTATGAGTACCACCGCCTTCCCCCGCGTCCCAAGCCCGAGATCACGTATTTTTAAGTGTTTTTTTACTCCACGGGCACCAGGTCGGCCTGGATGGAAGTATAGTACAGGACGGTTTTTCCTTCAAAGCCGGAGTCCGTGCCTACGAAAAGCCAAAGATTGCCTTCAGGGTCGCTGGTTACTTCCAGGGGTTCATCCCTGTTATCCAGGGTTTTCAGCTCGTAGGTCTCGAAGTCGTCGCTGTATTCCTTGGCCACATCACCCACCCTCAGGGCATATTCCCCGTCTTCATTCTGGTGTCCCTTGTCCACGTTCAGCAGGTAGTAGAGCATCCCCATGGCCTCCTGGATAACCGGCACAGGTTCGACGGGCGCTGCCCCGACCTTGACCCAGACGGCTTCTCCCGGAGGTCCGCCGATACCCACGGCACCGGCAGGGGCGTTGGTGGCAAACTCCACTTCAAAGCGAACCCTGTAGGTGGTGTTGGGCACGATACCGTCATGGGCGGTCAACCCTTTTTTGACATACATGAAGAGATCATCGCTGCGGTTGTGCCCCTGGAGCATCAGGGCTTTTCCTTCGCCCACTTCAGCAGGCCTGTGGGTATGATCGAATTTCAATTCATAGATCCCTTCATCGTAATCCGCCGGCAGGTCGGTAAAATCCCCGGTCCAGCCGTGGGCGCTTTCCTCGAAGGAATAGGCAAACCGGAGCTGGCGGGGATCTGCGTCATCGGGCGGATCGACCACCGGCACTCCCGGGTCAGGGGGGGTAAAGGCGCTGGTGATGGTAATCGTCCTGGTGTTTCCGTCCCAATGGACCTTGTCGCCCAATCCTTCGCTGACGAAGCGTAGGGGGATATAAAGGCGGCCATCCACCATGCGGGTTTCCACTCCAAAGGTGACGGCTTGTTCCTCCTCCTGCTTTTCGCTCACAACTTTTTTACTTACAACGGGAAGTGTGCTGCCCAGGGGGATGGTCGGAATGCGGAAGCGGACATCTCCCCGCACGCCGACGGCTGTTTTTGTTTCCTCTTCCCAGTAAATCTCGGCTCCCTGGGCCTGGAAGAAAGCACGCATGGGCACAAAGGTTCTGCCGTCAATAAGAAAAGGAGGATCGTCCAGCTGTAGTGGCACGTCGTTAAAGAGAATATTGATGCTGCCGCCGGAAGCCGCTACAGGAACAAAGACCACCAATAACAGGAAACACAACGTCCAAACAAGCAAATGCTTTTTCATCAGAAAGACCTCCTGCTGTTATTCTTATGCCCGGTGCAGCTGGAACCCCTCCTGTGGCAAGGCGGGCTTCAGACTTGTGCTGTATTCCGCCGCAGCCCCGGCATCTTCACCATAACACAGACGGCGGAGAAGAGGAACAGGTTATCCAGTATTATCCAAAATCAATATAAAATTTTGAAAATCCCTTATCCCCAGGGTAATCCTTCATTTCGTGCATTACTTCCGCCAGGCCGGCTGGCAGAAGTTTTCTCCTGGCGAGTTGAAGGGCCGGGGTTGATTCTTGGCCTACCCGCGGAAAAATTCTCCCCGGGATCAAAGGGGATTGTGATAAAAACATTGAATTACCATGTAGAAAAATCACCGGTATCCGGTTTTCTCAGACAGCATCTACTAAGGAGGGGAAAGATGGATTTCAAGTTTATCCACGCCGCGGATATCCACCTGGACAGTCCCCTGGTGGGGCTTGAGCGGTACCCGGGGGCACCGGTGGAGTATATCCGCGGGGCCACGCGAAAGGCCTTTCAAAACCTGGTGGAACTGGCCCTGGAAGAGCAGGTGGGTTTTGTGCTGCTTGCCGGGGACCTCTACGACGGAGATTGGCGCGACTACAATACGGGGTTGTTCTTTGTCTCGCAAGTGGCCAGACTGCGGGATGCCGGGATACATGTCTACCTGATTCGCGGGAATCACGATGCGGCCAGCCAGATCACGCGCCTGCTGCACCTGCCTGATCATGTCAGGGATTTTTCTACAGCAGCACCTGAAACCATTTTCCTGGAGGACCTGGGGGTGGCCATCCACGGCCAGGGGTTTCCCACCCCGGCAGTAACCGAGGATCTTTCCCGGCGCTATCCCGACCCGGTGAAAGACTATTTTAATCTCGGCCTGTTGCATACCTGCGCCACGGGAAGGCAGGGGCATGAGAATTATGCCCCCTGTGATACGGGCTACCTGAAAAACAAGGGCTACGACTACTGGGCCCTGGGGCACGTGCACCGCCAGGAGGTCATCGGCAAAGATCCCTGGATCGTTTTCCCGGGAAACATCCAGGGGCGCCACATCCGGGAAACCGGGGCCAAGGGATGTGCCCTGGTCCAGGTCCAGGATGGCCGGGTAACAGGGGTACAACACTGCGCGCTGGATGTGTTGCGCTGGAGCCTTTGCCGGGTCGATGCGACAGGGGCCGCCTCTTACGATGAAGTCCTGGAAAAGGCAGAACAGCAGATTGAAATAGAACTTCACCAAAATGCAGGGCGTTTTTTGGCCTTGCGCGTAGAAGTTATGGGAGCTTGTGCTGCTCACGATCAACTTATTTGTGATCAGCCCCGCCTGCACAATGACCTGCGGTCGTTGGCCGTTGAGCGGGGCCAGGACACTATCTGGATCGAAAAAGTCAAGCTGCGCACAAGTCCCCTAGGCGAACTGGACGAAATACTCTCCAGCAGCCCCATCGCTTACCTGCGGCAGTACCTGCGAGAGCTGGGCGCAGACGAAGAAAACCTGCTGGAATTAAGCGCGGCATTGGCGCGGGATCGGCAGGCGCTACCTCCAGATTTATTCCAGGAGGGGGAAATGGATCCCGGGGATATTGCATCCCTGCAGGAACTACTTTCCCAGGTGGAAGATCTGCTTTTATCCCGCCTGCTCGGAAAGGAAGGTGCGGGGAGGTGAGGATTAAGCGGCTCCACTTGAAAGCGTTTGGTTCTTTTAGCGAGTACGATCTGAACCTGGACGGCCCGGGCATGTTTAACCTCATCTACGGACTCAACGAGGCCGGCAAGACGACAGTGCTCCGGTCCATCATGGATTTGTTCTACGGGATTCCCCAGAGAAGCCCCGATACGTACCTGCATGCTCCCGGAAGCTTGCGCATTGAAGCGGTCCTGGAAGATGCAGGGGGAAAAGAATTCAAGCTGGCGCGACGCAAGGGCATGAAAAACACGCTACTGGATGGAGATGACCAGCCACTGGAAGAAAGATTCCTACAGCGGTTCCTGGGATCGATCAACCGGGAATTTTACGGTTTGATGTTTGGCATGGATCACCGCAGCTTGCGCCAGGGCGGCAATGATCTTCTCCAGGGGCAGGGCGCCCTGGGCGAGGCTCTCTTCGAGGCCGCCTCGGGGATCGGCGGCTTGCGGGAATTGTTCCAGGAACTGGATAAAGAAGCGGGTGAGCTCTTCAAGCCCAGCGGTTCAAGGCCCCCTGTGAACGTCGGTATTGAACGGTACAACGAGATGAAGCGGAAAGTGGGCGAGCTTGCCCTGGCCCCCCGCAGATGGGAAGAGCTGGAAGAGACGTACCGGGCGGAAAAAGAACAGGTTGAGCGGCTAAAAGAAGGGGAAAGGGAACTGTTGAAAAAGAAAGCCCGGTTGGAGAGGGTTGGAAGCACCCTGCCCTTGCTGGCCCAACGGCAAAAAAACCTGGAAGAAATGGCACTGCTTGGCGATGTGCCCCAGCTCCCGCTTTCCTTTCAAAAAGAGCGGCTGGAGCTGACCCATCAGCGCCAAACGGCGAAGCATCTTCAAGAAGGGGCCAGGAAGGAACTGCAGGAACTGCAGGAAGAAGCTGCCAAGATTTCCGTCAAAGAGGAGTTTCTTGAGTATGCCAGCGATATTTCTGCCCTGCAAGAGCGGCTGGACACCTACCGCGGCTATGTGAAAGAAGCCCCCATCCTGGAGGGCGAAAAACAAGAGCTGCAGCAGGAAGCCCTTTCGTTGCTGCGGCGGCTCAACCCCGCTTTAAGCACGCTGGAAGAGGCCGAATCCCTGAGACTGCCCCTTGCCCAAAGCGAAGAAATGAAGCACCTGGTCAAGGAATACCCCCTGCTGCTGAGCCAGTCCAGGGCAGCGAAGAACCAGGCCGACGAAATGGCGCGTTCCCTGGAAAAACAAAGACGAGAAAAAGAAACAATGGGACCTCTCCGGGACGTGAGCGCATTGAAGAAATGCTTGCACAGGGTTCGCAAGAAAGGTGACCGGGAAAATGAACTCAGCAAACTGCGCTCGGCCTCTGGCGCCCTGGAAAAAAAATTGCAAAGCCAGCTGAATTCCCTGGACCTCTGGTCGGGGACCCTGGCAGAGCTACTGAACCTACCTCTGCCCCTGGCCGAAACCGTGCGTTCCTTCGAGCGGGGTTGCAAGGAACATCAAGACCGGGCAAACAAGCTGAACGAGCAGATCTCCGAGGAGGAACAGAAGCTGGCTGCCTATCAAGAGCAGCTGGTGCAGCTCGAAAGAGGCGGTGATGTTCCCACGGGGGAAAAGCTGGAAGAGGCCAGGCGTTACCGGCAGCGGGGGTGGCACCTGGTCCGACGGGCCTGGCTGGAAGGTCGCAGGGATGAAGCGGATGAACGCGCCTACGGTGCAGATCAACCCCTGGAAGTTGCCTATGAAGCTGGCGTCACCAGGGCTGATGAAATTGCCGATCGCCTCCGCTACGAGGCAAACCGGGTGGAGCGCAAAACTTTGCTCACTTCGGAAATAAAGCAGTGCCGGGAGAAAGTGGCGGAACTCAACCAAAGCAAGGAAGAAGTGGATAAAAAAGGGAGGGAACTGCAGGAAAATTGGGTGCAGGCCTGGGTAAAAAGCGGTATTTCACCGCTGACCCCTGCCGAGATGCTGTCCTGGCTGGTGCGCGTCCAGGAGATGATCGAGGGCATCTACCGGTTGATGGAACACCAGGCGTCGGCACAGGACCTGGAGGGGGAAATCAGGCAAGATCGCGAGGCTCTTGGGCTGCAGCTGCAGGCGCTGGGTGAACCCGGAGCCGGGGACCATGAATCCCTGGAGATGTTGCTGGAAAGGGTCCAGGAGGTCTCGGAAAAGTATCTGGCGGCGGCAAACAGGCATAAAAGCATCGAAGACGTGTGCAGGGAGATGGAAGAAAACCTGGCAACATTGCGGCGGCAGCAGGACGAAGCTCAAAAAACCCTGAACGCCTGGGAAAACAGATGGCTCCATGCCCTGCGGGGAGCCGGACTTCCTGAAAACTTCACCGTCGAAGCCCTTTCCGTTTACCTGGACGAACTGGAAAAGCTGTTTCATAAAAAAGAAGAGCTCGCACGCCGGCAAGCCGCCCTGGGCAAAATGAAGGAATACGCCGCGGGCTTTGAGTCCCGGCTGGCGGAATTGCTGGAAAAACTGGCGCCCGGGCTGGAACCCATGCCGGCAGACCTTGCTGCTTCACAGCTGCAGGCCGGGGCGACCCGGGCTCAACAGGATAAGGAAAAGCTGGAGAATATCGAGAAGCAGCGGCAAAAGGCAAAAGCCACCTTGAAAACGGCTACAAAAGACATGGAAGAAGCAATACTCGGCCTCCAGGCCATGATCAAACAGGCCCGCTGCCGGGATGAAGCAGGGCTGCCCGAAGTTGAAGAGAAATCAAAGCGCTTGGCAACACTCAAGGAGAGGATCGAAGGGCTGGAGGTGCAGCTGATCTCCCTGGGCGGGGGACTTTCCCTGGAGGAGATCATGGCTGAAGCCCAGGCGTTCAGCGGGGATGAGCTGCCCGGTCTCCTGGAAGAAACAGAAGAGGCCCTGGCGGAAAACCGCCAGGGCCAGGAAAAATTAAACCAGGCTTTCGGGGTGACCCGCAAAGAGTATGAAGAGAAAATTACGGGTGCTTCCACCGCAGCCGTGGAAGCGGCAGAAGAAGCCCAGGGGGTGCTGGCCGCGTTAAAGTTGCAGGCCGAAGAGTACCTGCGTCTGCGCCTGGCTTCTATCGTATTGCGCCGGGGGATCGAGCGCTACCGGGAAGAAAACCAGAGCGCCATGATCAAGCGGGCGGGAGAACTCTTTGCCCGCCTGACCCGGGGATCTTTTGCCGGGCTGAAAGTTGACTTCGATGAGAGAGATCACCCGGTGCTCCTGGGCCTGCGCTCTCCGGCAGAAGCCGGCACAGGAGAAGAAGTTGCCGTCCAGGGGATGAGCGACGGGACCCTGGACCAGCTTTACCTCGCCCTGCGCCTGGTCAGCCTGGAACGCTACCTGGCAGAAAACGAACCGCTGCCTTTCATCCTGGATGACCTGCTGGTGAACTTTGATGACCACAGGGCCGAAGAAACTTTGCGGGTGCTGGGAGAATTCGCCGGGAAAACCCAGGTCCTCTTTTTTACGCACCACGGGGCATTTCTGAACCTGGTGGAAAAAACCGTGCCGCAAAGCAAGATCATCACACTGGGAAGGTGAGCTGCCGGCACGAAGTGGCACGGCTTCAAAGAAAGACCTTCCGGGCAGCTCGTCCGCCAGGAAGGTCTACCTGAAACCATTTGAGGATCGCGATTATAATGCGACAATAACTACGCCCAAATCTTTTTCCAGGGATTGGATGCGTTCCAGCTCTTCCGGGGTCAGCTGGGCCGGTTCCATCTGGTGACAGCTGTAGGCCAGGAGCGTTCGTCCCAGTTCTTTTTCTAGATGCTGCAGTGAATCGAGTTTTTCCCCGTCCAGGGAGGGATAGGAGCAGATCAGTGCAAACACCTCCTGTTCAAATCTTTGCAATATTAAGATAAATATACCCTAAACTTCTGATGTTTTCAAGAGATTTTTGCGATGACATTTTTGCAATCACCATCGCTTGAAGTTTGAGAAAGCAGCGAACATGACCAAGGATAATGATGGAGATGATCGAAATCATTGCCGTGGGGAACGAACTGCTGAACGGCAGTGTACAGGACACCAATACCTAAATACAAGCGGTTCGCGGAAGCTTTCCCGGCGGTTTACCTCAAGGCGAGATCGGGGATGTTCGAGGGTAATCCCCGGTTGGTCCTCACCCACTTCGTGCGCAGGCAGGCAGAGGACCAGGGGGGCCTACCCTGGACCAGGCCGTCCGTGCTTTGCGGTTCTGGCTGGAGGCGGATAACATCCAAACCGGGGACTGGGATTAGAAATGTGATCTTGAGTATCCCTGGCGACTGCAGCAGCCGGAGCATTCGGAAGGAAGCAATACCGGGGGAAGCTGTTCCCTGCACAGATTTGCTCCTGTTTTATCTATACCGCAGGGTTTTCTTCGGCCTGTTTCTATCCGGTTCTCGGCGGTTCTTCCGTGCTCTGCTTCAGGCTCCGGGTGTAAAAAAAATACCAGGCATAAGACAGGACAACCAGGGTGAAACTGACCAGAAGAGAATAGAGGCTGATTTTAACTATCAGCAAGAGCAGCCCGGCAATGCTGAAAAGCTGCAGCCAGGGAAAGAGCGGGGCCCGAAAAGAGGGACGATAGGCTGCCAGATTTTGCCTGCGCATGATGATCACGGCCAGGTTGGTAAGAATGTATGTCAGCATAAGCAGAGACGAAGCGGCTTCAACCAGCATCTCCAACTTCAACCAGAGCATGGCGGCCAGGATGAATCCACCCGTGAAAAAGACGGATACATAGGGGATGGGTTTTTGAGCCGTTGTATTCAGGAATAATGCGGGGATCAGGCGGTTTCGGCTCATCGCCAGGGGATAACGGGAGGCCGAGGCGATTCCGGCATTGGCGGTGGTCACAAAGGCCAGCAAGGCGGCGAGAGTCATAAGAATTGCCCCCGTGGAACCCAGGTAGACAGCAGCTCCGTCGGCAACGGGCGTCAGGGAGGCCTGCAGTAAATCGGAATCCAGGTTGCCGATCACCACAAAAATCACCAGGGTATAAACAATCCCTGTTAATACCAGGGCCATCAGCATGCCCAGGGGGATATTGTGCTTGGGCCGTTTAACCTCTTCGGCCAAGCCGGTAATACTCAGCATACCCCCGTACGAGATAAAGATGAAGCCAGCCGCTGCCAAGATGCCCCCGGGACCATGCGGTGAAAAGGGAACGAATCGATTTACGGTTACCGATGTGAGTCCCCAGGCTGATACTCCTAAAAGGAGCCCTGCGAGGGCCAGGGTTAGCAGGGTCTGGGTTTTCCCGACCAGGCTGACGCCCCGCAAGTTAATGGCTACAAAGATCAGGCAGAATACTGCCGAGATTAGAAGAGGATTGACACCGGTAAAAATAGCCGAGTACACTCCCAGGCCGATGAGAGAAAAGGAACTCTTCAAGCTGATGGAAAGCCAGCGGGCGAAACCGGCCACGGAGCCCATGCCCGGTCCCATGCTTTTGTTGACGAAAAAGTATATACCTCCGGCTCTAGGCATGGCCGTGGCCAGCTCGGCTGCACTGAGCATGGTCGGCAGGGCGATCAACGCTGCCAGCAAATAGGACAGGATCACGGCAGGGCCGGCCTGGGCGAAGGCAAGCCCGGGAATCACAAAGAGCCCCGAAGAGATCATCGAACCGGCTGTAATGGTGGTCACGTCTATCAAACTGAGTTCTCTTTTCAGTGAAGAACCCGGAGCATTTCTTATTCCTGTGGGCATGTATTGTACCCCGTCTTGTCTTTTTTGTCTTACCGCATGTCTGCTGGTAGCTGGCAAACAGTTCAGGCCAAGCTATTTTCTACTGTAGCAGTACTTTACCACACTGCATTGGAAATTCCAAGATATGGGCTTCAATATAAAATTAAGGGAATGAAGAAAGGACAACTGCTGATGATTTTGACGGAGATGATGCGGGCGAACCAGCAGGGTCTGCGAGCAGAATGTAGAATTCTTAGCATAAAGCTGCATCAATTTTGCATCTTTTCCCTGATCAATTTCGGGAAGAACTGCAGAAAGGAGACATAAATGGAAAATGGAGAAAACCGTGTTGATGGAAAAGGAAGGGGCCGTGGCAACGATCACCATGAACCGGCCCGAAGCTTTTAATGCTCTCAACCTCGCATTAGGGGAAGGGCTTGTCCGTGCCCTGGAAGCGTGTTTCGATCCTGCCGTGCGAGCTGTTGTGCTCACCGGGGTGGGTAAGAGCTTCTGCTCCGGAGGAGATCTCAAGGCGATGAAAGAAGCTGGCGCAGGTAATGTTTCGGATTTTATCCGTGACCTGACAAAACCACTGCACCGGCTGATTACCGATATTCGCCTCCTGCCCAAACCTGTCATCGCAGCGATTAACGGCTCCCTGGGCGGAGCGGGCTTGAGTATTGCCCTGGCCTGCGACCTGCGTTTTGCTGTAGACGGGGCGAGGTTCAAGCAGGCCTATAGCAGCGTGGGGCTGGTCCCTGACGGTGGGCTGACTGTATTTCTGCCCGCAATGGTAGGTTTCAGCAAGTCATCGGAGTTGTTAATGCTAGACCCCGTTTTTGATGCTGTAACGGCGAAAGAGCTGGGTATTGTGCACGATGTGTTCAGCCAGGATGAATTTGCAGGCAAGGTTCATGCCCAGGCACAGGAACTGGCCGGAGGCGCTACCCTTTCTTATGCCCGGTCAAAAGAACTGATCAACGCCGCCTTGCTGCCGCACCTGGAAAAGCAGCTTGAACGG
>SL_3KL_010_SEDDRAFT_10006846_pt1 | contig 10152 bp, 7 predicted proteins | sample SodLakKL_010_SED_2_FD_10381 | JGI IMG/M metagenome (IMG submission 10381)
CTTCCCGCCATCGCGGTCGGCATCCAGGTCAATGAGCTGTCCTGCCAGCAGAATGGATGATGTGCTCAGCCCCGTTGCAGGCATCAGCAGAAGTACCATTGGATGAAAACCAATACCCTGACCGACTGTTGCAATTAGAATGGCCATAGGTCCGAAAGCAAACCATACGAAGAATTCACCCAAACCACGGTAGGCCAGTTTGACGGGAGGGGCCGTATAATACTTGCTGAAAAATGCCGATAGCAAAAATAATCCCCACAAAAGCGGCCATAATTCACGGCTGATGAGGGGTGTCAGAGCAATAGTTCCGAGCAACGCGATGACCAATCCGGCACGGGCAAGAAAAAACATTTTTCCGAATAACCCCGGATTGTCGAGTAATACGCCTGATCCGCCGCTGGTTTCGTTCCGGTGTACGTTTACCTTATCGGTACCCTGAATTGTATCATAAATATCGTTATAGACATTGGTAGCCACGTGCAGGCCGATACCGATACTGAGTACAATGATAAAGTTTATAATGTCCAGGTTACCATTAATGGAAACGCTCAATAGTGTACCGGCTATAATAGGGGCAACGATTGAAGTCAGAAACTGTGCCCTGACCATTTTTGCGATGCTGGGTTGAGGATTCATGATAAAAGTATTTTTATGAATGATACATTAGACGATATACAAACATCCGTTTATCTATAAGAGTTCATATCCGGATACATTCATCATCGGCATAATAACCTTACCGTTTACATCTAAAAATATTTCAGGCATAGTCCAAACAAACTAATCCCTTTTTCATCCCTTTGGAATATAGACATTGTATTAAAATTTAGTTAACTATCCCACAACAAAGATACCGGAGGGGTTGTGGGCGGCATTATCGGCGATCATTATGGAAACACTGCCGTCGGTGCCATCATCGGAGCGGCAGTAGGAGGAACTGCCGGAGCGCTCATCGGTCATCATATGGATAAACAGGCCGCAGAGATGAGGGAAGATATGAAAGATGCCAAAATCGAACGAATCGGTGAGGGAATTAAGATTACGTTCGACTCCGGGATTCTATTTGCAATAGACTCATCTGACTTGCATTCTACGGCACGGCAAAACATTGAGAGTTTGGCGAAAGTACTTAATAAATATCCCGACACAAATATTCTCGTTGAAGGAGACACAGACAACACCGGCACTGAAGAATACAACCAAATGTTGTCGGAACGTCGTGCTCAATCTGTTGCAGACTATCTGAAAGGTCAGGGTATTCCCGGATCAAGGATCACTACTGTGGGACTCGGCGAGTTGAATCCTGTCGCTTCAAACGAGACGGAATACGGCCGTTCGCTAAACCGGCGTGTGGAAGTTGCCATTTTCGCAAACGACAAATTAAAGAAAGCTGCCGAAAAAGGTAATATTTAACAACCCCAGGCGGGCGCTTTGAAGCTAACTAATAAGCGATACGCGTGTGGGTACTATAACTAAACGCGTCAAATCTAACAGAACAAGGAGATTACCATGCCTCTTCTCTCTATCGTTATAACACTGATCGTTGTAGGCGTTCTCTTATGGTTAATTAATTCGTTTATACCGATGGATCGTAAGATTAAATCAATACTGAACGTTGTTGTACTTATTGTAGTGGTTATATGGTTGTTGAATGTTTTCGGAGTAATCGGTTCTATGTCAAACATTCACATTGGCGGGGGGTAATATATTCAACTACACTACATCTGACAATGCATTGTTATGGTGTGGACTGTCTATCAAATTTACAGAAAGGTAACTACTATGTTAACAAGAAGATTTTTCGGGGTGATCGTCATGATGTTTGTCCTGGTGATGGCGGGAAATGCGGGAGCGAAGGAACAAATCCAAAAACATTTCAATGACACCGCATTAAAAGTCCAGGTTACAGACGACCCGGCGGAAAAACGTGAAATCATCAACGAATCATTACAAAAGATGATGACAGCACTGGATAGAGTTCAAAGTTCGCCGCTGGTATCAAAAGAAGATGGTGACGGTATCGATCACTATAAAACCGTACTTCAGGAAAAGCAAGACGAGCTTCTGGGCAATAATGGTTTTGAACGCGTGCCGGATTCACAACTCAATGCCTTCTCGGTGTACGTAGTGCAGAGTATGGAGCAAGCCGACAAGACAATCACCATCAGTCTTGTCACGCTGCTTTTACTTGTCATTATTTTGATACTCATCGTGTAGTCGTATCGTCAACGAGCGAACAGTACCGGGTATTTGGTATGCAAATTTCTCGCAATCTAATTTTCACGAGCGTCATGCAAACATGGTGGGGACTGTGCGGGAGCATCGGCAGCGTGGCGCTCGGGTTATTTCTTATTTCATGCAGCTCAATACCTTCTGCTCAGCGGGAATCTTCGCATGAGGAGGAGCGTGTGCCTCCGTCGCGCTACTCAATTATATTTATCATTCATGGCGACGGTAACTACCTTTATCACGACAGCGACGGCAACGCAAACAGGGCAGATCAAAAAACCCTCGATGCTGCACGAAGGGTTGCAGCGCGAAACCGTGAAGCAGAGGTGTTTATCTTTCATCAAAAACCTGTCAAGCACACCTTATTCTTATTTCCGCGCCAAGACGGTAAAATGTATTACTACCGGCATGGACGGTTGCACGCTGAAGAATCCTACCGGCGTCATCGGGGCGAAACGCGGTTCGAACCCGAAGTAAAACTCTATCACCAATTCCGCACAAAAGAGAAGTCTCAACCGTTGCGAATGTTTCTCTATTACGGTCACGAAATTCCTGAATTCGACGGTACGGGTTATGACGCATCACACTCCCATCGGAGCTTCACAATACATAATCTTGCCGATGGATTGCATCGTTTTACGCATGATTTTACGAGGTTCGATCTTCTCGTGCTTTCTACGTGTTTCAACGGTACTCCATACTCGATTTCCGCACTTTCTCCCTATGCGAGGACCATCGTCGCTTCTCCCGATAACCTCCACCTCTCATATTTTGCTCTCGAACCATTCGAGTGGTTGGATATAAGATTGCGGGACGGAGAGATGCCTGAGTTTGCGAACAATTTTGCACGACAATCATTCGAACAACTGAAAGAAGATATTCACACAACGATCACTGTCGCTGTGTACGATGTGGATCGTGTGAAGGGATACGTGCATGCCGTCGATAGTGTGTATATTCAAGCTTTGACTACATTGAAGAGGGAAAGACCGCGTTTTTTTGATTATATCGATTGCGCCGAAGACTCAGTATATGTAATGTCGGGAATGAGCGAGGGGGTAGATATTTTTTACCGCCCGCCGCGTTTCGGACGTTCACAAAACAAAGATAACCACTCCGGTTGGGGATGCAGGGAGTTTCAGTAGTAATCCTATCAGAGTGATGCTATGTTGATATTGTTTATACACAACAGTGAAAAATTAAAAAGGTTACATTCCGCGTAGTCGATAGTTTTAGTAAAAAAGCTACCACGATTTCCGACTACGGATAATCGTGGTAGCTTCTTTCCGTGATCGCATATTGGCCATTGTGTTTTTATTTTAAAAAATGTATTTTATGCATTAGCAGAGCCAAAACGCTTTTAATCTATAATTATCCGGTTTTTCTCGTATCTACGAAAAAAGGCGATGGAGGATCCAATGCCAAATATTCGCATGCTTATAATCGAGGATAATCGCCTTCTCCGGGATGGTATTATATCGATTATAAACGAAAACGATGATATTAACATCGGAACCGCACACGGATCAAATAAGACCATTTTTAATAAAATTGAGAGCTACAAACCCGCCGTTATACTTATCGATATCGGCCTTCGAAATCAAAACAGCTTAATCCTGGTTAAAAACATACAAAAGACGTATCCCGCTATTCATATGGTGGCAATGGGCTTGATTCCGACACAGATTGATATTTATGAATTTGTGAAGATCGGGGTAGACGGATTTATCCTGAAGGATGCAACGGTAAGCGAGTTTGTGAAGACTATTCGATCTGTTGCGAATGGGAGAAAAGTCCTGCCGCCTCTATTAACCGATTCACTCTTTAGCAAAATTATCGAAAAGGCAATCAACGGTCCGACAGATGGATCTTCCCCCAATCTGTTAGCAGCGGTTCGCCTGACACGGCGTGAATTGCAGGTGATGAAATTAATTTCCGAGGGAATGACCAATAAGGAAATAGCAAAAAAGCTTCATATTTCTACCTATACAGTAAAAAGTCACGTCCATAACGTACTGGAAAAGCTGGCTCTTCATTCCCGGGTCCAGATTGCTAAATATGCTCACACATCGCAAGAATTCCAAAATGTGATCGACTCCATATCGCTGCTGGATGATGAGTAGTTCTATCCTGATGTATCGTATAATACTATTCGAGTATATAAACTCCTGACTATTTAAAAAAGATCTGTATAACAACCGTTAATCAATAACCCTTCCGAATTAATTTCCCTGGTTCAAACGGCCTAATCCTTATTCCATCCTTTTGGGGGATTGATTTCCGGTTAAATTTAGTTGTTCTTTAGTTTAGATAGTAGCAGTTTTGTCAAAAACCGCATTATATTGAAACACAGATTCATTATAATAACTGGAGGACACTATGAAACAAACTAATCAATCGGTCGTTTATGTATTCACTCTATTCATCATAGTAGTTTTAATGATAGCGGGCTGCAATTCGAACGGCTCAAACAGCATGGAGCGATCGGACAAAGCATCAACAACTATGCAAACTATGGACGACGACATTAAATTAGTTATCGTGCAATTAGAGGCCACAGGAGCGTCGCTAGCTGAACTTACAAAGTCCGGACAATCGGATGTGAAGAAAGCATTTGAATTATATTCGGATAACGTAACCAAAATTGAAAAACTGGAGAAAGATTTCGCTAAACACGCAGAGGAAATGAAAGTACGCGGTGCGGATTACTTCGATGAATGGCAAAAGGAAGGCGATAAATACGAAAACCCGCAGATACAGGCACTCAGCGAACAACGTCGGGCAGAACTGGGCGTAATATACGGAAGGATAGCTGAAAACAGCATTGGTATGGATGAAGCGTTCAAAGCGTATGTGTCCGACGTTAAAGAAATTCAATCGTTTCTTTCGAACGATTTGACAGCAAAGGGTGTCGAATCGATTGCTCCGATCTCCCGAAAAGCCGTTACTGAGGGAAACAGACTAAAAAATGAAATAAAGAAACTTCAGACATCGATTGAAACAGCGAGATTAGAGATGGCTCAGAGCGGAAGGTAACACGCCCCATCGGCGTTTGAGTGATATCGATTATCCATATGAAACAAACAAGGAGATTAATATGCCTTTACTTCAAGTTGTGATCATTCTCATAGTGGTCGGTGTTCTATTATGGCTCATCAATAGTTTTATACCGATGCAGGCAACGATTAAGAAAATCCTTAACGCCGTTGTTATCATAGCAGTGGTGTTGTGGCTGTTAAGTGTATTTGGATTGCTGGATTCTCTTTCCAACATTCGTATCGGGACATAATTTCTTTGTATCTTTGAAGCGGAGAGCCATACGTGAAGTACTTCATACCCCGCATCTTCAGGCGCGGGCAAAAAGCATTCGCGCGGAATTCTGACGAACCGATCCGCAGCGAACTCTTTAGCATCGAACGGCTCGAGCAGCATGCGGAGAGTCTTGCAAACGCTCAGCGTGTCAAAGCAAAACGTACGCCAGGGAGACCGTTGGATGCACGGCTTGAAGACAATAGCCGCGTACTGCTCCGGGCATACCGTGCCACTGCCGAAGCCATCAGCAAAGATCAAATCATCACACCGACAGCGGAATGGTTGGTCGATAATTTTCATGTCGTGGATGAACAGATACGCCAAATCCAGGATGATCTTCCGCGCGGCTACTATCGTCAACTTCCAAAACTTGCAGAAGGACCTCTCGAGGGCTATCCACGCGTATTCGGGATTGCCTGGGCATTCGTCGCCCATACTGACAGCAGGTTTGATCTTGAAACATTAAGACGGTTTGTGCGCGCCTACCAGTGGATCCAACCGCTCACAATTGGAGAACTCTGGGCGGTAGCTATCACGCTCCGTATCGTACTCGTCGAAAATTTACGCCGCTCTGTACAGCGTATCGTGACGAACCGTGCTGAGAGTCAGGAAGCCGACAGTGTGGCTGACCGTTTACTGGGAGTTGGTAATTTTGAATCTGAACCACCGGAGGTAGCTCTCAGGCACTTCAACGGAGAGCATCTACCGAGAGCATTTGCAGTGCAGCTCGTCCAACGTTTGCGTGACCAGGACCCGGCGGTAACACCCACGCTCCGCTGGTTGGATGACCATTTGACAGCACAGGGAACCACATCCGAGAAGATCGTCATCGAAGAGCATCAATTTCAGGGCGCGATGAGCGTCACGGTTCGCAATATTATTACAAGTATGCGGTTTTTATCATCCGTTGATTGGACAAAGTTCTTCGAGAGCGTGAGTCTTGTTGATGAGGTATTACGATCGAATAGTAACTTTACCGCAATGGATTTTCCGACCAGGGATAGCTACCGGCACGCAATTGAGGAACTTGCCAGAGGTTCGGCATATACGGAAATTGAAGTCGCCGAAAGCGCACTTCAGATGGCACGCGCTTCCGGAAAAACTGCTCCGAACGATCCCGAACACGATCCCGGTTATTTCCTTCTCTGGAAAGGGCGTTCGAAATTTGAAAAACAAATTGCGTTTCACGTTCCTCTACGGACCAGGTTTGATCGTGCTGTTATACGTACCGGTATTGGCGGATATCTTGTAACGAACGTGTTTGTAAGCGGGGTCATTCTTTTCTTATTGTTGCTCGGAATTTCGAAAGCCGGGGTGACGGGATCCACACTCTTCTTTCTTGCGCTTCTTGCTATAATACCGGTATCGGGTGTGGGCGTGGCGCTTGTGAATCATTGGATTACAAACCGGTTCGGTCCGAAGGCATTGCCCGGTCTGGAGCTTCGTGACGGAGTACCGTCGAGTATGCGTACGATGGTTGTCGTACCCACACTCTTGTCGACGAGCGAGGAGATCGAGGAGCAAATCGAACGACTTGAAGTTCACTATCTGTCGAATCAGGATGGCGATCTTTACTTCGCACTTCTCTCGGATTGGAGGGACGCTGCAACAGAAAATGCGAGCGGAGATGACGGACTACTCGCCGTTGCCGTTGAGGGAATAGCACGATTGAACCAACGTCATGAACCGGCAACTGACGGTAAACGATTTCTTCTACTTCATCGGAAGCGGTTGTGGAACGAGAGCGAGAGAAAGTGGATGGGGTGGGAACGCAAGCGCGGCAAACTTCACGAACTGAATCGATTGTTGCGGGGAGCTGCCGACACAGGCTTCCTGACCTCCGATGATCATTCTTCTCCCGATCTCTCTTCCGTACCGTCAGGCGTTCGTTATGTGATAACACTCGATGCCGACACACGACTTCCCCGCAAAGCTGTCAGCCGTATGATAGGAAAGATGGCGCATCCGCTCAACCGTCCAAAAATTGATGTGCAAACAGGCCGTGTGATCGAAGGATATGCCGTACTTCAGCCGCGGGTAACACCGGCATTGCCGACGGGTCGTGCAGGTTCGTTTTTTCAGCACATCTTCTCCGGACCCGGTGGGATAGACCCGTACGCTTTTGTCGTTTCCGACGTATATCAGGATCTCTTCGGAGAAGGCTCTTATTGCGGGAAAGGAATCTACGATGTGGATGTGTTTGAAGCCGCCCTCCACGGACGTGTTCCCGAGAATACGGTCTTGAGCCACGATCTCCTTGAAGGAATTTTCGCTCGTTCCGGAACGGTCACAGATATAGAGGTCGTGGAGGAATTCCCAACGCGTTATGATGTTGCCGCAGCACGACAGCATCGTTGGGTCCGCGGCGACTGGCAATTGCTTCCGTGGATTCTTTGGAACGGTAAGAACTCAATAGATCAAAAAGGAAGAAGGAGTATCCCGTTGACCGGCCGCTGGAAGATGATTGACAATTTGCGCCGGTCATTGTCAGCGCCTGCAACGTTTCTGGCGTTGCTGGGCGGGTGGACACTTCCTTTTACCGCTGCTGCCTTGTGGAGTGGGTTCATCCTTGCGACGATTTCGCTTCCATCACTCATCCCTTTTTTTACGGGTTTGTTCCCCCGTCAACGAAAAATCTCAAAACGAAGCCACATACGCGCGGTCGGTAAAGATTTATATCTTGCTCTCTCACAGATCGGGTTTCACTTTACGTCCCTACCGCATCAGGCATGGTTAATGACCGACGCTATCGTGCGAACACTTTTCCGGCTCCTGATAAGTCATCGGTACATGCTGGAGTGGATCACTGCAGCGCAGGCAAAGTTCGGCCTTCCTCTTAATATCCGGGGGTTTTACCGGCGAATGTCAGGCGGTGTAGCGCTTTCCGTTGTGGCGGGAATCATCATCGCTTTTTTGCCTAAAGAGTCTTCGCTGATTGCATCTCCGATAATAATTCTATGGCTGCTCTCACCGTTTGCAGCACAGTGGGTGAGCCGTCCGCAAGCGTACGCTGCCCCGAAGGCAGCCTCCGCCGGAGATGCACAAAAATTGCGGTTGATTGCACGACGTACCTGGCGCTTCTTCGAAACCTTTGTCACCGAAAAAGAAAATAACCTTCCTCCGGACAACTTTCAGGAAGAACCGGAACCGGCGGTTGCTCACCGGACTTCACCGACAAATCTCGGTTTGTACCTCTTGTCTACGGTTTCCGCAAATGATTTCGGCTGGCTGGGTATGCATGAAACGTCGGAGAGATTAGATGCAACGTTCACAGCAATGAACAAACTGGAGCGTTTCCGCGGACACTTTTACAACTGGTACGATACTCGCGACCTTCGTCCGCTGAATCCAAGGTACATCTCCTCTGTTGACAGTGGAAATCTTGCAGGACATCTTATCGCTATCGGAAACGCATGTCGTGAGATGACCACACGTCCTTTGTTTCATTCGAACCGATCGAAAGGAATTTCGGACACGCTGATGCTCCTGCGCGAGTCCATGCACGTACTCGCAAACCATAGCCAAACTCAAACGGTAAGTCGAAATCGATTGGAGGAGCAACTCGACACACTTTCTACCTCGCTTCAGGTAACCCCCACGACTTCTGCCGGCATTGTTGTAAAGCTGGAAGAACTCGCGGCACATTCCAACACCCTCGCCGGTTTTCTGCACACATGTATCGATGAAGCAGGCGATGATGTTGATGCAGAATTGGTCGCGGATGTGCTGTTCTGGAANGANGCAGTNCGGGCATCCATCAAGAGTCACGAGCGCGATGTTCAGCTATTGAAACCCTGGTCATATCTTGCTGCTTTAATAAACTCCGATCCGGAAATTTTCTCTGAAGATATCCGGAAGCTCTCCACTGACCGGGTCCCGACACTCACGTACATACCCGACCAATGTGATGAAGCAATTTCCATTCTGACATCGTATAGAACGGAGCTGTCAGCAAATGGCGAAAATAGCAGCAGCTCCCTAACGAAGGCAGATGCATTGATAGAATCATTTGTACGTTCAGGTCGTGAAGCCCGAGCTCTTAAGCGTCGCCTGTATTCTATAAAGGATACGTCAATGAAAATGTTTACGGCGATGGATTTCGGCTTTCTCCTGGACGAAGCACGTCAACTTCTCGCGATCGGATACCGGGTTGANGANTCCAGTCGTGATCCGGCTTGTTACGATTTACTTGCTTCTGAAGCACGACTGGCGAGCTTCATCGCAATTGCAAAGGGAGATGTGCCGGTGAAAAATTGGTTCCGGCTTGGGCGATCTATGACCCCGGTCGACCGCGGTTCTGCGTTGATATCATGGTCGGGATCGATGTTCGAGTATTTGATGCCTCCGTTGGTAATGCGTGCGCCGACTGAAAGTCTGCTCGGGCAGACAAATCGTTCTGTTGTTCGCCGGCAAATTGAATACGGCGGCGAGCTCGGCGTGCCGTGGGGTATTTCGGAATCCGCATACAATGTGCGCGACCTTAAATTCATTTATCAATACTCGAATTTCGGAGTTCCGGGGCTGGGTCTTAAACGCGGTCTCAGCGGTGATGCCGTTATTGCTCCGTATGCAACTGCGCTGGCTGCGATGATAGACCCGGGAGCGGCAGCG
>SL_3KL_010_SEDDRAFT_10006847_pt1 | contig 10151 bp, 8 predicted proteins | sample SodLakKL_010_SED_2_FD_10381 | JGI IMG/M metagenome (IMG submission 10381)
GGCCGGCGCTGCCGGGGGGTCGGGAGCACAACCTTTGCCGATGGTGAAACGTGGCATTTCATGGATGAAAACGGCGACAGATCGGTTATCCGTAACACGCTGCTGGACCTTGGGCGCCGGATTGCGGATCTCTATGAAGGAACGCTTCATCATGAAATCATCGATTCTCCCGGGCATGCCCCCTGCAAGGCCGGAAAATGAAACCAAGGGAGTTGCACCATGAATCACCCCATTGTGATTGCCGCTTTCGGAACCACAACCGCTGCGCGAAAGACGTATGCGTTCGTGGATGATCAGCTGAAAAAGCGCTTTGCGGGCCACGAGATTTTCTGGGCCTATAATTCCCGGATTGTCCGAAAAAAGCTGAAAAACCAATCTATAGACCTCCCGCCGCCGGCGAAAGTGCTGAGCGAAATTGCCGCCAAAGGGTATGAGTGGGCGGTCGTCCAGTCTCTGAACATGATCTGCGGCCATGAATTCGACCGGTTGAAAGACGAGGTGTTGCAAGCCCCGCTGCGTGTCAGCATCGGGCATTCGCTTTTATGCGGCTACCCGGATTTTCTGAAAGCAGCCGAAGCAATGGCGCCGTTTTTCAATAAAAACAATGAGGAAGCCGTTGTGTTTGTCGGTCACGGCACGGATCATTGTGCATGGTCGGCCTATCCGGCCTTTGAACAAATACTGGCCGAGCAATATGGCCCTCGCGCATTTGCGGGGGCTGTTGAGGGAGAGTGGGCGGATTGCGAAAGGGTTGCCCGTAAAGTCGAACGTGCGGGATTTGACCGGGTTCGGATCGTTCCCATGATGCTTGTGGCAGGCGTCCATTTCAAGGAGGATCTCGCCGGTTCCGGGGATTCCTGGAAAAGCGTTTTCGAGGCCCGCAACATCACCGTGTTCCTGGAAAACGAAGGGTTGGGCGCTCACCCGGGAATCGTTTCCATTTTCGGAGACCATATCGAAAGCGCCCTGGACGTGATCCCGCGTAAGGCATTGTCCCTTCGAGCATGAAAAAGCTTGACAACCGAATTGGCGGTTAGTAAAGAATGTGTGAAAATTGATGGCAGAAGCTGTCTTTGGATTAAAAAAGTTTTTTGTGTATTGATGCATTCCGAATGACGCCATGAAGGTGCGGGCTGGTAACGCCCACTACCGTCTTGGCGTTTTTTTGTTTCGGTTGAAACAGGCTATGCCTCTGGTCGAGGCCTGCCTTGAAAAGGAAACGAGCGGCTCCCGTGGCATGCGGGGAATACCCCGCGCCGGATGCCGTCCGCGTTTCCGTATTGGAAGCAAGCAATAGGTTCGTGTTCCGGGGAAGTCCCGGACCACATCGGGAAAGACGGTTGGAGAAGACGGCCCGCTCCGGCAAGAGATAGTGCCGCCTTCTCCTTAGGAAGCGCCCCCTGTTGGATGCAGGGGACACTGGTTTATGTCTACCAGAGTCCTCTGTTCTTTTCAACAACTCTTCTGCTGGGGTTTTCTCCTTTTTGGTGCTTTCCTCGTTGTGCTTTATGTTTGCACTGCAAATGAACTGGTCAAAGGCAATATGTTGCCGGAAAAGGAGAAGCGGTATGGGAAGGTTGCATTGTAAGGCAAGTTGCTTGTTTGTATTTTGGATGTTTTTGTTCGGCGCACTTTGGTTGCCGATGACCGCAATGGCCCGGGAAGGGAAGGACGCTCCCCGCGAAACACTTTCTTCGGGGGAAAATGCCAGGGGCCACATGCAAATCGGGGATATTGTCGTATCCGGTGAAAGCGTGCAGGCAGATGCGGCCGATTTACCGACATCAGTGGATGTTTTGGGAAGCAGTGAAATCGAAAACCAGAATGTAAATTTCAGCATGGAGTTGTTTCGCAAGATGCCGGGTACTTATTACGGCGACTGGAATCAGGGGGTAATATCCGGAACATTCTCCATGAGAGGTTTTGACGCAAATCACGATGCGCCGGCCACGCTGATCGTGGACGGCATTCCCCATAATTTCGGTTACGGCCGGATGGATATCCAGCCCGTATTTCCCCTGGAGATCGAACGGATCGAGTTGGTCAAGGGCACCAACGATCCCCGCTACGGCCTGCAGAACATTGCCGGCAATGTCAATGTACACACGAAAAGGGGCGGGAACTTCACCGAGGGCCGCTTCCTTGTCGGAAGCTTTAATACCCATGATGCCAGCATGATCTCCGGTCGTGAAAACGGTAATATTTCGCAGACCTATTTCGTTGGCTACCGGCAGTCCGACGGCTACCGGGACAACTCGGAGCTCAAAAAGGGCGCGTTGTCCGGCAAGTGGTTTTACGAAACGGACGACCGGCGCCTGAGTGCCGGTATCATTGCCCGGGCGTTTGGCATGGATGCCAATGCGCCCGGATATCTGACCAAAGAGCAAGCCAAAAACAATCCCACTGCAGCCGCACCGTTTGCGGAAACCGACGGGGGGGAGCAGGAAAACAGGCATATCAGTCTCCACATGGATTACGGATTCCGGCCGGATACATACTGGACAATCAAGGCGTATGCCCAAAATCTTTCACGTACCCGCTGGGCCACCTTTTCACCCGGGGGAGACCAGTGGGAGCGTGTGCTTGATGACGACCAATACGGTCTTGTCTCCACAGTGAGCCATGAAACTGCCGCGGCATGGTTTCAAACCCTTAAGCTGGACTGGGGTGTGGATTATCAGTACCAGGACAATATCAACCGCAGGTATGTCGCTGACAACCGGGAGCGCATTCAAACGGCAAGAAATTGGGATTTCAATCAGTCTTACTGGGGAACCTACATTCAGGCGGATGGGAGCGTTACGGAATGGCTGCGGCTGACCGGCGGGCTGCGCCTGGATCGATTCGACGGCAGCTTCGAAAACCGACTGGATGAGCAAAAGACCGATATGGTGAGTCTGGGCAACATCTGGCAGCCCAAGGTCGGCGTGGTTGTTACGCCGGTTTCGGGGTATCGGTTGTATGCCAACTGGGGGCGCAGTTTTCAAATACCCGCGTCCGATCCGGTTCTGTACGGTCAATCCTCCGGCGGGCAATTGATTTCCAGGGATCTGTCATACTCCAAAAACGACGGGTGGGAAACGGGCATCAGGATGTCGCCCGCCGACTGGATGACAGCCCGGATAGCTTACTGGATGCAGACCGCCACCGATGAATTCCGGCCCAAGGCTGACGGATCCGGGGACTACATCAATGCCGGGGAAACCGAAAGAAAAGGATGGGATATGACCCTGGAGCTGCATCCGCATCCCTGGGTCACTCTGTGGGGATCATATTCCAGAACGGATGCCACCTATACCGAGCCTGGTCCCGGAAGAGAGGACCGTAAAGGAAAGACCATCGAAAATATTCCCCGAAACATTGGCAAAATTGGCCTGGATCTGAAGCATCCCCATGGATTTTTTGTAAATAGCTGGCTGGAATACCAGGCCGACTATTACGTGGACCCGCAGAATCTCCGTTCCAAAGAAGGCGGATACAGTCTGGTGAACCTGGGGTTGGGGTATGCTTTCGAAACTGTAACGGTGGGTTTTGATATTAAAAACGTAATGGATGAAACCTATAACGCTTTTGTATGGAATTCAGACTGGGGATTCGGCCCCGGTCCGGAGAGAAGTTATTACGGGTGGATCAAGTTCGCCTTGTAAATCGGCGCATGATCTTCAATGGGTTCAATTAAAACACGGGAAGGGAGGAAAAAATGAAAAAGGGTTTTGCAATAATGTTGGTGTCATTACTTTTTACGGTGTGTTCCGCTGCCGGGGTGCTGGCGCATGATACATGGATCATCGAAGAAAACGGGGCTGTGGTCGTGGCGGTTGGCCACCACGGAGATACTGAGGCATACGAGCCGGAAAGGGTAAAGGACATTGTCGGATATACCGATCGGCTGTGGCCTGTTTCCCTGGAAATCGAACCACAAGAAGGAGAAAGCCGTGCGCTGGTGGATGAACCGTTTGTCGCGTATACTGCTTTTCTGGATAATGAGTACTGGATTCAATCCAGCCAGGGCTGGAAAAACCAGCGTGAAAAAAGCGGGCTGAACGTTCTTGTAGAAGGGCGATCCTATAAATATGCAAAGCATATTTCCGGCTGGGTGGACGACCTCTCCGGGCCACTGGGCCAGCGCTTCGAAATTGTCGCCCTGGAAGATCCGACCGCTCTGGAAGAAGGAGACAAGCTGCCGGTTCAAATCTACTATGAAGGCGTGCCTTTGGAGAAAGCCCGCCTCTCGGGGTCAAGCAATATTAAAGGGGATACGCATCAACTGAATGAGGTTGAAGGAAGAGGTCCCTTTCACGTAACGGTGGGACCGGAGGGTCCCCAGTTGATTACCGCAAAGCATGTTCTGCAGGTGGAAGGAGAGAAAAAGGTGGCATGGTTTGCCGCGACGCTGAGTTTTCATACTTCTGTAAAGTAACGAGTCCCGTGGGGCGGAAAGTTTCTCCGCTCCACGGAGTTTTTAAAGCCGGCTTTTCAATGGGTGTTATTCATTGCGGGCGTATGGAAGCATGCAATCGGTGTTTTTATGTAAATCGAGGGTTTTTCGTGCGTCTGCGTGATCCTCCTGCCAATGGGTGTATTGACCAACTTCTCTTCAGGGAAATTATTGCCGCCACCGTATTCCTGGAAAACCAAGGGTTGGGCGCTCACCCGGGAATCGTTTCCATTGTCGGCGACCATATCGAAAGCGCCCTGGACGTGATCCCGCGTACGGGGGTGTCCTTTAAGATCCTGTAAAAAGGATTTTTTCGTGATAATCGAAAGCGGGCTGCTGCTGCCGCTATGGGATACAGTTGGTCCGTGGACTAAGGCGGAAAGATGATTTTGAAATTAAAAATCGAAACTATTAAATATCGAAACTGTTGATATCCTGACTCGCTTTTGATAAAAAATGAACCTTGATGCACTCGTAAAGAGTCTCGATCTGACGGCTTTGTAAAAAGTTCAAGTCAAGGCTTGCCGGGTTTCGAAGAATGCAGCGTACTTGGCGTACGTGCATGTTTACAAGGCGTAAGCCGCAAATTCTGAGAAATCGCGCGTAACGCAGATGTTGGACTTTTTACGGAGCCGTCAACCTTGTATTTTATTGAACCGGCTGAAGGCTTCAGCCGGTCGCATTTTTGATCGAAAGAGGAGTTTCCATGCGAGTTTGCCGGTTTTTTTTCATCACCCTTATCATCCCTCTTGGATTGATCGCGTTTCTGGCTGAGCCGGCCCGGGCCGTGCTGCAGGTGCCGCCGCCATCGGGGATTACCGCAAAAAATTACGTGGTGATGGATGCGCACAGCGGGGCGGTTGTGGCAGAAAAAATGCCTGATGAACGCGTGAAGCCGGCCAGCTTGACCAAGATCATGACGGCGTACCTGGTTTTCCGGGAGCTTCAGTCCGGCGATCTGTTGCTGGACGAGGCGGTCGCCGTCAGTGAGAAAGCCTGGCGCACGGGCATGCGGGGCGCTTCCCGGATGTTTATTGAAGTGGGAAACAATGTTGCCGTGGAGGATTTGATCCGGGGAATGACCGTGCAGTCCGGCAACGACGCCTGTGTTGCGCTTGCCGAGCGTATTGCGGGAACCGAATCCGCTTTTGTGGATATGATGAATGCGAAGGCCCGGTCCCTTGGAATGAATAATACCCGTTTTCAGAACAGCCACGGGCTTCCCAGCCGGGACGGGCAATATACCTCCGCCCGGGACATTGCCGCCCTCTCCGTCAGCCTGATCCGGAATTTCCCGGAGTATTACGGATATTATTCGGAGCTTTCTTTCACTTATAACGGCATTACCCAGCACAACCGGAACCTGCTTTTGCGCCGGGATGAATCGGTGGATGGCGTCAAAACCGGCTGGACGTCCCAGGCCGGCTACAACCTGGTAAGCTCCGCAGAGCGTGAAGAAATGCGTTTGGTCACCGCGGTCATGGGAATCTCCGCGGCCACCGGCCGGCAGGGAGCGCAGGCCCGCGCCGATCAGACGCAGGCGCTTTTGAACTGGGGCTTCCGGCAATACGAAACCCTTGCGCTCAAAGAGCCGGGCCAGGCGGCGGCAGAGCCCCGTATCTGGAAAGGCGGGGAGAAATATCTGCCCCTTGGGGTCGCTGAACCATTTTACGTCACCGTTCCCCGGGGCAGCCGGGATGACCTGCGGCTTGAAATCAGCCTTTCCGACAGCATCGAGGCACCTGTTTCCGCCGGCCAGGAATTCGGGACATTGGCCGCCTTCGTCGGCGAAGAAAAAATTGCAACCTATCCGCTTGTTGCCCAAAAATCCGTACCCAGGGGCGGTTTTTTCAGGGTCATGATAGACCATCTGATCCGGTTTGTTTCTTCCTTTTTTGCATGACCAACCCGTTGTCTGATATCTTATTGCAAAAATAATGAACCGATTCTTACCCGCACAGGCCCGTATTCCATGCCGTTTCCGGATACTTTTTTGCGCTGCGCTGCTGTTTTTTGTGATTCCTGCAGCCAGGGCCGGGGCGCATCCACACATTTGGGTGCACTATTCCGTGGAAGTTCGCTTCACGGAACAGGGACTGGCCGGCTTTGCCCAGCGCTGGAAGTTTGATGAAATGTTCACCAATGAGCTGATGTATATGTATGACTTGTGCCCTGAAAGCCCGCTCACGGAAGAAGACGTAAAAACCCTGCGTGCGAACGCTTTTCAAAACCTTGGGGAGTATTATTATTTAACCCACGTTGTCATCGACGGCAAACCCTTTTACGCTCAGTGGGTAAAGGATTTTAACGCCCGATTCGAAGGCCGGAACATGGTATATGAATTTTTCGTACCCTGTACGGTATCCGCGATTGAATCCCCCAAAACCATTCAGTTTCTCGTTTTTGACGAAGAATTTTTCGTGGATGCGAGGATGGCCGGGGCCAGCCCGGTTACAATCAAGGCGCCGCCGGAAATCGAATGGAAAAAGACCGTCGGGCCTGATGATGACTTCCGGTTTCTGGGGTTCCTGAAGCCGGCGGTGCTTACCTTCCAATTCCAGAAGCCGTGATGAAGCACATCTGTTTTTTCATATCCCTGCTGGTCATAATGGTTTTCCTGGCGCCCGATCGCGCAGTGCATGCGGAAAACCCTTTTTTCACGAGGGATGCCCCGCAAAAGAAGGCCGCGGACCGGCATCCGGGTGACAGGCAGCGGTTTGCAATACCGTTTATTAATGAGATTGCAGCCCTGCAGGGGGAGATACGCCAGAGGATCACCGCTTTTGCGCGCGAGATCCGGCAGGCCCCCGCAGGGGGCGCCATGTTCAGCCTGCTTGGGCTTTCAATGGTCTACGGGATTCTGCATGCGCTTGGGCCGGGCCACGGAAAGACGATAGTGTTTTCGTACTTCCTTTCCAGGAGGGGGAGCCTTTTTCAGGCCGTGATGCTGGGAACCGGGCTCTCTTTTGCCCATGTGCTTTCAGCCACCACGATCGTGGTCATTCTTTTTTTGCTCGGGAAACAAACCAGCCTGTTTGCCTTTCATGGCATTGAAAACAGGATCGAGACCCTTAGTTACCTGTTAATCGGTCTTATAGGGCTCTTTCTTTTGTATAAAGCAGTAACGGAACTGTACCGCAACGGTTTTTCGGCGGGTCGCGGCGGGGAGGCGGACGGCAGGAGCATGGCTGCGCTTTCCCTGTCTGCCGGGCTGATACCGTGCCCGGGAGCCGCTATCATTTTGCTGTTTACCTTGAGCCAGGGTATTCTGTGGGCGGGACTGCTGGCCATGATCCCCCTGGCGGCCGGGATGGGCGTGACGGCTTCCGCTGTCGGCATGGCCACCATCGGATCCCGGGCGGTCGCGCTCGGTGCGGCGCGCTCCTATGAAACGCTTTTCATATTGTTTTATATGTTTTTCTCATTGGCGGGCGTGCTGCTGATCAACCTGTTTGGCTGGGGGCTGTTTTTTCATGCCCTGTAAATCGGCATGGATGACATTCGTTTCGCCGCGCCAATATTTTAAATCCCCCCTTTTGATATGAGCGGCCGCAGGAGGCCTGACGGGTTTCCTGTCTGTGCCGATCCGTGTGATCCGTGGGCCAAAACAGCGTTAACCTCCCTGCATGCCTTTAAAAACCCGCCGGATAATTGTCCGTCCAGGGTGCGCTCCGGAGCCGCAGCAGCAATTGCTAATGAAAATGAAAATTGATATCAAAAAACTGTTGACATTTTATTTGCCCTTTTTTACATAAGTAGTGCATGAGCGAAAACCGGGATTTTTCGTAAAGGGCATAGGATGTGCTGACGAGGGAAGCGCATCGTTTAAATGCCGCCGCAATGACGTTTATGATGCGCTTCCTTCGTCAGCACATCCTATATTCCTTGACAATGGGATTACACAGGAAAAGACGGTTTTCGTTCGGCCACCAAGTATTGATGCACCCGTAAAAAGTCTCGATCTGACGGCTTTGTAAAAGTTCAGGATCAAGGCTTGCCGGGTTTCGAAGAATGCAGCGAACCTGGCGTAGGTCAAAATCTGAGAAATTGCGCGTAACGCAGATATTGGACTTTTTACGAAGCCGTCAATTTTGAAACACTCAAAACTTGCATGCTTTGTGTTGCAGTACGGTTTAAACCAGAAGGGTAAGGCAGTATGGATAAAAATGATCCGACGGTTATTGATGCACTCAAGGCCAATGCGCAGGAGCTTCAGCAGTCGATAGAACGCCATTGCGAACTGGTAAGCGCCGTTGTAAACGGGCGGGCGGCGGATTGCAGCATGCAGGAGCTCATGGATATGTGCCCGAAGCGTTCGAGGGAGCAGGCGTTGGAAGCGGTGATTCGCGAAGCGGTCGACGAGATCGAGGCCACCCGCAAGGCCTTTAAATCGAAGCAGTTGGAGCGTTTGAGGAAAAGGCTGATCGACGTTCTGGTCGATACAGGTTGATGATGCCCCGGGGAAATAGCTGGCATTAACCGGGCTGTCTTACGTTTTCCGCAGCAAATCCGCAAGGCGGAAAAAGTGAAGGCGCAGCATGATTGAATTTGATCGTGATGCGCCTTTTTTTATTGAGCGGCCGGGCGAAAACCTGGATTTTTCGTCAAGGTCAAGGATGGCGATAATACTAACCGCAGGAACACAGGGAGCAGCCCAATGAATCATAAAAACATCACATTCGAAAAGCAATCGCCCAGAAAACTCTGGGAAGTGGATGCGATTTTCCGGTGTCCCGTGGTGGGCGCCTGCATGACGATGGCGGAGCAGAAGCAGATCCTTAAAAAATCCGGGGTCCCGTACAAGCGCAAATCGGATTATGACATTCACGAGTTCATGGTCATGAGCGCGGAAAGCGAAGGACCGGTTTCAAGGCGTGCGCAGAATCTTCTGAACCGCAAGTACGGCAGGGAGGCTGCGGACCGAATGGCCCTCGACGAGGCCGCCTTCACGGCGTACTTTCAAAATGCACTGAAAAATGACGATTTCCGGGCGGCCCTCTGGGCGGCGGCCATCCATCCCGGCTTGTCCGACAGCGCCCGGCGGGAGATTTTCGGCGGCATCCACATGACCATGCACGCCAACAGCGAAGATATCCTCCGGCTGAAGCAGGAGACGTCGGACCGGAAAAACGAGATATTCGGCCTTCGGCTAAAGGACAAGGAAAAAGCCATGCACATCAAGGCGCTTTCCGGGGAAATCGAAGCGTTGAAAAATGAAAACCGGAAACTCGAAAAAGCCCTGGCCGCGGCCAATAACGAAATAGTGCCCGCGAATCGGCGCTCGGCGGAGAAAAAAGATCCTCAGCCTTCGAAAAGCGCCCTGCAGGAAAATAAACAGCTCGCGGAAACAAACCGACGGCTGGCGCAGCGCATCAACGAGGCCGAAGACCGGGTGGAGCGCCTGAAAATGGAAAACCGCCGCCTTGCTTCCGAGCGCGACCGCTACAGGCAGGCAGCCCTTGCCATTTCGGAAAAAACCGGGAATGCCGCCGCACAGTTGAGTGAAATGCACCCATGCGACCCGGACTGCCCGTCATTCGAATTTTGCCGGAAACGGGTGTTGATGGTGGGCGGCATTACAAAGATCAAGGCGCAGTACAGAAAGCTTGTCGAGGAGAGCGGCGCCGAATTCGACTACCACGACGGCTACTTGAAAAGCGGCGTTAAAAACCTCGAATCCAGGCTTCGCCGGGCCGATGTCGTGATTTGCCCG
>SL_3KL_010_SEDDRAFT_10006848_pt1 | contig 10151 bp, 10 predicted proteins | sample SodLakKL_010_SED_2_FD_10381 | JGI IMG/M metagenome (IMG submission 10381)
CCCGGCTCGAGCCGTGCGAGCCGCGGTGGAGGCGGCGATGGAAGAGGGGGTCGTAACACCGGACCTTGGGGGGACCGGGGGAACCGGAGAGGTGGGGGAATGGATCGCGGAGCGGGTGGCCAACTTGCTGGAGGAAGCCCATGGATGAGGAAGCGCGGCGGAAGACCATCGGGGAGGTTCTCCGGGATGTGGGGCGCATCCGACAGGAGGATATCGACCGGGCGCTGGAGTACCAGCGAAAGGAAGGGGGCTTCTTCGGCCAGGCCCTGGTGGATCTGGAGATCCTTCGCCAGGACGAGTTGGAATGGGGCTTGGCCTCCCAGTTCGATCTCCCCTACATCTTTCCGGATCCCGAGGCCGTGGACATGGAGGCCGCGCATCTTGTGAGCGTGGACTGGGCGCTCGCGCATCTGGCCATTCCGGTGGCCCGGGACAAGAGGAGCGTCACGCTGGCCGTGACCTCTCCCCTGCAGTCGGAGGCGGCCCGGGAGGTGGAAACCGAGACGGGACTTCGTGTCGAACTTGCGCTCGCGTCGGCCGACCGGATCCGAAGGGTCATCCGTCATGTCTTCGCCCGAGGGGTCGAGACCAGGGGACGACACCTGGCAGGAAGCGAGGCCATCTCCCTCGAGGAACTGTCGACACTGAGGCAGCTTCATCAGGCATCCCGATGGGGCGTGTCGGTGAGACAGGGCCGGGCACTGGGATGGTACGAGGATGAGAATGAAGTCCGCCGATTCCGCCTTCGACCCGGTTGGGAGGTGATACTGGAGCACACCCTGGTCCCCTCGCCGGCGGACCGGCTGCCAACTCGGGGCGAGGGCACCTGGCTCGCTCAGCTCCAGCGCGGAGGCCGGACGGAGACGGTCCAGGTGCGCGGGCTTTCCAAGTTCTCGGGCTACGAGCTCCTCTTTACTCCCATCGAGCCGGCACATGCGGAGGTCGACGTCCCTCCGGACCCGCCCGAAGAGATTCTGGGCGAGCTGCGTCTATTGGCGGAAGGGGGGCTGACCCTTGAGCTCCGCAGCAGCCCACCTGCCATTGCACGGAAGCTTCTTTCCCGTATTCCGCATCTCGTCCTCCCTCCCGGTCATCGCGCGGTGCATCTTTCCAGCCGTGAGGGGCCGATTCCCGAAACCTCGATCCTCACCCTTCCGCTGGAAGGGTCCGGCGCGGCCATCCAGGGGCGCCTGGCCGAGCTTCGAGAGTTCCGATTCGATGCGGTGGCCCTGGAGCTGGATCCGGAGCTGGAGATGGCTGAGGATGCCTGGTTGGCGCTGGCCCCCGTGCTCTTCCTGTGGCGGCCCGGGACCGGAAACGGGTCCGGCGACATCGAGGTCGAGGGGGTGGAGTGGGTCCTGGAGTTGGAGCGGGACCCGGATCACGCGTGGAGTTGGTCGCTGCGACGGTCGGACTCCCCTCTCCAATGAACCCGAGGACATGCTCTGCACCCACGCAACCCATCCGTCCCTGACCCAGGACGATCCGAGAGGCATATGGCGAAGATCGATCAGTTCCTGAAGGCATTGGCCGAAAACGGTGGCTCGGACCTCCATCTGACCACCGGTTCTCCACCTCTCATGCGCCTCCATGGTCAGATGAAGGCCTTTCCCTTCCGGGAACTCACCGCCTCGGACATGGAGGCCCTGGTCTTCGAGATCATGGCGCCCCACGTAAAGGAGGAGTTCCAGGAGAAGATGGACATGGACTTCGCCTACGAGATCGAGGGGGTGGCGAGGTTTCGGGTCAATGCGTTCATGCAGCGCAAGGGGATGGGGGCCGTCTTTCGGACCATCCCCACCGAGATCCTGACGGCGGACCAACTGAATCTTCCCCCCGCGGTGCGCCGCTTCGCACAGCTTTCCAAGGGGCTTGTCCTGGTCACCGGTCCCACCGGATCCGGGAAGTCCACCACGCTGGCTGCACTCATCGACCTGATCAATGAAACCCGGACGGATCACATCCTCACGATCGAGGATCCCATCGAGTTCACCCACCCGAACAAGAAGTGCCTGGTGAACCAACGGGAGGTGGGCACGAACACGCGCTCCTTCGCCGCCGCCCTCCGCTCGGCGCTTCGCGAGGATCCCGACGTGATTCTGGTGGGTGAGATGCGAGATCAGGAAACCATCGAGTTGGGGATCACCGCGGCGGAGACCGGCCATCTGGTCTTCGGAACTCTTCACACCAATTCGGCACCGAAGACCGTGGACCGCATCATCGATGTCTTTCCCGCTGATCAACAGTCCCAGATCCGGTCCATGCTGGCCGAGTCCCTCAAGGGGGTCGTGTCCCAGGTCCTCCTCAAGAAGAAGGGAGGAAAGGGTCGAGTGGCCGCGCTGGAGATCATGGTAGGGACGTCGGCACTTGCCAACCTGATCCGTGAGCACAAGCTGCACCAGATTCCCTCTGTGATCCAGACGGGAAAGAAGGAGGGGATGCAGCTGCTGGATCAGCACATCATGGACCACCTGATGGCGGGCACCATCGATCCGCGAGAGGCCTATACCAAGGCCCACAACAAGCAGATATTCGCCTCCCACCTCGAGGACGCCGACGAGTAGCCCCGTCGCATCCCAGCCTCGAACTCCCCAGATCCGGAAGGGTAGGTCAACGGAGGTGCCTCGAAGGTCGGCGCCGCTTTCTCTCCCCCCCATCAATCACGAGGCGTATATGACGACTCAGGGCCACGAGCGCGAAGTAGTTGTCCTTTCCGGTACCCGGACTCCTTTCGGCACCTTCGGTGGAACGCTCAAGGAGCTCACGGCCACCGAGCTCGGGGTGGTTTCGGCGCGCGGGTCTCTGGAGGCCGCGGGTGTGGATGCCGGGGCCGTCGACCACGTCATCTATGGCAACGCTCTGCAGACCTCCTCCGACGCCATCTACCTGGCGCGCCACGTGGGGCTGGGCGCCGGAGTCCCCGAGTCCACACCCGCCGTGACTGTGAATCGCCTCTGCGGTTCCGGCTTTCAGGCTCTGACCCAGGCGGCCCAGGAGATCCTCCTGGGCGATGCGGAGGTGGTGCTCTGCGGGGGTACCGAATCCATGAGCCAGGCACCCCATGTGATCCGGGGCGCCCGCTGGGGCCAGCTTCGCCTGGGAGAGGTGGGCGACCGGTTCGAGGATCTCCTCTGGCAGGCGCTCCTCGACAGCAATTGCGGTCTCACCATGGCGCAGACCGCCGAGGAGCTGGCTCAGCAGTACGAGGTGTCCCGAGAGGAGGCCGACCAGGTGGCCCTGCGGAGCCAGATGCGGGCCGCCAGCGCCTGGGACGAAGGACGTTTCGACAGGGAGGTAGTTCCGGTCACGGTGAAGACCCGCAAAGGAGAGGTGGAGTTCTCCAGGGATGAACATCTGCGTCGGGACACCACCATGGAGGCGCTGTCCGGACTGCGTCCCTACTTTCGGAAGGACGGCCTCGTCACTGCGGGCAATGCCTCGGGAATCGGCGACGGTTCCGCCTCTGCGGTCCTCACCTCCCGGGAATGGGCCGACTCCAACGGCATCACTCCGATCGGTCGAATCGTGGCGTGGGGGTATGTGGGGGTCGATCCCAGGATCATGGGAATCGGGCCGGCGCCGGCGATCCGGTCCGCCCTGGCCCGTGCGGAGCTGACCCTCGAGGACATGGACCTGGTGGAGGTGAACGAGGCGTTCGCTCCGCAGTACATGGCGGTGGAGAAGGAGTTGGGCCTGGACCCGGAGCTTACGAACGTGAATGGGGGCGCCATCGCCCTGACCCATCCTCTGGCGGCTTCCGGAGCCCGGATCAGCATCCATCTGCTGCATGAGCTGAGGCGACGGGGGGGGCGATTCGCGGTGGGATCAGCCTGCATCGGCGGAGGCCAGGGCGGAGCCGTGGTCGTGGAGGCGTTCGCCGGCGAGTAGTTCTGGGAGGTGATGAGAAGGCAGCGGTTTCAGGATCGAACTCAATTGAACCGGAGGCGTGGAGCGTGAGTGTTCAGAAGGTAGGAGTGGCCGGTTGCGGCCTCATGGGGAGTGGGATCGCCGAGGTGGCGGCCCGGGCGGGGAAGGACGTCGTCGTGCGGGAGGTGTCGAAGGAGGCGGTGGAGGCCGGGCGAGGCCGGATCGAGGCCTCCCTGACTCGGGCCCTCAAGAGGGAGAAGATTTCGTCTGAAGAACGAGACGAGGTCCTGGAACGAATCTCTTTCACACAGGATCTCGCCGACCTGGCCGATCGGGACCTGGTCATTGAAGCGATCATCGAGGAACTCGAGACGAAGAACGAACTCTTCGGTACCCTGGATGAGCTCTGTGGCCCGGAGACCATCTTTGCGTCGAACACCTCGTCCCTCACCATCACGGAGATGGCGGCGGCTGTGAATCGGCCCGACCGGGTGGTGGGCCTTCACTTCTTCAATCCGGTCCCAGTCATGAAGCTGGTGGAGGTGGTCCGCACCATCGCGACCTCCGAGGAGGCCTTCGACCGCACCTTCGCGTTCGCACGTTCCCTGGGGAAGGAACCCATTGCCGCCAAGGACAACTCGGGCTTCGTGGTCAACCTCCTCCTGGTGCCCTACATGCTGGATGCCATCCGGCAGCTCGAGCGGGGCGTAGCGTCCATGCGTGACATGGATACCGCCATGGTGCTGGGGTGTGGATATCCCATGGGGCCCTTTACCCTCTGTGACTTCGTGGGCAACGATACGACACTCCGGATCGCCGAGATCATGTTCGAGGAGTACCGGGAGGAGCGATATGCGCCGCCCCCGCTACTCAAGCGTCTCGTGGCCATGGGTCGATACGGGAGGAAGTCCGGGAAGGGGTTCTACGACTACTCCGGAGACGAGCCGACGCCTCTGCCCGTCTGATCCGGCGTGGGGTCTCGGCCACGAAAAAAACGACGACCCCCCGTTTGAATCGGGGGGTCGTCGTTTTTTTTCACGGACGCCCCTAGGACGGCAGGATCTTCACCGCCAGGGGGGGCGAGATGTCAGCGCCGCGGCCGCGTGTCCTTCCGCTGGCGCCGGCGTTCACGCCGGATGGCGGCTTCCTTCTTGCGCTTTCTCTGCGCGCTTGGCTTCTCGTAGAACCGACGCTTCCGAAGCTCAGAATAAAGTCCGGAGCGCTGGACTTTCCGCTTGAACTTGCGAAGGGCCCGCTCGAGGTTGTCGCCTTCCTGAACGATTACTTCCAAGACAATCACTCTCCTTGAACTGCTGCATTGACTCAGGCAACTGGATACTAACCTAGACGGTAAAGATACCAGCCAGCAGGTCTGGGATCAAGCCTCGGTGGGGTCGGGGAAGAAGCTTCCCTGGACCGCTCCCACCCCTGGCGTCCCCCCTTCGGACCGAGGCGCCGTCTCTCGATGGAGTGCATGGGTGTAGAGCCGGTACGCTTCCTCGTGCGCCAGGTAATCCTGGGCCCAGATCTCGAAGGTCGGCAGAGGCAGCAAGGCTTCGATTCGTTCGACCACCATCATGGCGAACTGGAGGCGGTCCCTGGCACCGAAATCGAAGCTCTGTCCATCCAGGATCCGGGTCACGGCGTGCTGGAAGTCCTCCGGGTCCACGAGGGTGATGAAATGGGCCACCTGGTCGATTCGATAGGAAGCATAGATCGAGCGGAGTTCTCGCAAGGTCCGCCCTTCCACCGCCTGTTCTTCCGACTCCCATTCTCCGGCCAGCTCCCTCGAGTTCGTTCGGAGCATCTCGTGGAACCACAACCGGAGCCGGGGGGGATCCCGGTCTTCTCGCTCCCGGGTGTGCAGGGCGGAAGAAAGTAGGCCGGAAAGAAGGGGGCGTCCCAGCCCCCTGGCCTTGCGGTCGATCTCTGCCTCCGAGGCCTCCAGGAAGATGTCGGCGGTTCGGATCTCCTCTGTTTCCGGGGATCCGTCTCCATCGCTGGGCCGGAAGGAGAAATATCCCTTCCACCGACCTCCGTCACCCTGAAACGTGACGAGAAAACAGGCCCAGGACTCTCCGTTGCGGTCGAGAAAGCCAACGGAGCGGCGATGATGTCGATCGGAGGTCACAGAAGATCCGAAGCTGGCGGCGAGGGTTGGGTCCGGCCACCGGGGAGACGAGGCCTTTGGGAGAAAGATGTCCGGCCCGAACGGAGGAGGCAAGGAAGGAATCTCTCTTGCGATCCCTGGAATCCCTGGGTTATGCTGGTCGTCCTCCCGTGCGGGGTGGCACCCGGTCGGGAGGATGGAAGTGACAAGTCAAACAAGAAAGAGCCCCCGGCTGGCAACCGGAGGCTCTCCTGAATGACGCGGACCTGACGAGCCCGGGACATTCCTCAATTGGCGTTGAGGGAAGTTTACGGTGCGTTCGATCCGGGTGTCAAGGGGAGCGTGTATCCGGGAGTGACTCTCCGGGGCTCCACCTCGACGCTCCGGTTCCTCTCCCGGGAGGGCCGGATCCGTCATACGGGGGAGTCGGTTGTCCGGCCTCCGGGCCTGAAACGGAGGTGGACGGATGCACCCTGTCACCCGGTCGGACCTCGATCTGCGGACTGAGCCGATCCTGAGTCCGTCCTCCCAGATTGAGCTCACTCGTGCGATCGTGCGCTACGAGCCGAGCGGAGTCAGGAGTGGTCCCGGAGGCCTCCTCGAGGATCTCGGCCTGGGTGTGGTTCTCTCCGAGACCTCCGACGGTTCCCGGGAAATGCTGGACCTGGGCAGCGGTCGCCGTTCGACCATGGTCCTCCAGGGACCTCTCGTGATCCTGGGGTGGGTCTTCTCCGCAACGCTCTCAAGACTCCTCCGCCACGGGATCGAAGAGGAGGAGGTGCTTCGGCGCATCACCGTTCCCATGGCCACCAGGGTCCTGGGGGAGGCCGGCTTCAACTCCCACACGCGCCCCCTCCTCCTCCGGCTCGGTTTCCGGGACCTCGCCCGGGATCTGGATCCCCACGAGGGCGCGGCCATTCGGTTCCTTCTCCCTGGTGGTGGGATCGCTCGGCTCCACCTGGACTACGACCACGCCGTGGTGGGCGTCGGAATCCCGGACGTCCGATTCACCGACGTTCTTGTGGACTCGCTCGAGGCGGCCTTTCCTGATGTGGGGATCCTCCATGAGCAGGCCATCGAGGGGTCCGGAGTTCGTACCTGTCGCCTTCCTTTCCGACTTCCGGAGAACCTGAGGGCGGCGCGCGCTCTGCTGGCCCGGATTCGGAGGGGAAGCCTTCACCTCCTGGCTCGCTTCGAACCGGAACGCCATCGAGCCGTGCAGGATCAACTCGAGGTGTTCGGCGCGCGCGACTCCCTGGCTCGCCTCGCGGAGAGTGTCGGACCGGTCGACCTTGCCCGTGCGGCCTCGTCTTCCGGCTTACGTCGGCCCCATCCCCTCGAGTCGAGCTCGGGCGCGTCTTCGGGCTCTCAGACCGATGGAGCCTGGCCACCCGCCGCTCTGACGAGCCAGAGGGTCCACTGATGTCCCCTGACCAGCAGGCCAGCATCGATCCAGCTTCTCCGACCGACCTGTCCCGCTCGACGGGCCGGAGAGGGCGCGGACTGTCTCCGAATCATCCGCCACCTTCTCCTCCCGGCCTCGTGGGTCTCGAGAGCTTGTACGAGAGGTACTGCGACCGACAGGCGAGAGAGCTCCTGCAATTGATCCCCAGGGAAGGGTTGAGGGCCCTGGCTCAGCGGGCGCGGCGTGAATGGGCCCCCGAGGAGGATCCAGAGAACGGGATTGCCGACCCTCTGGCTCGGGCCGTCCGGATGGCTCGGCGTCTCCTGCCTCTCCCTCCCTACCCGGTCTGGATACGGGCGTACGTGGAGGACCGTGCGCCCTTTCTGGAGGCTCTGGGGATCGAGGACTCGCCTGTGAGACGGGAGCCGGTCCTGGTCGAAGTTCGGTCACTTCCCGGCGGCTGGACCTCGGGCCTTCATCTCTACAAGCGAGAGGGTGAGTGGAGGGGCTTCCTTCAATTCACCCGAGGGTTTGGGAGGGGTGAGGTGCACCGGACTGCCGAAATCTTCCGGGGAGGGGCACCGAGGGAGATCCGACAGAGATTCAGGGAGTACCGTCCGGCCACCCTGGAGGCCTTCCTCCGGTCAATTCGTCCTTGAGTCGGGATGGATCCGTTTTTTTGAATTCTGCATCCAGACCGAGGCCGTGCTTTTCATAAACTGGTGGCCGGAAGAGGGTGTGGCTACTGGTATTCTCCGATGAAAATTTGAAAAAAAATCCCAGGTAACAATTCCGGAACACCTGATTTCGGTTTTTCGTGGGCATCCTAAGTCTCTGAGGCACAATGGCTTAGGGGATCGCAAGTGGTGGGGCGGATATGGAGACTCAGCCTTGCGTCCGATGAAATCGAGGCGTATCATCGTGATCACCTCATGACGGGGGGCAACGTGTTGAGGGTCTGACTGGACGCCCTGGAACCCATTGCTCGCCTACCCCACGTACACACCCAACCCTCCCCGACATTGCCTGAATCGCCCCATTGGGAGACCTGCTCCGTCCAACTGAACGTGCGGCTACCGCGAGAGCTGGCGGCCCGGGCGGAGAAGGTCCAGGAAACAGACCCGGAGTTCCTCAGCCGTATCGTGCTATACGGGCTGACTCGCCAATCCATCTATCAGCAGCTTCAGGAGCAGCGCGCCGGAGCTGAGGGCGCCTCCGTTGACCATCCCGTGACTCGCTGAAACCCTGGGTCGGGAGGCTGTGGACCCTGACGCTTCCGGTTCTCCTCTGCACCCCTGCCTCTTGACGTAGCCTGAGCGGGGAGAAAGGTTCGAGAGAATATCGCCCTCCCGGGTCGAAAAGGGCTCTGGAGGGAAAAGACCGTCTTTCCCCGGGGTGGGACTTGAGTCAATCCGGATCCACCGGTGGCCATGGCCAACCGGCGGTGTCCCAGTCGGCCGTCCTCCGAGCCAAGTACCTCGACTACTGCTCGGCCAGGGTGGCCGAGGTCCTCCTTGGCCTGACCGCCGACGAGATCTACCTGCTGGCCCAGGAGGCGGCTCGCACCGCCTCCGGCCCTCTGGAGTCCTTCTCGTACGATGAAGTCGTTCGTCTGGCCACCGCACGCCTCTCCGAAAAGCTGTCCCTTCCGGCCTTCGAGACCTGGGCTGAGGCGTACCGGGAAGATCCGGAGCGATTCGACCGGGAACTGATCGGACTCTGGGAGTCGGAGCTCCGCGCCTCTCCCGATTCAGGGGGGTCCGGGGGATAGGATCGCTACGACCAGGGAACTGAGGCCTCCACTCCTCGCCGAAGAGACCTCTTGCCGCTGTGGTGGCGTGATCACCGTTCCTCGAGCGCCTGGACAGGGCGGCTGGGGTCAGGTTCGGTCACTGGTTTCACGGCCCGGACCGCCACGAAGGCGGCACCGAGTGACGTTTTCCCTGTGCGTAGGAGCGCGCTTCTCCCAGGCTTTCGCTCAGAATACGAGCACCTTCTCGGCCCAGATGGTCCAGTCGGCCAGCTCGTCCAGCGTGCTTCGTTCGAGTCCCTCGGCCAGCTCCCCGTCGGAGAGTCCCCGGGCGTCCATGCAGGTGCTGCACACGCCCACCTCGACGTCCCGCGACCGAGCGATCTTGAGCATCCGTTCCAGATTGTAGTAGCCCTTGGGAACGTCCTGGCCACGCTTGGCGCAGAGGGCCGCGTCACCCTGGAGGAAGAGCCTCACCTCCTGATCGTCCTTGCCGCTCAGTGCGTTCGCGAGTCGCAGGGCGTTGAAGGCGTGCTCGGTGCCGTACGGAGGGTGATTCACGATGAAGAGGGTTTTCACGGGTGGTTCCTTTCGGTTGGAGTGGTGCCACGTTCTTCGACGGTGGGGCGGGAGTCCGGGGGGCTGGCACTGCCGTTCGATCCGTCCTTTCCTGGAAGGGTTTCGGGCATCCGCATCCAGACGAGAGCAGTGGAGAGCAGGGCCAGGAGTCCCCCGGCCAGAATGGCCGGAGCGATCCCGAGAAGGTCCGCCAGGATGCCGGCCACAATGGCGCCGAACGCGTAGCCGGAGTCCCGCCAGAGTCGGTACACCCCCACCGCCGACCCCCGCCAGGCGGGGTGGGCCACATCGGCCACGGAGGCGAGCAGCGTGGGATAGACCAGGGCGGTTCCGGCTCCCAGGAGGGCGCTGCCCGCGAACCAGACCCAGAATCCACCGCCGGCGGCCACGATGAAGAGCGCCAACGCCTGAAGGAGCATTCCCGCCACAATGAGTGGCTT
>SL_3KL_010_SEDDRAFT_10006849_pt1 | contig 10151 bp, 8 predicted proteins | sample SodLakKL_010_SED_2_FD_10381 | JGI IMG/M metagenome (IMG submission 10381)
CAGGAGCGTTGCCCAGAGTGTCGTTGTGGAAGTTGTCCACCTCCAGGCGCTCGTCGTTGAGGTCGATCAGCCAGCTTCCGGTGGCGTCGCTGTGCACCAGAAACAGGCCGTCGGCGGTGGTGATTCGTGCAAACAGCCCGGAGCGGCCGGTCGTGATGGTGGCGCGCTCGAGTGTGTTCGCTTCGCCCCTGACATGGATGCTCGAGTCACCATTGGGATGCGAGAATGTCGCGCGTACCGCCCCTTCAAGGGCGCGGCCGCCGGGCAGGGGCAGCTTCAGCGCGCCGCCGGTTTCATCGCGTTCAAGCTGTACCACTGGGGCCGGGTCGAGGCGGTATACCCGTTCGGTTGGCAGGTGCTCGAATCCCGAACTGCCGGGTTTGGCAAGGGGCGACAGGTCAGCAAGTGCCTCGAGTTGCCACAGCGTCGCCGGTTCCGGGGGAGCGAGGGGATTTTCTGCGGGAGGCGGTGTCGCGACCCAGAACCAGACCGCGGCGGCCATGCCGAGCATGGCCAGCAGGAAGGCGGTAGAACTGGCGATGCGGTTCATGATGCTCTAACTATAGCAGATGCCGGTGTCGGAGCAACTTGAACCGAAACACCGCGTTCAGGATCCAGGGGTCCGTGAGAGTCGCGGCCTCAGTGGCCCTTTCAGGAAAACTCGGCGACTGCAGGGGCGTGGTCGGAGGGGCGTTCGAGTTTGCGTGGTTCCTTGTCGATGTAGCTGGTGGCACAGTCCTCTTGCAGTGCATCGGAGCACAGCACCAGGTCGATTCTCAGGCCCATGCCGCGGCGGAAGGCCGCGGCGCGGTAGTCCCACCATGAGAATACGCTCTCGGGCTGATCGAACAGCCGGAACGTGTCGTGCAGGCCGAGATCCAGCATGGCCTTGAGGGCATCGCGTTCGGGGGTGGAGCAGAGGATCTTCTCGTGCCAGGCTTCCGGGTCGTAGACGTCGCGGTCATCCGGAGCGATGTTGAAGTCTCCCATGACCACGGTTTTCGGGTGCCGCTTGAGTTCGTCGGCCACCCATTTGGTGACGGCATCAAGCCAGGCCATCTTGTAGTCGTACTTGTCCGAGCCGACTTCCTTGCCGTTGACCACGTAGAGGTTGATAACGCGCACGTCGTCGACGGTGGCGGCAATGACCCTTTTCTGCTCGTCGGGAAAGTCCGGAATCTCGGTACGTACGTCGAGCAGTTCGTGACGGCTGATCAGTGCCACACCATTGTAGGTCGGCTGGCCGGCAAAGGCGACGTGGTAGCCCAGCTCGGCAAAGGGTTCGACCGGGAACTTGTCGTCGGTGAGCTTGGTTTCCTGCAGCCCGAGCACATCCGGTCGCTGGTGGTCGAGCCACTCCAGCACTTGTTCCAGCCTGACTTTCAGCGAATTGACGTTCCAGCTTGCAATCTTCATGACCGCGCATTCTACACAAGCATGCCTTCGGCCGGGTGAGATCCCGGTTTTGATCGGGGTCAAGTCCTGCATCGTCAAGCGCGCCTAGACTGCGCCGGTGTTTCGCCGAAGGTCCTCGGCGATCTTGAACCGATGTCAATGGAGCAGTCATGACAGTCATCGAATGGAACAGCGAATTCGAGACCGGGGTCCGGGAAATCGATGATCAGCATCGCCGGCTGGTGGAATACGTCAATGCACTCAACAAAGTGGTCGATCAGCCCGACCCGAATCGCGAGGTCGTAGCCGATGTGCTCGAGCAGGTCATCGACTACACGCTTTATCACTTCGCGTTCGAGGAGGAGTTGCTGGAAGAAACCNAATACCACCTNCTCGACGCTCACAAGGAAGTGCATCGAAAGTTTACCGAACGCATGCGCGATCTCAGACGTCGGTTTCGGGCCGGCGAGATGTGTGCACGTGAACTCAACGACACCCTGACTCGCTGGTTGTACGACCACATTCGCCATGCCGATACCGCAGCAATCGGTACCGATTGAAATCAAGGAGGAAGCAGCACATGTCGTACCTGAAGTGGTCCGATGATCTCAATACCGGAATTGACGTGATTGACGGGCAGCATCGTCAGATCGTCGATTACATCAACCAGTTACACGATGCCAATGAAACCGGCGACCGCGAACAGGTCGGCGAGGTGATCGATGCCCTGATCGATTACACCATGTCGCACTTCTCGTTCGAAGAGGAATTGATGGAGGAGGCGGGATACCCGTTCTCCCGCCCGCACAAGCGCGTGCATGAGGTGTTCGCCAAGCGGGTGGGCGAGTACCAGCTGCGCTTCCAGGCTGGTGAGGATGTTTCGGCCGATCTGCACGCCATGCTCAGACGCTGGCTGGTCGGACATATCAAGAATGACGATGCCGCTTATGCAGAGACGGTCAGGGCACATGCCCGTGCTTCGGATCCGAACAGGGGTGGCTGGCTGGCACGCACGCTCAAGCGACTGCGGGCTGCCTGAGGGCTTCAGTCGATCGCATTACGGTTGATGGTGGCGATTTCGTTGGCTACATCCGCTGCCGCCACCGGTTTGCCGAAAAGGTAGCCCTGAGCAGTATCGCAGCCAATGCTGGAAAGCATTGTGAGTTGTTCGGTCGTTTCCACGCCTTCGGCCAGTGTGCGGAAACCCAATGCCTGGCCCAGCGTGACGATGGCCTGGCAGATGGCTGCTTCACGGACATCGGCCGTGAGGTTGCGCGTGAAGGCCTGGTCGATTTTGAGGGTGTCGAAGGGCAGTTCCTTGAGATAGGACAGTGACGAGTAGCCGGTGCCGAAATCATCCATGGCCAGCCGAATGCCCAGTGATCGCAACTGGTCGAGGATGTCTGTGGCGGCATCGCGGCTGTCCATGACGAACGTTTCGGTCAATTCCAACTCCAGGTATTCAGCCGGTAGTTCAAACTTCGAGAGCACTCCGGCGACCGTATCGACCAGTTCGCTGCGCAGCACCTGCACCCCGGAGACATTGACCGACAGCCTGCCGAATGGCACCCCCTGGTCCAGCCAGAGTCTGGCCTGGCGGCAGGCCATGGCCAATACCTGTTCCCCCAGCGCGATAATCAGGCCGGTGTCTTCGGCTATCGGAATGAAGCGGTCGGGACTGGTCAGGCCCTCTTCGGGGTGACGCCAGCGCACCAGTGCCTCCAGCCCCGTGACCTGCCCTGTCTGCAGATTGACCTGGGGCTGGTAGTGCAGAACCAGTTCATCGTCGTCGATGGCCTGCCGCAGGCGTGCGGCCAGCAGCACCCGGTCGCGTGCGTAGTTGCTCAGCGCGCCGGTGTAGGCACGCAAAGTGTTGCCGCCCTCGGACTTGGCCTGGTGAACGGCGGTGTTGCAGTGGCGCAGCATGGTTTCGACGCCGCAGCCAGTAGAGGTGCAGTTGGCCAGCCCGACGCTGGCGGTGACGAACAGGGTGCGGCCCTCGACCTGCATCGGTCGCGACATGCTTTTGACGATTTCTTTCGCCAGTGAGGCGGCCCGTTGTTCGCCATGCAGCAGGACAGCGAATTCGTCGGCGCCGATGCGTGCCAGTATCTGCTCGGGAGCGAGCAGGCGTCGCAAACGCTCGACCGTTTTGAGCAGCACTTCGTCGCCAACGTTGAGTCCGAGGCTTTCGTTGATGTGCTTGAAGCCGTCAAGATCGACCTGAAGCATGCATACTGCGCGCTCGCTCGGACCGGCATGCGCCAGTGCCCGCTCCAGCCGAGCCCGGAACAGCGTGCGGTTGGGCAGTCCCGTGAGCAGATCGTGGTAGTAGAGGTGCTCGATGCGTTCTTCCGAACTCTTCAATTCAGTCAGGTCGGTGACCACGGCGACGTAGTAGCGCACTTCGCCGTCATCACCAATGGCATTGATGCGCGAGATCTGCGGATAAATGCTGCCGTCCTTGCGGCGGTTCCAGAGTTCGCCCTGCCAGGAGCCTTTCTCCGCGAGCGTGCGCCACATGTGTTGGTAGAACTTGCGATCCTGGCGCCCCGATTGCAGTATCTTGGGGTTTCGGCCCAGCACTTCCGCCTCGCTGTAACCGGTGATCTCGGTGAACGCGGGATTGACGGCCAGGATGCAGGGGCGATTATCGGTGATCATGATGCCTTCGCCGGTGCTGGTGAAGACCGTTTCGGCCAGGCGCAGGCGCTGCTCGGCACGGCGGCGTTCGGTGATGTCACGGGCGACGATCAGCACGGCCGGTTCGTCATCGTGGACGATAGGCATGCAGGCGATCTCCACCGGAACCTGCCGGCCGTCCAGTCGCAGGAACTCCATCTCTGTCGGATCAAGGGCGCGCCTGGTATTGAGGATACGCCGTGCGCGTTCACGCTGGCGGTCTCGCCAGTCCGGGTGCACACGCTCGAGCATCGATTGGCCGAAAAGGTCGTCCCGTTTCGTTGCGGCAAACAGCTCCATGGCGCGATGGTTGACGTAACGGATTCGCCCGTTGGCCTGAATGATCACCGCGTCCGGTGCGTGGTCGACCAGAGTGCGAAACCGGTGCTCGCTGTGGCGCAGCGCATCCTCGGCCTGGGCGCGTGCGGTGGCATCGAGAACAATGGAGTAGAGCAGTTCGCGCCCCTGGAGCTCGACGGTGCCGCTGAAGACCTCAACGTCGCATATCGAGTCATCGGCGCGTCGGTGGCGAAAGCGGAAATGATTGCGATGCGCGCGACGCGCCGACTGCATCTCTTCCTGAACCTGCTCGTTCGAGAGCGTATTGATGTCGGCGATGTTCATCTGCCGGATCTGCTCGCGCGGCCATCCGTAAAACGTCTCGGCGGCCGGGTTGGCGTCAATGATTTGCCCGTCATCGGGATCGACGAGTAGCATCACCGAATGGCTGTTCTCGAAAAGGGAAAGTCGCGCCGCCGGTTCACCGGGCAGCGGATTGCTTGCATTCGGATCTTTCATGTGATGCTGCTGGTCGGTCAGGGCTGCAGTGCCCGGTGTCATTCTACGTCGAAGCTGACGGCAGGTGAGCCCCTGAATCTGCGGCTGCTGCGCGGCGGCCGGGCGACCTTGCCGCCGGCGCGGTCATTTCAGTAGCCGATATCGAGATACGAGCGGGCGATTTTCTCGATCGCGATGACGTAGGCGGCCATGCGGTAGTCGTCAATTCTTACGTTGGTGCGGCGTTTCTCGATGATTTCCTGCAGGGCAAGGCGCATGGTGTCGTCAAGGCCTGACCGGACCAGGTCGAACTCATTGGCCCCGCGGGCGACCTTTTCCCGCAGCCATTCCGGCACAGTGGTGTCCGTGGCCATTTCGATGGCGGTGATGATGTGCTGCCCCTGCAATTCGTGGAAACGCTTGTCGATGCGACCGAAACGGACGTGGTTGAGATTGCGGATCCATTCGAAGTAGGAGACGATGACGCCGCCGGCGTTGCAGTAGGCATCGGGGATGATTTCGACGCCACGTTTGCGCAGTATCACGTCAGCATCGTAGGTGACCGGGCCGTTGGCGGCCTCGGCGATCAGCGGTGCCTTGATCCGGCTCGCGTTGTCGGAGGTGATGACGCCCTCCAGGGCCGCGGGGATGAGGATATCGCACTCCAGTTCGAGTGCCTCGGCACCATTGGCGTGAAAGGTGGCGTCGGGGTAGCCCTTGACGCAACCGTGCTCCCGGATGTGCCAATGGACAGATTCCACGTCCAGTCCATCGGGATTGATGATGGCACCGTCGCGCTCGATCACGGCGATGATGCGGCAGTCGTCCTCGGTCTGCANAAAGTGGGCAGCGTGATAGCCGACGTTTCCCAGCCCCTGCATAACGACGCGCTGGCCGGACAGGCTGCCCTGCAGGCCGGTGCGCTTGACCTCGTCGCCGTGGCGAAAGTATTCACGAAGTGCATACTGCACGCCGCGGCCGGTGGCTTCGGTGCGCCCGCGAACACCGCCGTGTTCGACCGGCTTGCCGGTGACCGCGGCCATGTAGTTGATGTCATCGGGAAACAGTTGGCGATAGGTATCGACCATCCAGCCCATTTCGCGCTGGCCGGTGCCCATGTCCGGCGCCGGCACGTTCTTGGCCGGGCTCAGGTATCCCTTGCCGATCAATTCACGCGCAAATCGCCGAGTGATGGCCTCGATCTGGTGACGTTCGTATTTTCCCGGATCGATGACCAGGCCACCTTTGGAGCCGCCAAAGGGAACATCGACGATGGCGCACTTGTAGGTCATCAGGGCGGCGAGTGCCTCGACTTCGTCCTGGTCGACGATGGGGGCATAGCGGATACCGCCCTTCGAGGGCAGGCGATGCGCGCTGTGCGTGGCGCGCCAGCCGGTGAAGATTTCGGCGCGGCCGTTGATTTCCACCGGGAAGGATACCTGGATGACGCTCTGGCAGGTCTTGAGCGCTTCGCCGAGACCGTGGTCAAGATCCATGATCTCGATGGCATGGTCAACCATGCGCTCGACACTTTCACGGAAACTCATGCCTCGCTGGGCAAACCTGGTATCGCTCATCGAGGATCCCTCATCCATGGCTCTCAGGGCACGGCAAACGCCGACTGCCGGGCAGGTCAAACGACTAACGTCAGCGGGGCAGGCCGGAAGCGCCTCCCTCGGGCCCGATACGGTATTTCCGTCGGTCCATTGCCGGTGCGCGCCTGTGTGATGGGGTAATATCAGGGTCTACTTGATGAACAGTGACCTGGCAGGTCCAATGAATCAGGGCGAGGGAAGGCGTCGATGAGCTTGGCTGAACCGACAGGGGGGCGGAGGTTGCGGCTGACTTCGCGCCTGTTCTGCGTCCTGCTGGTCCTGTTGTCCTTCACCGCGCTGGCAGATCAGACTGCCCGCCTGCTCGAAGAAATCCGTGAGGTCAGTTACACGCGTCACTGGCACAAGGCGCAGGAGATGCTCGATGAGATCGCTGATGAGGTGGAAAGCTTCCCGCTTCGCCAGCAGGTCGAGTTCCACCTGCTCGAGGCGCGCCACCTGACCCTCGATGATCGCAGCCACGAGGCGCTTGCCCTGGCCGGTGAACTGCTCGAACTCCCGATCAACGAGGATCAGCGCCTGCGCATCCTGCAATTTGCCGCCAACGTGGCGGTGTTGCTTCGGGAATACGAAACAGCTTTCGAGCACTTGCTCGAGGCGCTGGCCGTCGAACCGGAGGTTGAGGACCCGGGTGCGGTAATCGATACCTACAACATGGCCGGTTACATGTTCGGCCGCGTTGGTGAGCATGCGCGTGCCACGGTCTACGGTGAGCGTGCGATCAGCCTGGCGCTGGAGCTTGGCGACCGCAACCGGGAGTGCGTGGCCCGGCAGCGCCTGGCGCCGGTCTACAAGTGGGCCGAGCTGGCCGAGCGTGCCGAGAGCGAATACCGGGCGGGCATCGCGGTCTGCGAGCAGATCGGCAACGCGCTGTTCGTTGGTGTGCTCCAGCATGGTCTGGCCGATCAGCTACGCAAGCTCGGACGTTTTGAGGAAGCCCGCGAGCTGGCCCTGCAGTCGATCGAGCGGCTCGAGGATTCGGTGTTCCCACTGGGTGAGTTCGAGGCGCGGCTGGTGCTTGCCGAGGTGCTGCATGATCTCGGCGATGATGAGGCCTGGGCCGCGCAGGACCTGGATGGTCTCTCGAGATATTTCAACGACCGCGAACTGTGGGATCAGCTTGCCCGGCTTGAGGCGCTGTACTCCGATCGTGCCGAGAACAGCGAACGGCCGCATGATGCGCTGGCGCACCTGCGCCGTCATCTGGATGCGCGCGAGCGCTTTCTCGATCGCGATCGCGCCATGTTCCTCGCCTACCTGCAGGTCCAGTTCGACAGCCGACTGAAGGATCAGCAGATCGAGTTGCTGGCCGAGTCGGCGCGCGTGGCACGTGTGGAGCAGCGGGCGGCCGAGCAGCAGGGTCGAGCGCGCACTGCGATACTTGTGCTGTCATCTGCGTTGCTGGTGCTGGTGGTTATCATGCTGCTGGGTGCGCTGCGCGGCCGGCGCCACTTCCGTTACCTTTCGCGCCACGACCCGCTCAGCGGCCTGGCCAACCAGGGCTGGTTCCTGCAGCGTGCCGAAGCCATGCTGGATGCGGCCCGTCAGTCCGATGGCGGGGTCTGCCTGATCATGGCCGACATCGATCACTTCAAGCGCATCAATGACCGCTATGGCCACCTGGTGGGTGATGGTGTGATTGGTCAGACCGCGCGTCGGCTGCGCGAAGCCTTTGACGATGACTGCCTGGTCGGAAGGCTGGGTGGCGAGGAGTTCGGCATCATGATGCCGACCGACGAGGTCGATGACGCCGTCCGCTGCATCGAGCGCTTCCAGAAAGCCGGCCTTCAGTCGGGGCGTTCCGGTGACCCCAGATTCACTCTCAGTTTTGGTGTGGCTTTCCTGCGCAATGGTGATTCCTTGTCGCAACTGCGCACGCGCGCCGACCAGGCGCTCTACGAGGCCAAACGCACCGGGCGTAATTGCTACGTCATTTTCGATGGGAATGAAGCGGGAAGCCCGGCCGGGCCAGCTCCCGCCTGACAACACTTCATTCCGGCAGCAATGCCAGCTTGCCCACGGTGCGCCCGGATTCCAGGCGGCACTGGGCATCCGCGGCGCGAGCGAGTGGAAAGGTCTCGACCGGCAACGGCACGAGGTCGCCGCGCTCGAAGCGCTCCAGCAGCCAGTGCATCCCGGCCTGCATCGTCGGTGCATGCGCCTGCAGGAAACTCAGGTTGGCCGCCAGAACGCTGCGATTGGCCTGTGTCATCTTCATCGGGTTGAAACGCGGGGTTCTCAGCCAGTCGCGGGCCAGCCCGAGCCAGTTGAGACGGCCGTTTCTCGGCAGCATGCTGGCGAAGCCGTAGACCATCAACCGGCCAGTCGGGGCAAGGTGTTCGTAGCTTTGCCCGAGCGTGCTCACGCCGTTGGCGTCGAAGACGGCGTGAAATCCGCCGGGTACCAATGCTTCTGCCCTCGTCCACAACGGCTCGCTCGACTTGTCGATGACGGCATCGGCGCCGATGGAACGGGCATGGTCGACCTTGTGCGAGGCGCCGACCACGCCGATCGCCTTTGCCCCGCACAGCCGTCCGAGCTGCAGCAGGGCCGAGCCGACGCCGCCGGCGGCAGAGTGCACCAGCCAGGTTTCACCCGGTTCGGGGTGAAGCTGGCGATGCACCATCCACCAGGCGGTCAGGAAAACGGTCGGAATGGTCGCCGCCTGGGTAAAATCCAGGGCGGCAGGTTTGGCGAATACGCCCTCGGCCGGCAGTTTCAGGTGGCTGGCGTAGCCATTGAACAGGGTCAAGCCGATGACTTCGTCGCCGGTTCGCCACTGTTGCACACCCTCGCCGACCGATTCGATTGTGCCGGACACTTCGAAACCGGGCGTGATCGGGTAGCCGTGGAGCTCCCTGGCCGAGGCATACAGCCCCATGCGAATGATGCCGTCGGCGTAATTGACGCCGCAGGCGCGGGTGCGGATGACTACCTCACCGGGCCCGGGGGATGGATCGGGGTCGCTGACCGATTCCAGTGCCGAGTAGTCTCCGGGCTTGCGGATGACGATGCGATTCATGCCGGCCGCGCAACCGGCCCCGGCCCGACGGTCATTCCTCCTCGTCCCAGCCGTAGTCGAAGGTGATTTCTTCGTCGGCGGCAATGTCGCGCGTGGCGTAGAGGTCGGTGCCCCACCAGTCGGCATTCGGGTCGGAGGAATGATTGAGGAAGCGCATCTCGTTGTTGCCGTTGATGCCTTCCCAACGTTCGTTTTCCTCGTTCCACAGCCACAGCACGTGCATGCCGTTCTTCTGGGTGGTTGGGCCCTCGTAGGTGCCAATGTATTCATCGCATTGGATATCGTGACGCGCGAACAGGCCGCGGCCGTGGATGGACGAGTCGGCCACGTAGGCCTGGGGGTTGTCGTCGTATCGCTTGTTTTTCATGGGCTGGTTGCCGGTGCGAGTTTGCCGGTGCTCGGGTTGGTGTTGATTTCGCGGCAGCGAACGACGGGGACGGATCGGCGTGCGGTCAGGTCTCGCTCGATCCGGCCTGCGGCTTGCGGTTGCAGCGGGTAGAGGTGCATGATCCGCCCGTCCTCGACCAGGGACCAGGCAACCAGCCCGAGGTCGGGGTGCTGGTGCACGGTCAAACTGTCGGGTCCCTCGGTTTGACCGCCGGTTTCGATCATCATCTGCTGGGCCGGGTCAAAGATGACCGGCTCGCTTGCCTTTGCCCGCC
>SL_3KL_010_SEDDRAFT_10006850_pt1 | contig 10151 bp, 8 predicted proteins | sample SodLakKL_010_SED_2_FD_10381 | JGI IMG/M metagenome (IMG submission 10381)
AGGTGTTCAGTATGAAGTTGTAGTTGAAATATTACATGCAGCAGAAAGAGGAGGAAGTGGAGCGAATCCGGTTTTGCATTGTCCCGGAAGCATAAAGTAGCATTTCATCTGTTTAAAATCTTGGATTCGTATAGTCACATAGAATGTCCATGACGTTTTAATCATGCGCCTGCGTGTCCGGGATCATGGCCGGTCATGTACATTTCATCCGCTTTCCTGTACAAAATCCATCGCAAACAGAAAAAAATCATCCAGTGAGTCGGGATTGTTGGCGCTGACGGCAAAAACCGGCACCTCGATGTTCATGTCGCGAAGCAGGCGGGCAACGGCCTTTTCCTGTTGCGATGTCTTGTTTTTTGAGATTTTGTCACTTTTGTTGAGGACGATGCAGAAAGGGATCTGGTGCTCGCCGAGCCAGAACATGAACTCCTCGTCCAGGGCAGAGGGTTTGTGCCGGATGTCGATAAGCAGCACAACCAGCTGCAAGGTCTGACGCTCCAGCAGGTACCGCTTCATCTCACGACCCCATCGGGCCTGCTCCTTTTTGGATATTTTCGCGTAACCGTACCCGGGCATGTCCACCAGATACCACTCGTCGTCGATCAGATAGTAGTTGAGGCTGCGGGTCTTGCCGGGGGAGTTGCTGGTGTGGGCGAGCTTCTTGCGGCGCGTGAGGGCGTTGATGACCGAGGATTTGCCAACGTTTGACCGCCCCGCGAAGCAGATTTCGGGTTTGCCGTCATCCGGGCAGATACTCAGATCCGGGGCGCTCAACAGGTATTCGGCTTTTACGATCCGCATTCGGTTTGCCTCAATAGTACTCGTTCTCCTCCTTGCGCATGCGCGAGGGAACAGGGACCGGATACTCGCCGGTGAAACAGGCGGTGCAGTAGCCCGCCCCGCTGGGATGCGCCTCGCGTACAGCCTCCACAAGCCCCTCGGCCGACAGATAGCGCAACGTATCCACGCCGATCACCTCCGCAATTTTTTTGGGATCCTGGTTGTAAAGATTGGCAATCAGCTCCTCCGGACTCGGGAAGTCCATCCCGTAAAAACAGGGATGAATGATCGGCGGCGAAGCAACCATAAAGTGAATCTCTTTCGGTTCGGCGTTGCGGATCATGTTGACCAGGTGTGCGGATGTGGTGCCGCGCACGATGGAATCATCCACCAGAAAAACAACACGGTCTTTGAGCACGCCTTTGACGGTATTGAATTTCGTCCGGACTTTCACATCGCGGGACGCCTGGCCGGGTGAAATGAACGTGCGTCCGACATAATGGTTCCGGATCAGGCCGATCTCAAACTTGCACGCGTGCCCCTGTTTCTGGTTTTCATGTGCATAGCCGAGGGCCGCGGTGTTGCTGGAGTCGGGCACCGATATCACGATCGGCATTTTGTCGGTCCGGGTGGATGTGACCGCGGGTATGGGATGTTCGCGAGCCAGGTATTTGCCGGTCTTGCGGCGCACTTTGTCGGTGTTTTCACCGAAAATGAGACTGTCCGGCCGGGAAAAGTAGACATACTCGAAAATGCACTGGCTTGTGCCGGTGTTGGGCTTGGGCTCGAGATGGAGGGAGCGCGGTTCGCCGCTGTCAAGCGTTTCGCGGTCGATGATCAGCACTTCGCCGGGCTGGATGTCGCGCACGTACCGGGCCGCGATAATGTCAAAGGCGCACGTTTCGCTGGCCACGACCCAGGACGATCCCATGCGGCCGAGCGCGAGCGGTCGGAACCCGTTCGGATCCCGCACAGCGATCAGCTTGTCATCGGTAAGCAGCACCAGGCAGTAGGCCCCCTCGATCTGGCTCAGCGCATCCATGATCTGGTCCATCTGGGTCTCCTTCTGGCTGTGCGAGATCAGATGGAGGATGAGTTCGGTGTCGGACGTGCTCTGGAAGATGACGCCCCGGTTTTCCAGCATGGCACGGAGCTTGGCGGCGTTGGTCAGGTTGCCGTTGTGGCCGATGGCGAGGTTGCCGTTCTTGTAGTGGACGCGGAAGGGCTGGATGTTGGATGCGTTGATCGAAGAACCGGAAGTGGAATATCGGTTGTGCCCTATGGCAGAGGTGCCGTGCAACTTCTCGGTGAAGATCTTCTGGTTTTCAAACACGTTGAGCACCAGGCCGAAACCCTTGTGCTGCGGCATCACGGGGATGCTTTTCTTCGGGTCAAACCAGGAGGTGACGATGCCGGCCGATTCCTGTCCGCGGTGCTGCAGGGCATGGAGCCCGTAATAGGTGTGAACGGCTGCTTCGGGATCATTGTAAATCCCGAAAATACCGCAATAATCATGGGGTTTATCGGTCATTCCGAACAGAAGATAGTGTATTTACAGTCAAAGATTTCAAGATACAAAATGAAGCTCCCAAAAGCATCAAAAGAGTTCGGCAACAAGAGCCCCGTAAGTAAAGAGCCGGGCGGAATAGGTCAGGCGGTCACGGAGCGCATCCCCCCGTAAACCAGATCCAGAAAATTGCGAAGAAGCTGCTCCCCGGCCTTGCCGGATTTCTCCGGATGGAATTGCACTCCCATGAAATTATCGAGGGCGGCAATGGCGGTGAATGGATGCGAATAGGTGGCCGTAGCCACGGTATGTGCGGTCACGGGCGCGAAGTAACTGTGGACGTGATAGAAGTGGGTGCCGGACGGTATGTTCCTGAGCAGCGGATGGGTCTTCTTGCCGGGCTGCACCTCCACCGTGTTCCAGCCCATATGGGGGACTTTCTGCTGTGAGGAATCGAATTTCTCCAGGCGGCCGGGCAAAATGCCAAGCGTTTCGGTCGGGCCTTCGGTGGTCGATTCGTAGAGCAGCTGCATGCCCAGACAGATGCCCAGCAATGGTTTGCGGGTGGACTTCATCCAGCCGTCCAGCCCGTCATGCTTCAGCTCGCGCATGGCCGGAGCGGCGTGTCCGACCCCCGGGAAAATGATGCCGTCGGCCTCGTCCAGGTCGGCAAGCCGGTTGGTGATGCGGTAGGAGGCCATTAAGCGGTCCATGGAATTGGATACCGATGCGAGATTGCCCGCTTTGTAATCGATGATGGCTATCATAGCATGCCCTTGGATGATGGAAGGATGTCCAGGTATTGCTGGTTGCGGTCCACGGCCTGACGAAGGCAGCGGGCAAGGCCCTTGAAGCAGGCCTCGATCTGGTGGTGGTCATTCTCGCCCTTGACCGATACGTGCAGTGTGGCCTTCAGGGCCATGGCCAGCGAGTGGAAAAAGTGGGAAGTCATTTCGGTGGGGAAGTCACCGACTTTTTCGCGCCGGAACGTGCCTTCAAAGACACACCAGGGACGGCCGGAGAGGTCGATGGCCACCAGCGAGCGGGTTTCGTCCATGGCTATCGCAAAGCCGTAGCGGCCGATGCCGCGCTTGTCGCCCAGCGCCTCGCCGATGGCCTCGCCCAACGTAATGGCGGTGTCTTCAATGGTGTGGTGCTCGTCGATTTCCAGGTCGCCGCGACAGGCAATATCGATATCCATATACCCATGGCGTGCAATTTGATCGAGCATGTGGTCGTAGAACGGGATCCCGGTGTCGATGCGGGATTTTCCGGTGCCATCGAGGTTAACGCGCACCGATATGTTGGTCTCGGCGGTCTTCCGGCTGCGTGTGGCGGTCCGGCTTGCTTCGAGCAGCCAGGCGGCGAGCGCCGGCCAGTCCGAGAAGGAGGGGCCGGCGTCAGGACCACCGGGTTGCTGACTGACGGACGGTTTGCCAGTGGAAGCATGCTTCGAACTGCTGCCATCCTTGCTCAGGTTCAGGGACCCGTCCGGCGATACGCCGACTCGCAGATGATCCAGCGGCTGATCTTTCCACTCTTTGGCCTCCGGGTCGGCGAGGGTGATCTCTTCCTGTTCCAGCAGGACCTGGATACCCGGTTCGGGATGTGATCCGCCGGTCATAGCCGGCTGTATTCCCCGCTCGGAAAGTTTTTTCAATGCGGTGAGCGTCCCCCGGCGCATGGGCCAGATGTGTGAGCCGCCTGGTGCTATGGCACGGTCGCTTGGGTCACTTGGTCCGCTTGAACCGCTTGGGTCGCCCGGCGTTTTGGCGTTAGCAGCGGTTTTGGGACCAGAGCCCGTTTCAGCTGCCGTTTCTGCGGTGGATGTGCTCTCAGCCGGACCCAGCGCTTCGGGCTCAATGATCAGAAGCATTCTTGGTGTCATAAAGCTCTGAAATTAGTTGGTCGTTTTCAGGAGTGGTGCCCACGGTGATACGAAGCGTGTTCTCGCAGTGGAGCTGGTCGCCGCGGTACCGGAGGATCACGCCGCGATCCGCCAGGCGCTTGTACCATTCCAGGGCGCCGCGTATGCGCACCAGCAGGAAATTGGCATCCGAAGGGAAAATGGTCTCAACATCGGGGTGTCCCGCCAGAGCGGAAGCCAGCCGGTTGCGCTCGGCGATGATTTGCCGCACCTTGTCGCGCATCATGTCCGCATGGTCGAAGGCCTGCATGGCCGCATCGGCGGTGAGCTGGTTGACATTATACGGTGCCTTGACCTTCATCATCCACTCGATCACCCTTGGATGCGCAAGTGCGGCACCCATTCGAACGGCCGCCATGCCGAACGACTTGGAAAGCGTCTGCAGGATGACCAGGTTGGGATAGGCATCCATCAGATGGCAAAGCGACCCGCTGTCGCTGAAATCGACGTAGGCCTCATCCACCACCACCAGCCGTTTGAAATCCTTGAGAATGCGCTCTATCTCCATCTGGTTCAGCACGTTGGCCGTGGGGTTGTTCGGCGAGCACAGCATGATCAGCTTGGTGTGCTGGTTCACGCGGTTGAGTACGGTGCGGGCATCCAGCTCGAATGCTTTGGTCAGAGCGGCCTCGGAGACGCCCACGTTGTTGATGCGCGCCGCGACCTTGTACATGCCGTACGTGGGCGGGGTGATGATGATTTCGTCACGTCCCGGCTCGCAAAAAACACGCATGAGCAGGTCGATGGCCTCATCGCTGCCCACGCCCACAAACACCTGCTCCATCCGGATGCCGCGAAAATCCGCCCACTTTCGGCGCAGGTCGTTCAGGCGCGTGTCCGGATAGCGGTGCAGCGGAAGATCGGTCGGTATGGCCGGACCGAAACTGTTCTCATTCGCATCCAGCAGAATGCCCTCGTGGTAGTCGTCGCGGGCGGCATGGTATGGAGTGAGCGTCCGGATGTTCGGACGGATCCACGGTTCGGGATTGAACGAGCTTCGGGATTCACTTGGAGTTGACTCGGGCATAGCGTGTTGCAATAAATACGTGTGTTTCCGGGAATTGATGGATGGATGTTAAACTGTCAGAGGCTGGGATTAAGGCTAGAGGATTCAGGATTCGGCAGTCAGCGGTATGTGTTCAGGATTCCGTTTTCCTATCCAGCCGGACTTTCACCGCGCGTTTGTGAGCTTCCAGTTTTTCCACTTTGGCCATGCGCATTACCGCCGGACCGAGGCCGTGCAGACCATCCTTGTCCAGTTCCTGGAAGGTGATGTGCTTGAGGAAGCTGTCCACCGAAACGCCGCTGTACATGCGGGCGTAACCGTAGGTCGGCAGGGTGTGGTTGGTGCCGGAGGCGTAGTCGCCGACGCTTTCGGGTGTCCAGGGCCCGACGAAAACGGATCCGGCATGCATGATTTCGGGGATAAGGTCCCGGGCGTTATCGAGATTCAGGATAAGATGCTCCGGTGCGTAGCGGTTGATGATCTCCACGGCCTGATGGCTGGTTTTCGTGGTCACAATATGGCTGTGTTCCAGCGCTTTGCGGGCGATATTGGCACGGGGCAGGTCGGCCAGATGCCGTTCGATGGCGCCAAGGACGGCGTCGGTGTCGAACGGACCCACGGTCACAAGCATGACCTGGCTGTCGGGACCGTGTTCGGCCTGCGAGAGCAGGTCGGTGGCGATGAATTCGGGGTCGGCGGTGCGGTCGGCGACCACCATCACCTCGGAGGGTCCGGCCGGCAGATCCATGGCCACCATGGCATCGCTGTTCTGGAGCAGCATCTTGGCGGTGGTGACAAACTGGTTGCCCGGACCGAAGATCTTGTCCACCTTGCGCAGCGATCCGGTGCCGTAAGCCATGGCGGCGATGGCCTGGGCGCCGCCGGCGAGGTAGATGTGCGAAACGCCGGCAAGCGCGGCGGCAAATTCGATCTCCGACGGTGGACGGCCGGATTTGTCGGGCGGCGTGGCGATCACCTTGAAAGAGCAGCCTGCCAGGGCTGCCGGAACGCCCAGCATGAGCGCAGTGGATGGCAGAGGAGCCGTTCCGCCGGGAATGTAGAGTCCCACGGCTTCGATGGGCCGCGATTCGCGCCGGCAGATCACGCCGGGCATGGTCTGCACCTCAATGTCCTGGGGCAGCTGGGCCTTGTGGAAATGGTAGAGGTTTTCATAGGCGAGACTGAAGGCCTCGCGCACATCCCCATCCACCGGAATCACGTCTTTGGGCCGTACGGTCCATAACAGCGGATTGGGCCGCACCCCGTCGTATTTTTCAGTCAGGTCAAGAACGGCCTTGTCGCCTCGCAAATGCACGTCGTCGATGATGCTCTGCACCATGGCACTGATGTCGGCCGTGTTCATGCGGGGCCGCTTGCAAAGCAACGAGAGCGAAGTCGCGTCCAGAGACTCGTATTTCCAGGTTTTCATCACCATCACACAATCATGTTTTCGATTGGAAGGATAACGATGCCGGATGCGCCGGCCGCTTTCAGTTCCTCCATTACCTCCCAGAACCGGTGCGTCGGGATCACGGAATGGATGGCCACCATGTTGTTTTCCGCAAGCGGGAGCACCGTCGGGCTTTTAAGCGAAGGAATGATGCCACAGATCGTTTTGACAGCTTCTGAAGGCGCATTCATCATGATATAGCGGCTTTTTTCGGCCTGCTGGCGCGAGCCCATCCGCATCAGCAGCTTGTGGATCAGCTCTTTTTTGTGCCCGGCGATCGGACGGTTGGTCTGGATCAGCTCTGCCTCGCTTTCCAGGATGGTCTCCAGCTCGACCAGGCCGTTGGTCTTGAGGGTTCCGCCGGTGGAGACAATATCGCTGATGGCATCGGCCACGTTAAGCGTGGGCGCGATTTCCACGGCCCCGGATATCTCAATGGTGTCGATGCTGATGCCCTGCTTTTCAAAATGCTCGCGCGTGAGCACAGGGTAGCTTGTGGCGATGCGGCAGCCGTCCAGGTCCTTGAGCGACCGGTACCCGCCGTTTTTCGGAACCGCGACGGAGAGCCGGCACTTGCCGAAACCAAGTCCGTGCAGACTGGTCACATCGGCTTTGTTTTCGGCGGTGACATTGCGTCCCACAAACCCGAGTTCGCAGATGCCGTCCTGCACGTATTCCGGGATGTCGTCGTCACGGATCAGCAGCAGTTCCACATCGTAGTTGCGGCACGGGACAAGGATCCTGTTTTTATAGCTGTCAAATTCCAGCCCGATATTCTCAAGCAGTGCAAGTGTTTTTTCGGAGAGACGTCCGCCTTTCTGGATGGCGATACGCAAGGTTGATTCGTTCTGTACCAAAATGTTTTTTTTTCTGTTTTAATGTAATTGCCCAAGATAAAAAGAAGGCGCGTTAATTATATATGTTTTTGTTGCCATGAGCGTTTAAGTGAAGATGTCGCACTTACGGATTCCAACAAATTTTCGTATTTTAGCAAGCTTATCACCAGAAAAGAAGTAACGCACTATTAATGAAGAACATTCGCAATTTCTGCATCATTGCCCATATTGATCACGGGAAGTCGACGCTGGCCGACCGGCTGCTGGAGCGCACCGGTGCCATCACCGAACGTGAAATGCAGGAACAGGTTCTGGATGATATGGATTTGGAGCGGGAGCGTGGCATCACCATCAAAAGCCACGCCATCAAGATGGATTACAAGGCAGCGGACGGCCAAACCTACTTTTTCAACCTGATCGACACGCCCGGACACGTTGATTTCGCCTATGAAGTCTCGCGGGCGCTCAAGGCCTGCGAAGGCGCCCTGCTTATCGTGGATGCGACCCAGGGCGTGGAGGCGCAGACCATATCCAACCTCTACCAGGCCATCGACCAGAACCTGGAGATCATCCCGGTCATCAATAAAATCGACCTGCCCGGCGCCGACGTGGAAAGCATTTCCCAGCAGATCATAGACCTGATCGGCTGCACCCCCGAGGAGATCATCCCGGTATCGGGCAAAACCGGAGAAGGGGTGGAGGCGCTCCTGGAGGAGATTGTGCTGCGCATCCCGCCACCGACCGGCGATCCCGACAAGCCGCTCAAGGCCCTCATTTTCGACTCGGTTTTCAACTCCTACCGCGGCTCCATCGTCTATGTGCGCATCATGGACGGCACCCTCAAAAAAGGCGAAAAAATCCGTTTCATGGCCACCAAAAGGGATTATGAAGCGGACGAGATCGGCTTTCTGCGTATCAAAATGACCCCGACCCAGACCATGTCCGCCGGTGAGGTGGGCTACATCATCGGCAACGTCAAGTCTCTGGAGGATACGAAAGTAGGTGACACGGTGACCACGCTGGACAACATGGCGCCGGAGCCGATCCCCGGCTACAAGGAAGTCAAGCCCAAGGTGTTCAGCGGGATCTACCCCACCAACAGCGAGGATTTTGAAGGCCTGCGTTCGGCGCTGGAGAAGCTGCAGCTCAACGACGCCTCGCTCCAGTACATCCCCGAGACCTCGGCGGCGCTCGGATTCGGCTTCCGGGCCGGGTTCCTCGGCATGCTGCACATGGAGATCATCCAGGAGCGGCTGGATCGTGAGTTCGATATGGACATCATCACCACCGTGCCCAACGTGGAGTATGTGGTCGAGACCACCGACGGCAAGGACGTGATTGTGGACAATCCCACCGACATGCCGCCGCCGGGGCGTATCCAGAAAGTGTTCGAACCCTACATAAAGGCCCAGATCATCACACCCTCCGAGTACATCGGCCAGGTGATGAAACTCTGCCAGGAGAAGCGGGGCACGTATGTCAACACCCTGTACCTGGATGCCAAACGCGTCGATATCACCTATGAGCTGCCGCTGGCCGAGATCGTCTTCGACTTTTACGACAAGCTCAAAAGCCAGACCCGCGGGTACGCTTCGCTGGACTACGACCTGATCGAAAACCGTCCGGGGCAGCTGGTAAAGCTGGACATCCTGCTCAATGGTGATCCGGTGGATGCGCTCTCATGCATCGTGCACCGCGACAAGGCCTACGAATGGGGCCGTCGCCTGTGCAGCAAGCTCAAAAAGCTGATCCCGCGCCAGATGTACGAGGTGGTCATCCAGGCGGCTATCGGTTCCAAGGTGATCTCGCGTGATACGGTGCGGGCGCTTCGGAAAGACGTGACGGCCAAGTGTTACGGCGGCGACATCACGCGAAAGCGCAAACTGCTTGAGAAACAGAAGGAAGGCAAAAAGCGTATGAAACAGGTGGGCACCGTCGAGATTCCGCAGGAGGCGTTTCTGGCCGTGCTCTCCATGGATGAGAGCTGATGCGGGCAGCAACCGCACATCCAGAAGAACAAATCAACCGGGCGAAAGAATAAAAGCGAAAGAAGATAAAGTGATGCAAAAGTGTAAAATGAACTGTTGGATGCGGATGGCTGCCGTCTTGGCGATTGCCGTGTCAGGGGTGTTGACGGCGCCGGCCGGACATATGCTGAAGGTCGGACAGTTGCTGACGGCAGGATCGGCACTGATGGCTGGGGCTGGACCGGCGCTCACGGCTACACAGGCACTGACGCCTGCACCGGCACTGTCGTGGGGTCTGGCGCTATTTGGCGCAAATGCCGCATCGGAGGCCATGGCTCAGCAGACCCAGCCACGCGACCTGCTTGCCGAGCCGGAAATTGAGAAGGTCTCCCGGTCCGACCGGGCCAGTTTCCAGCGCCGTTTTGGCAATGTGCAGTGGACCGGTGCGGGATTTGAAGGCAGCACCGTGATCGACCGTATTCCCACCCGCGAGCTGCGCGCCCGCCTCCAGAAAGTGTATGGTGATCCCTCCCAAAAACTTAGGGACCTGATCGATGGTTCAAATTTCCGTCCGGGACACTATATTCAGTTCGAGTACTGGTTTGTCATAAACGATGAGATTCCCATGATGGTCCTTGATATCGACGGTCCCTTCGGCAACGGGCTTGTTTTTGCGGG
>SL_3KL_010_SEDDRAFT_10006851_pt1 | contig 10150 bp, 7 predicted proteins | sample SodLakKL_010_SED_2_FD_10381 | JGI IMG/M metagenome (IMG submission 10381)
ACCTCGCGATGGACACCCTTGCCCTTAGCTAATGGTTGGCGATTATGAACCCCCATAGTGGACTTGCACCACCAAGTTATATACCATGCACGGCACACCCAAAAAAATGCCCCGGAAAAATCCGGGGCATTTTTAAACTGGTAACTAATCAGAACTCGTTTTACATTGCAGCTTGCCTCTGTTTTTCCTTGTACTTCTCATAAAGACGGCGCTGCTTGTCCATCATGTCATCCTGCCTGCCCTGTATGAATACATGTTCTACCCGGGTCCAAAGTTCAACCGGACTTCCGTTGGTGACTATCAGTGTGGCATCCTTGCCTTCCTCTATAGAACCCACCAGGTCATCTATGCCAAGAATTCTTGCAGCATTGATCGTAAGAGATTTTACCGCTTCTTCTTCGGGAAGTCCAAATGCAACTGCCGAACCTGCATGATGAGTCAGACGGAATGCATAGGCGGCAGAGCCTTCTCCTCCTATACAAAAATCCACACCCGCCTCATAAAGTTTTGCAGGCAGAGAATAAGATTCGTCATAACCTGTCCAGAGACGTGACGGACCGGATATTACCGGTGTAAGTATAACAGGAATATTTTTCTCTGCAAGCTGATCAGCCACGTAACCTGCATCCCTGCCTCCTACCAGAACCATCCGAAGGTTTTCCTTTTCAGCCCAGGCGATGGCAGACTGAATCTGGCGAAGCTCACTTGCATTTATGAATACGGGCATTTCCCCTTCAAGGACAGGTATCATGGCCTCAAGACGAACATCGTGCAGATGACGGGGTACATTCCTCTCGCCTGCGGCATTTTTCACTGCCTGGTACATACGGGCTTCGTCAATGAACTGTTGAAGCTGGCCCAAAGCTTCATCACGAGCACCGGTGTTACCCATACCCGGCCAGTTTACTATCATTCCAACCGATGACCTGAGCGTCATTTGCTCCCATGTCCACCCATTGGTCATCATAGCAGCAGCCCTTCCGGATATAATTCCGCCGGAAGGTGTTGAAATAGCCGTAGTAATACCGTTTACAGCAGCTGTAGGAATATGTTCGCTTTCAGGATGGAAAGCTACCTCGGCCCTCACATTGGGATTTATTGTACCTTGCTCGTTAAGATCAACGGTTTCTCCCAACCTCCCAATCTCCGACAATCCAAGTGTGGTTCTTGCATGGATAAGTCCGGGGTAGACATGTCTTCCTGAAACATCAATTACCTGGGCATTGGAAGGGATATCAACACTTGTCCCTACAGCCGTTATTTTGCCATTTTCAAAAAGAATGGTACCGTTATCAATTATACCGTCACTCATGGTGTGTACAGTTCCTCCAACGAGTGCTACCGGACCCTCCTGGGGAGGTGCAGGTATTTGCGCCTGAACTGCAGAGAAGGCAAGCAGTAAAAGGAACGCCACCGGAAAAGTTAAACCGGTTGATGTTTTAAAAATACTTATCAATTGTCTCATATCTTCTTATGTTGAATATTTAGATAAATTGTTTTTTTATTGGGTAATTTGACTAATTACTGTTTTCCAACAGGTATTCAATGAGTTTTGAACGCTCTTCCTGAATTTCTTCACGCTTTCTCAAATCTTCTTCCCTGTCGAAATATTTCCTTCCGTCAACCCAGGTTTGTTTTGCAATTGAGAATGCAGACATGGGATTTCCGTTCCATATAACAAAGTCGGCATCCTTTCCGGGCTCAAGAGAACCTACGCGATGGTCAATACCAAGAGCGATGGCCGGGTTCTTTGTGATCAGGTCCATTGCATCCTCATGAGAAACACCAGCCCTTACAACCTTGCCCGCTTCCCAGTTCATGCGGGTTGCAATTTGCGTATTGTCGGAATGAAGCGAGGTAACAACTCCTGCATCTATAAGAAGCTTTGCATTATGGAGAATCCCGTCATACGACTCTACCTTGAAAGAATGCCAATCGCTCCAAATAACAGGAATAGCACCGTGCTCACGAAGCTCATCAGCTATCTTATAGCCTTCCAAAGCATGCTCAAATGTTCCCACCGTAAACCCAAACTCCTCTGCAAGTCGCATCATCATAAGCATTTCATCCTGGCGATATGCGTGTACATGAGCCTTCCTTTCACCGTTCAGCACTTCAAGAATGGCCTCAAGCTGAAGATCCCTGCGGGGCGGTATGCCGTTACCGTTGCTTCTCCACTCATTCCATTGTTTTTCATATTCCCTTGCTGCAAGAAAAGCATCCCTCATTATCTCTTCAACTCCCATGCGGGTACTGGGATACCGGTCTGGCCTGCGAACCACATTTTCTCCCATTGCCATTTTCAGACCTGGTGTTGCATCCTCAACCAGAACATCTTCAGGGAGTCCTCCCCAGCGCATCTTAATAACAGCATCCTGACCACCAACAGGGTTGGCTGAACCGTGGAAAAGTTTTGCAGTGGTCAATCCGCCTGCCAGAAGCCTGTAGATCCAGACTGTGTTTGTATGAATAACATCTTGTATGCGTACTTCAGCGGTCATATTATAACCGGTTTCGTTAACTCCGCCGGCAATACTTGAATGAATGTGCGGATCTATCAGCCCGGGTGTAACATGTTTGCCTGTTCCGTCTATTACAACAGCCCCCCTTGGAGCAGAAATATTCCTGCCAACCTGTTCAATCCTGCCTTCCCTGATCAACAAGTCTGCATTCTCCATCCTGCCCTCCGGACCTTGTGTCCAGATTGTTGCATTCTGAACCAGAACGGAACGGGGTTGTTCCGGTGTTGTTGTGATACCGTAATCAACTGAGGGAAACAAGGTTTGAAGTGTAAGTCCGGGAGTCTCTGCTGTTTCCCTCTCCTCTCCGGCATCAACATCAGCTGTCTTATTAGCTGTCCAGTTAAAGAAAGAACCGTCTCCTGTTTCACCTATCCCCATCATCTCACCATCGCTAAAATTTGCAGACATCCGGATATTTCCATCAAGCCCGAGACCATCGCCTTTGAAACGGAAAGAGATCCTTTCATTGTCAAAACTGAGTGATGACAGGTTAACGCTTTCCCCTCCCATTGCAATTGTACCTGACAGGCGTGAAGGCGAACCTTTTATCTCAATAACGGCATTCTGTAAAACATTTCCGGCCTGAACAGCATATTCACCCCTGGTGTCGGTTTCATCTTTTATAACAAACATTTTGCCGTCTACCCATACCTGTTGAACAGAAGTTGCTTCATCAAATATATTTCCGTCTGTTATAACCAGACTTGCTGCTTTACCTTCGGCAACAGTGCCGTACTTATTGTCAACACCAAGCATACCTGCCGGTGTCACAGTAAGTGCCCTCAAAGCATCTTCTTCAGAAAGCCCTCTTTTAACAGCAGTCCTTAACTTACCCAGAAAATCGCCTTTATTCCGAAGTCCGTTTGAGGTGAATGTTACAGGAACACCCGCCTGAACTAGCTTAGCAGGATTTTCAGGTTCCAGGTACCAGTCCCTTAACTGTGAAAGAGATGTGTTCATTGCATCCTCAGGTTTTTCAACCGACGGAGCCTGTCTGAAATTTACCGGCACTATCACAGGCAGATTGGTCCTGCTTACGGCATCTATCCTCTTATATTCGTCTCCGCTGCCAAGCACCCACATGTCAAGCGAAAATTCCCTTGATATATCGTATGCACGCAGAAACCCTATCTCGTCTGATGCATCAGCAATAAATGGTGTGCCGCCTCTAACAGCATCTGACAAGGCGGCAAGAGAGATATTCAACTCCGGCTGTGGCAGTCCTGCTTGACTTCTGTATGCTTCATGAGCCCTTTCATACCAATCAGCATCATAAAACGTCTGGCGCATAAGTGCAATTACACCCATCAATGAAGTTGGGTACCCTCCTCCAAGCTCCCTGGAGCGGCTGAATGACATTACCTGTGCAACATCCTCCCTTGCTATCAGAAAATTAGCATCTTCCTCCCCCAGACTTGCAACAGTACTGTAACCACGGAAAATTCCATGTTTCGGAACTACCTGGGCAAGCACAAATCCCTGGGAACGAAGTGTTGAAGCCTCATCTTTATCAGGCTGGAACACGGATGCACTTCTGTAGAAGCTGCGCACCTGCGGATTCCAGTGTACGGCAGCTCTTCCTGCATCTTCAGTGACCTGCGTTCTCATAATACCCTGTATCATTTCAAGGTACTCATCCGGAATATCTGAGATGTTGCGGGCTCCGGGAGGAGATCCCAGGTCGGGCATACCAATTTCGGAATACATATCTATGAATCCGGGATAAACAGTTTTACCGTTCAGGTCAATGACAGTTGCATCAGCCGGAGCAGACACCCTTCGTCCGGCAGCTTCAATAATACCATCACGGATAACTATTGTCGCATTGTTGACAACATTTCCGGGTTCGGTTACCAAAGTGGCATTGGTAAGGGCAAACACAGCGGGTGTGTTTTCCCTTAGTCCAACCACCTGCGCAGTTTGTGAATTCAGGTTGTGAAAGAATATAAGGCTCACAACCACAAGTGAAAACAGATTTTTTAACATAGCTTTTTATAATTTGTTTTGAAAAAATAATAATTGAAGAAATTGCATAATAAAGTGATAGTCTTACACATGTTACCTGTAAAATAATTGGGAAAAATGATTACGGTGTAAAAATGAAAATGGTCTTTCATAATAGTCAAATAGAAGCAACAGAAGACTTCAAATATATTAATTATTTGATGAATTTTCTTTGTATTGAACAAAAGCGGTTTTAATGTGTATTTAATCTAAATAATTTATTTTTTACTTGAAACCGGCAACTAATAATAACGGTTTCTCCTGGATTTTGGCGAACATAATGCTACTGTTTAAAGGTTTTTTTTGAACAGAAATATAGCTATTTTTGATGTTTAATTCCGACTTATAAATATTCAATAAAAAAAAGTAAATATGGGAAATATAAAAATTGGAATAAACGGATTCGGAAGAATTGGCAGAATGGCTTTCCGTTCAGCTATGTCCCGCAGCAACTTAGAAGTAGTCGGCATAAACGACCTGATTGACGTGGAGTACATGGCATATATGCTGAAATACGATTCAACCCACGGTATTTTCAACGGTACCGTAGATGTAAAAGACGGTCATCTTGTTGTAAACGGGGAAAAAATAAGGATTACTTCTGAAAAGGATCCTGCAGACCTTAAATGGAATGAGGTAGGTGCAACATACGTAATTGAGTCAACCGGCCTCTTTCTTAAAAAAGAACTTGCAGAAAAACATATAAGTGCCGGTGCAAAAAAGGTTATTATGTCAGCCCCATCCAAGGATGACACTCCTATGTTCGTTCTCGGGGTAAACCACACTGAATACAGGAACGATATAAAAATCGTTTCCATGGCTTCATGCACAACCAACTGCCTCGCCCCTGTTGCAAAAGTGCTGAATGACAATTTCGGAATTGTTGAAGGTCTTATGACAACCGTTCATGCTGTAACTGCAACACAAAAAACAGTTGACGGAGTTTCCCAAAAAGACTGGAGAGGTGGACGCGGCGGATTCCAGAATATCATCCCCTCCTCAACGGGCGCCGCAAAAGCTGTTACAAAAGTTATACCTTCACTCAAAGGGAAGCTTACAGGAATGGCGTTCCGGGTACCGCTTGCCAACATGTCGGTTGTAGATCTAACATGCCGTCTGGAAAAAGCTGCTTCTTATGATGTAATCAAGTCTGCCATGAAGAAAGCATCTGAAGGTGATCTCAATGGCATATTGGGATATACGGAAGAAGCTGTTGTTTCATCTGACTTCATTGGTGATGACAGGGTTTCAATCTTTGATGCAGAGGCCGGTATTACTTTGAATGATAATTTTGTAAAGGTGATATCATGGTATGACAACGAATGGGCTTATGCAAGTAAATTGCTTGATCTTGCAGTCTATATAGATTCAGTAAAATAAAAAAAACAATATAATTATAATACAAAATTCAGGCTTTTTCACAGGATAAATGGGCGGGATATAATATTATTATCCTGCCCGTCTGTTTTCAGTCAAAACATGTTTCAATGAAATTAAAAGGCACCTTGAAAACTGAACTGAAGTATTGCCCAAGTTCCAGTATATTCCTGTCATCTTCCTCATAATGCCAGTTGACAATACATTTGTGTCCTTCCCCCGACTTACCCCTGATCAAATGGAAAAAGTCCAAAAGGGCTTTGACAGACCCACTATTGATATACTCGAAACTGAAGTTTAAAGTAGTTACATCGGTTGGTTTTTTGTAATAATCAACTAAAGAGCTGTATATAAGGTTGTAGAAATCCTCAGGATTCTCAGGAAGGGAGCGCCCTTCAAAAGTGAACGTTCCGGTTGAGAAATCCCCTGAAACAAAAGGAGTCCTTCGTGATTTTTCAATTCTAAGGTCTTCCATATTTTCTATTCTGCCTATTCGTATCTTAATGCTATTATCGGATCTAAACGCGAGGCTTTTACAGCTGGTAAATAACCTGAAACCAATCCTACCACAAGACAAAGAAGAACTCCGCTAAATATCCATATCCAGGGCACAACAAAAGGTGCTCCGGTTAATAAAGAAACAACATTGCCTGTCATAATTCCAAGAACTATACCGGCAGCTCCCCCAATTTGCCCGATAATTATTGCTTCAAGCAAAAACTGGTTCCTGATGGCGCCGCTTTTGGCACCTATCGCCTTGCGTACTCCAATCTCCATTGTTCTCTCTGCAACTGAAACCAGCATAATGTTCATTAACCCGATTGCCGCACCGAAAAGGGTTATCAATCCGATATACGTTGCGGCCAGTGTTACATAGCGTATATTTTCCAAAAGCATATTAACAAGGCTGTCGCTTTTCACCACCCTGAAATCCGGCTGGTCTTCAGGACGCAGGTTCCTGATAATACGGAAAAGTCCTTCAGCCTCTCCTGAAGCGATATCAAGCAGGTGTGCCCTGTCAGGCATAACATTGATCGAAAAATTCATGTTTGGGCGGGAAAAATATTGCCTGGCATTTGAAACGGGGATCAGGACCATATTGTCCCCGCCTATCATACTTGTTCCCCTCTCGGCAAGGACTCCTACAACCCTGAACCTGGAGCTTCCTATAACAATGAACTCGTCAATGGGGTCAGCCCCGGGATCAAAAATACCCCGAACAACTTCATTACCCAGAACAGCCACATTCATGCTGTTTTCCACATCATGTGAGCTGATATTGCGCCCGCGCGACAGATCATACCCGGAAGTTAAAAGATAATTTTCGTCCACACCTGTAACACTAACTGTAGGGTTACTTTCATTCGACCCATGACGAATAATTGACTGACCTGAAGCCTGGGTGGATATCGATACAGTAGCAGGAAAATCAAAGCGTTCACTGAAAGTCCGGGCCTCATTGTAGCTGATAAATGCATAGTTCCTGACCGGCTGGCGTCCTGCTGTTGTTGTTGTAACCGTTCTTCCCTGTATTGTAAAGGTATTTGCCCCCAAAGTCATAAATGAAGTGCTTATAGATGACTTGATGGCATCAATTGCTGTGAGAATACCGACAAGAGCCATTATTCCAATAGCAATAATGACAACCGTTAGTACAGTGCGCAACTTGCTGCTGCGTATTGCCTGCAGTGAAATTCTTATATTCTCCAGTAAAAGGTACAATTTGCGCATTGTAAGACGAATTGTATACAACAGGTTAATGTGAAAAACAAAAGTAAGAAAAATATTAGAAATCCGGCATACTTTATTAAACGTCAATTAGGGATTACAGGTATTCTCAATATGCTTTATTGAAGTATTTTTTCGGCATCAGTTGATGTATAAACCATTTTTTCACATCTTTACATAATATGGATATTGAAAGACGAATCGGCACATTTATAAAGCTGGGATACTTTTTAAGGCAGTTTGCTTCCGGAAATGAACCGGAAACAAGTGAAGATTGGCTTGCCGGGCTCAACAATAAATTCATGGCACCTGCAAAAGAGGCGATTTCAGAAGCTGCCCTTTACAACCCTTGGTTCACTGAAGAAAATATTAAGCTTGCCTTCTCCGGAATCGGCAAAATGCTTATGCCTGAAAAAGTTGAAAAATGGGCTGCAAATTACTATTCCGGAATCAACCTCCCTTCTAAAAGGAAAGTTGGGGTTGTTATGGCGGGAAATGTTCCCGTTGTCGGATTTCACGACATGTTTTGCGTTCTGATGTCAGGCCATTCTTTTTACGGAAAGCTCTCTTCTAAAGATGAAAAGCTTATCCCGCTGCTTGCAGATGTCATTTCAGATACTGAGCCCGGAATTGAAAAAGAGATACATCTTGAAAACAGGCTCCTGAAAGATTTCGATGCTGTAATAGCAACGGGAAGTAATAATTCCTCCCGTTATTTTGATTACTATTTCGGGAAGTACCCCCATATTATAAGAAAAAACCGCAATTCAGCAGCCGTATTAAACGGAAGTGAAACATCCGGCGAGTTGAAAGGGCTTGCTGATGATGTTTTCAGGTATTTCGGGCTCGGATGCAGAAATGTTTCAAAACTGTTTTTGCCTGTAGATTATGACCTTTCAATTCTGGAGTATGCCTTTTCCGGATACTCACAATTGACATACCATAGTAAATGGGACAATAATTACAGGTACAGGAAAACAATATTCCTTATGAACAGCATTCCTCACTTTGACACAGGTTTTGTATTAATATGTGAAAATGAACCGCTAGCCTCTCCGGTTGCAGTAATCCATTACGAACATGTGGAAAATGAAGAAACTGCATGGAAAAAAATAGAAGGCCAAGAAGAGAATATTCAGTGTGTTGCTTCCTCAGAACAGGAGCGTTTCAGCAGTGTACCCTTCGGTAAAACACAGGAACCGGAACTTTGGGATTACGCAGATAATACCGACACAATGGAATTTTTGCTTAATCTTTAAAACGGTTTCATATGCATGTATCAGATAAAGGTGTTTTGATTGTTATTGCAGGTCCTACCGGCTCGGGAAAAACCGATCTGGCGATAAAACTTGCACAAAAACTCAGCACTGTTATCATCTCGGCAGATTCGCGGCAGGTTTACAGAGAGCTGAAAACAGGCACCGCTGCTCCAACTGAAGAACAGCAGAGCAAAGTGCCCCATTTTTTTACAGGGCATAAATCGATACACGACCACTATAATGCCGGCATATTTGAGAATGAAGCACTCACTCTTCTGAAGGAACTTTTCCCCCAGTATGGTAAAATAATAATGGCCGGAGGTTCCGGATTATATATTGATGCAGTATGCAGTGGAATAGACGATCTGCCTGCTGCCGATACTTTACTGCGAAAGGAACTTGAAAGAAATTACAGTGAGCAGGGGATTTCATACCTCAGGAACAAACTGAAGCTGCTTGATCCTGAACACTACAGGGTTGTAGACCTGAGAAATCCTAAACGCATGCTCAAAGCCATAGAAGTATCACTAATTACCGGCAAATCATATTCATCTTTATTGACCGGGCGTAACAAAAAACGGGATTTCAGGATAATCAAAGCCGGTATCTCCCTTAACAGGGAAGAGCTGTATGAAAGAATCAACAGGAGGGTTGACAGGATGATCGAAGACGGTCTGGTGGAAGAGGTTCAAAGGTATTATGAATTCAGGAATCTTAATGCGCTGAATACTGTAGGCTACAAAGAGCTTTTTTCATACATTGACGGGGAAATATCACTGGAGAAGGCTATTGAGCTCATAAAAAGAAATACGAGACATTATGCAAGGCGTCAGTTAACATGGTTCAGACGGGATAAAGATATCAAATGGTTCTCCCCTGATGAGCCGGATGAAATTATTTCATATATCGTCAAAAAGGCTGATTGATTATCTTTGCAGTCAGTATAAATAACTACTTCTTTTCAGTTCCCAACTTAACCGGATGCAGCAACAGCCTGCCTGTTATTTCCCTGAAACTTTACGTATTTCCCCCGAAAGGCGGTTTATGCCATTAACCATTGCCTCCCACGTAAAACGGCTTCTTTCCTGATCAACATTTTTTGAAAAAGTTTTTTCCCGGCTGTTTACATAAAAATCGTGAATGGAAGCGGCAATTTGAGTTGGTTCAGGATCTGTAACATAACCGGATTTGCCGTGTGAGACAATCTCATCAAGTCCGCCTACCCGGGTAACCAGCATAGGACGGCCGAACTGATAGGCT
>SL_3KL_010_SEDDRAFT_10006853_pt1 | contig 10148 bp, 7 predicted proteins | sample SodLakKL_010_SED_2_FD_10381 | JGI IMG/M metagenome (IMG submission 10381)
CGGGCGTCANCCACGGCACTCTCTGTTGAGGTGCGTCCCCCTACTGCCAACGCCAACACGCAAGCCCCCAGCACTTTGGCAGGTTGTGCCAGACGCCCGGAACCTTAATCAAGAACAGGCCTGCCCTCTCGGCAGGCCTTTTTTTTGCTGGAGAGTTGCATGTCCGTCACGCCGCTTGTTCTAGTCACCCGTACCGAGGCTGCCGGGGAGGACCTCGCCGAGAAAGTTGCCGAAACGGGAAAGGACGTGCTCCATTGCGCGCCGTTCGCGCTCGAGCCGCCGGAGCATGCCGAGGAAGTCGCGTCCCAGCTCGAGGCCCTGTTGCCCGCCGACCTGGTGATCATCACCAGCCAGGAAGGCGTTCGCCGCAGCGCGGAACTCGTGGGTGCAAAAAGTTTTGCCCGCGCGCTGGTGGTCGTGCCCGGTGAGGGCACCGCACGCCTGGCCCGGGAGCTTGGTTTCGCAAACGTCATCAACCCGTCACGCCACGGCACCAGCGAAGCCATGCTCGCCTTGCCCGAGCTGCGCGAAGTCGACGGCCTCAATGTACTGATTCTCGCTGCCGAGGGCGGACGTGGTCTCATGGGCCGGGTGCTCGAAGACAGGGGTGCGGCAGTCGATCGCATTCATGTCTACCGCAGGATTCGCCAGGCCATGCCGGATAGCTTGGCGGACCAGGTTCGTGGCGCGGAGTGGGTGATCACGCTGGCGGCAAGCTGGGAGGCAGTGGCCGGATTGTGCGAGGCCGTGGCCGAAGATGTACTGGAATTGATCAAGGCCGGTGCGCTCATCGCGCCGTCGCGTCGTGTGGCTGAACGGGCGGCCTCGATCGGCTTCCAGCGCTGCACGATCGCCGGTGGCGCCGACGACGAGGCGATGTTGAACGAGCTTCACCGTCTGACCACGAAGGGCGAATTGCGTTAATCTCTAATACGTCGCCAATCCGGAAAATGATGCCATGAGCGAAGACCAAAGTCCGCCTGATTCGGAAGTGCGCGGCACCGGTAGCGATTCGCCCGCCGACGAAACCGGGGACGTCGCGCCTCGAAAGCGCTCGCTGGCGGTGCCAACGGCCTTCCTGGCCCTGACAGTGGCGTTGACGGCTGCCGCCGGCCTGGTCTGGTTCTGGCTCGAGGTCGACCAAACGGATACCGACGAATTGGCATCGGCCGAGCGTGTCGAGGCCCTGGAGCAGGGGCAGCGCGAGCGGGACGAGCGCGTGGATTTGCTGCGCTCGGAGTTGGCCGAGTTGCGTGAAACCCTGGCCTCGCATGACGCCGAACGAGCCGATCTGCGCCAGTCGATACGCAGCCTGTCGGAAGATGGTGCGGATAGGGCACGTCGGCTGAGCGATCTCGAAGGTGATTTGTCGGAAGCCGTTGTCCGGCTCGAGGAGACCGCGGGCGATCAGCGCGCAGTGGACCGGGAGCTGGCTCGGAGATTGTTCCTGATGGAGGCTGCGGCATTGCTGCGCAGCGGCCAGGAGCGTGCAGAGTTGGCTGGCGACCATTCGGCAGCCCGTGCGGCCTACCGGCGGGCCTATCGACTGTTGCGGGATTTCGATGATCCGAGGGCCAACAGGGCACGCGGTCTGGTGGCCCAGGAGCTCGAAGCGCTCGAGAGCATGACCGAGCCCGACTGGACAGCGATGACCGCAAGAATCGATCGACTGGTTGCCGGCATCGACGATTGGCCGGCAGTCGCGGTGACCGGCACTGCAGCCGCGGAAGCGCAAGACAATGACGAAGCAGACGGCTGGTGGGCGCGCATGGGGGCAACGCTGGCCGGACTGGTGAGGGTGCAGCCGCGCGACGCCCTGCCGGTCACCGCCGAAGACCTCGACGTGGTGCGCGAGCAGGTTCGGCTGCGATTGACGGCAGCAGAACTGGCCATCGCCCGACGCAACCTCGAGGAGTCCTCTCGCCAGCTCCAGCGCACGGCCGAGCTGGTCGAGCGCTGGTTCGATACCGACGATCGGGCAGTTGCGCGTGGCCTGGGCGTGCTCGATGAACTGGCTGCCATCGAGCCGGCCGAGCTGCCCGAGCTGGGCGGGTCCCTGGCCGAGGTTCAGCGCCTGCTGGAAGATTCGTGAAGCGCCTGCTGCTCATCGTGCTGGCTGCCGTCGGGCTGGTTGCTGCCGCGTTTGTCGCACCGCGGCTGCTCGAGGATCCGGGTCATGTCATGATCGATATCGGCCAGTGGCGTATCGAGATGTCATTGCTGGCGCTCGCCGGCGCCGTCCTGATTGCATGGATTGTCTTGTCCCTTGTCAGCCTGCTGCTACGTTTGCCTGCCCGGGCCATCAGGCGGGCGCGGGAATTGCGGTCCCGGCGTCAACTGGAGAAAGGTTTTCTCGCCCTGACCGAAGGAGACTGGCAACAGGCGGAGCGCTCGCTGCAAAAGTCGCTGAGTTATCGCGGCTCGACCGCCGGCTACCTGGCGGCTGCGCGTGCGGCCCAGGGGCGGGGCGACCGAGATGCGCGTGATCGCATGCTGGCGCTGGCCGATACCCGTTTCGGGCGGCGTCATTTCGTCACCGGTCTCGCGCGCGCCCGCTTGCTGATCGGGGAAGGGCGGCTCGAGGAAGCGGTGCCCGTGCTGGAGGCTTCGCACCTGCGCAAGCCACAGCATACCGGAGTGCTGCGCCTGTTGCTGGAGAGCTACCAGGAAATGGGACGCTGGCGCGACGTCCGGCTGTTGACTCCCGCCCTGCGCCGGGCCGGAGTGGTCGATCGCCAGCGTGCCGATGCATTGGCTGCCCTGGCCGGCAGCCGCGAACTGGAGTCCTGTCCGGATGTGGCACGCCTCGAGCAGTGCTGGAAAGAGTTGGGTCGCAAACACCAGCGCCAGCGTGACGTGGTGTTGGCCTACGCACGACGTTCCTCCGAGTTGGGCCAGACCGCCGAAGCGGGCCGTGCCCTGGCCGGGTATCTGAAGAAGGAGCTCGACGACGAATTGCTACGGGCCTACGCGGACGTGGGCGAGAGCGGGCGGGCCGAGCGTATCGGTCATCTCGAACGCTGGCTGGAGGAACAACCCGGACATGGCGGGCTGTTGCTGTCACTGGGTCTGCTCTACCTGGACGACCGGCAATATGACAAGGCGCGCTCCTGTCTGGAAGAATCGGTACGCAAGCAGCCCGGCAGCGAAGGCTACGCCGCGCTGGGGCGGGTACTCGATCACGCCGGCAAACTCGAGGCTGCCGCCCAGTGCTACCGCAATGCCCTGCGCCTGAGATCCGGCCGTGGCGCCGAGCCACTCCCACCACCAACCGCCGGGTGAATGGATAAAGGCGGTCCCCTTTCCCGTGCTCCGCTCAATCCTCTTTTCCCCTTATCCCCCTTTCACCTTTCACCTTTCACCTTTCACCTTTCACCTTTCATCGCCTCCAACCAATGCATGCTGAACTGCTGATCCGGATCGGTCCAGACTTCCGTTGACTCCAGGCCCGCTTGACTGGCCAGGGTGCGGAATCCCGCCACGGTGTACTTGTAACTGTTTTCGGTGTGGATGCCTTCGCCGGCATCGAAATCGAAATCGTGCTCTCCCACCCTGATCCGGGTCGGTCGAATGGCGACCAGGTGCATTTCGACGCACGATTGCTCACGGTTGAAGCGCGCTTCGTGCTTGAACGCCTCGACGTCGATCCGGGCATCGAGTTCACGTTTCATGCGAACCAGCAAGTTGAGGTTGAATTCGGCGGTGATGCCCTCGTGATCGTCGTAGGCGCGCAACAATGTCGATTCCGGCTTGAGCAGGTCGACTCCGATGAGCACGGCGCCTGTATCGCCGACGATGGTTCGCATTCGCCCGAGGAATGCGATGGCCGAGTCCTTGTCAAAGTTGCCGATGGTCGATCCAGGGAAATAAACCACGCGCCGTCTCGGTGGCGGATCGAGGCGAAAGTGCTGATCCGGAATGTCCCTGGTGTAATCGGCCTGAACCGGCTGCACTTCGATGTGCGGCAGATCCCGTCGCAGCTCGTCGACGGATGACTCCAGGGCGGCAGCGGAGATCTCGATGGGGGTGTAGGCGCGCGGTTCGTGCAGGCTTTCGAGCAGGCGACGGGTCTTGATGCCGCTGCCGGAACCGAACTCGATCACGTGTGCACGCGGCCCGATCCGGTCGCTGATGCGGGGCAGGTGGCGCTGGTGAAGGGCAAGATCGGCGCGCGTGACGTAGTAGTCCTTCGTGCGACAGATCGACTCGAACAGGTTCGAGCCGCGGGCATCGTAAAGGTACTTGCAGGGAATGGATGGCGGGGACGAGTCCAGCCCCACGATGACGTCGTCCAGAAACTGCTGCCTGTCATTTTTCCGGGACATGGTTACGGTCCGTCGGCCAGCCTGATGCCGCTGAACTGCCAGCGATCGCCGGGATAGAAGAAGTTACGGTACGTCGGCCGTATGTGGCCGGCGGGTGTGGCGCAGCTACCACCGCGCAGTACGATCTGGTTGGCCATGAACTTGCCGTTGTATTCACCGATGGCACCGGCAGCAGGCTTGAAACCGGGGTAGCTGGCATAGCACGTCGCCGTCCATTCCCACACGTCGCCGTAGAGTTGTTTCAGACCGTTTCCGGTGCCGGCGCGGCCAGGATGAAAACGACCGGCGTCGGCGAAATGCCCGATGGGAGGCTGGTCGGTCGCCGCTACCTCCCACTCGGCTTCGGTCGGAAGCCGCCGGCCACACCATTGTGCGTAGGCGCAGGCCTCGTAGAAGCTCACGTGCACCAGCGTTTCGTCGGGATCGATTTCGCGCAGGCCGGATACGGTGTAAAGCAGCCAGCGCCCGTCGCGCTCGATCCAGTAGGCTGGCGCGCGAATATCCTTTTCACGCACCCAGTTCCAGCCGTCGGCCAGCCACAGCCCCGGTTCCCGGTAGCCGCCGTCGTCCATGAACCGCATGAACTCGCCGCAGGTGACCGGGCGGTCGGCAAGCCGAAAGTCATCCACGAACACGCGGTGGGCGGGCATCTCGTTATCGAAACAGAAGCCGTTGCGGTCACTGGTGCCAATATGCCGAATGCCGCCTGCATACTCGTGCCAGTTCAGCTCGCCGGCACGTTCCATCGTGGTCGGGCGGGGTTCGGGTTCGATCCAGCGTGGACACAACGGGTTGACCGAAAAACCGTGCTTGAGATCGGTGACGATCAGTTCCTGGTGCTGCTGTTCGTGGTTGAGACCCAGCACGACGAGCTGCCGTATCTCTTGCAGTGCCTCACCGGAGCAGCCCTCGATCAGCGCAAGCATGTGGTCGTCGATGTGTTGCCTGTAAGCGGCGATTTCGGTGATGCCAGGACGCGAGATCAGGCCGCGTTGGTCGCGTGGAAACTGGCGTCCGACGCCGTTGTAATAGGAGTTGAACAGGTAGGCATACTCGGGTTCGAATTCGCGGTAGCCGTTCGCGAACGGGTTGAGTAGGAACGTTTCGAAAAACCAGCTGGTATGCGCGCGATGCCACTTGACCGGGCTGGTCTCGGTCATCGACTGGAGATTCTGATCTTCCGCGCTCAGGCCGCGGGTCAGTGATTCGGTGGCGGCACGTACGGCGCGGAAATTCGAGACCAGGTCGTCGCGGGTCAGTTCAGACCAGGGTTTCCGGTTGAAGTCGGTGTTGGCGAAGTCCGCCTGGGGACTGCTGGACGCTTGGTGCATGTTCCGCAAACCACTTGAAGCCAGATTCCTAGTCTATTTCGTACTTCTTCAATTTGTAGCGAAGGGAGCGAAATGAGATGCCCAGTTGTCGGGCCGCCTCGGTCTTGTTGTATTTCGCCTCGCGCAGGGCGTTCTCGAGAATCCGGCGCTCGATATCCTCGATGTAATCGTCCAGGCTGCGGTCCTCAGGAGGACTGACATCGACACCCTCCTCCGGAAGCGGTGATTTCTCGAGGTCCAGGTCGTCGGTGGAAATCTCGTCACCTTCGCACAGGGTCACTGCGCGTTGCAGGATGTTGACCAGCTCGCGCACATTGCCCGAGAAACGATGGGTCTGAAGCGCTTCCATCGCCCCGGTGCTGAGTTTGCGGGGGGGCTCGCCCCACTGGTCGCCGATTACCTTGAGAAAATGCTCGGCCAGGAGCCGGATGTCGCCGCGACGGTCGCGCAGGCTGGGCATGGGCAGCTCGATGACGTTGAGCCGGTAGTACAGGTCGTTGCGAAAATCGCCACTCTCGACCAGCGGCTTGAGCTGTTTGTGGGTAGCCGACAGGATACGCACGTCGATCTTCTTTTCCTCGCGTCCGCCGACCGGGCGAACGCTTTTTTCCTGAATGACGCGCAGTAGCTTCACCTGCATCGCCAGCGGCAGGTCGGCGACTTCGTCGAGAAACAGGGTGCCGCCGTTGGCCGCCTGGAAGAGGCCTTCCTTGTCGGCATCGGCGCCGGTGAAGCTGCCCTTGATGTGACCGAAAAATTCGCTCTCCATCAGTTCCGACGGGATTGCACCGCAATTGACGGCCACGAACGGGCCGTCGGCGCGTGGTCCCAGATCGTGGATCAGGCGAGCGGCCAGTTCCTTGCCCGTTCCCGATTCCCCGCTGATCAGAACCGGTGCCTGACTGCGCGCCAGTTTGCGAATTGTCTTGCGAACCCGATCCATGGCCTGGGAGCGGCCAACGAGCTGTTCCATCAACTCGCTCTGGCCCTGGGACTCCTGTTCGCCAGCGTCCTTGTCGGTCGCTTCCTCTTTCGGCTTCTTCTTCGCGGGGGCTTCAAATTCCTCCCGGCGCAGCTTGAGAGCCGTGCGCACCATATTGCGCAGCACTTCCAGATCGACGGGTTTGGAGACGAAGTCGAAGGCGCCGTATTTCAGCGCAGTGACCGCGTCCTCGACCTTGCCGTAGGCGGTGATCATGGCCACCGGCAGATGGCTGTGATCGCGGTTGATTTCCTTGATCAGGCTCAGCCCGTTGCCGTCGGGCAGGCGCATGTCGGTCAGGCAAAGCGCGTAGTCATGATTGGCCGAAAGCATTCGTCTTGCTTCAGCGAGATTCTCGGCGGTATCGACGTCCAACCCCATGCGACTGAGGGTGATGTCGAGCAGTTCCCTCAGATCTGGCTCGTCGTCGACAACCAGTGCGCGCATTTCACTCATCGGCCTTCCCCTTCAAGGCAGTCAAATCAATAGATGATACGCTTTTTTGTCGGTCAAGCACGGGACTTGCGTGCCGCCTTCCTGTTGGCGTCGGTGTTGCCGGCAGCGTTCTCCGGGCGTCGCAGCAGGATGCGGAAGCAGGCCCCGGCATTGGGTACCTGAACGTACTCCAGCGGAGCCTGGTTGGCATCGCACAACTGGCGTGCCAGGTACAGCCCGAGCCCCGATCCCTGCTTGTGAGTCGTGAAGAACGGCTCGAAAACCTGCGAACGCTTCTCCAGCGCAATCCCGGGGCCATTGTCGATGATGTCGAGCGCAATCTCGCGGTGGCCGCGAATCGGGCTGACGCGCAAGGTGATATGGACTTCCTTTCCGTCGACGGCCGCATGTTTGAGTGCATTCTCCATCAGGTTCCAGACAGCCTGGGTCAACTGGCTGGCGTCGATCAGGACCATGATCGAGGCGGAAGGAATTTCCAGCTTGACCCGCTCATCGGGCAGCTTGTGATAGCGACGGAAATCGCTTGCCAGTTTCCTGATCCAGGTGACCAGATTGACCGGCTCGATGCGCGCACGTTCCCTGCGCGAGAGCTTGAGTACATTCTCGACGATGTCGTTCATGCGCGCCGAGTGATTCAGGATCATGCCGACCAACTTGCGATCGGCCTTGTTGAGATCTTCCGATTCGTCCAGCAGCTGGGCCGCATGGCTCAGGGCGCCCAGCGGATTACGGATCTCGTGCGCGATGGACGCCGACAGTCGGGCCAGCGACGACTGCGCGAGATCCCGGGCACGCCGGCTGACCACGGACGTGTCTTCCAGGAAGATCAGCGTCGCTTCGGTGCCGTGAATGCCGGGGGTGGCCAGCATTCGCGGTACGACTGCAGCCTGCGTTGCCTGCAGCAGCATGCCTTCATCCTCCGACTTGCCTGACTTGCGCCAGCGCTGCAGGCGCTCGGCCAGTGGCGGCGAGACCTGCTTGAGATTCCGCCTGCCCACAGGCGGATTGCCCAGCAGGTACCAGGCAGCCTCGTTCATCTGCCGGATCTCGTCGTTGGCATCGACGACCAGCACTCCGGAGCGCATGCGGTGGATGATCAGCTCGTTGACCTGGCCGAGGTTGGCCAGGTCCAGCCCGCGGCGCTCGGCCAGCAGCTGGTACTCGCGGCCCCACCGCCCGAGTAGGGATGCCCCGAGGGCGATGCCGAAGGCGGCAATACCATAGAGTGCCGCCTGCAGCAGGTTGGCCGCATCCGGAATGTCGGTGGCCGTGGCGAAGGCATCGGCCAGGAGCCCGAGGGTGACGATGGCAGCGAACAGCAGGGCGGTTCGAAGATCCAGGATCAGCGCCGAAATGCCGACGGTGAACAAGAGCAGGATGACCAGCGCGCTGGTCATGCCGCCGAAGGTGTGCAGGATGATGCCCAGCAGAATGATGTCGGTAGCCAGCGAGAACGACGCCAACTCGGCCACCCGGTCCTGACGCCGGATATGGCTGACGATGAAGATGATCGCGGCGGTCACGTACATCAGCGCCGCGGCCTGACCAAGGACGCGATAACCGGCCGTCAGACCCTCGCTCAGTGGACTGAATACGATGACCAGCGCGGAAATTGCGACCAACAGCCTGAATGCATTGAGATAATGCAGTGCGCGTCGTACCAGTTTCTCGTCGGCAACCAGATTACCCAGTGCTTTCAAGCTCTTGTCCTCATGGCTTTGTGGTTTGGTTCCGGTTTGGAAGCTGCTGAATTCCGGCAGCAACCGGCGGCATTCCGCCCCCCGGGGAACGCCTTTTCGCCAGTATAAGCGATCCAGCGGATTGATAATTTTGCGGCATTGTTCCAGAATACGCCGGTTCTGGCGCGTTCGCGGCGGTGATGCGCGTCATTTTCCCGATTTCGAAATCCAAACAAACAATCTCAGGACTTTCTAGCATGAACTTTCATGAGTATCAGGCCAAGGAGCTGTTCGAGCAGTACGGTATTCCCGTACCTCGCGGCCATGTGGCCACCAGCGGTGATGAAGCCGTGGCCGCGGCCGAGAAGCTTGGCGGCGGTCAGTGGGTAATCAAGGCCCAGGTCCACGCCGGTGGTCGCGGCAAGGCCGGCGGTGTGAAACTGGTCACGAGCCTCGACGAGGTGCGGGCGGAAGCCGAGCGGATGCTTGGCATGTCCATCGAGACCTACCAGACCGGCGGTCGCGCGCTGCCGGTCAACTCGGTCCTGGTCGCCGAAGCGACCGACATCGAGCAGGAACTCTACCTCGGCGCCCTGGTCGACCGGGCCCACAAGTCGGTGGTGTTCATGGGATCGGCGGCCGGCGGTGTGGACATCGAACAGGTCGCAGCTGAAACGCCGGAGCAGATCATCACGGCAGCAGTGGATCCGGCAGCCGGTTTCATGCCTTACCAGGCTCGCCAGATCGGATTCCGGATGGGGCTGAATGCCAAGCAGGTCGGTCAGCTGATCAAGATCATGGACGGTCTTTATCGCCTGTTCATGGAAAAGGACATCAGCCTGATCGAGGTCAACCCGCTGATCATCGACGGGAATGGAGACCTCAGCGCGCTGGATGCCAAGCTCAACGCCGACGACAACGCGCTGTTCCGGCACAAGGATCTGGCTGAAATGCGTGACGAGTCGCAGGAAGACCCGACCGAGCTGGAAGCCAGCAAGCACGATCTCAACTACGTCACGCTCGACGGCAACATCGCGTGCATGGTCAACGGTGCCGGCCTGGCCATGGCCACCATGGACGTGGTCAAGCTCTCCGGTGGCGAGCCGGCCAACTTCCTCGACGTCGGCGGCGGTACCAATGCCGAGCGCGTCAAGGAAGCCTTCAAGCTGATCCTGGCCGGCGAGAACGTCAAGGCCATCCTGGTCAACATTTTCGGCGGCATTGTCCGTTGCGACCTGATCGCCGAGGGCATCATCAACGCCGTCAAGGACGTCGACGTCAATGTGCCGGTCGTGGTGCGCCTGGAAGGCACCAACGTGGATCAGGGCAAGAAGCTGCTGGCCGACAGCGGTTTCGACATCATCCCTGCCGAGGA
>SL_3KL_010_SEDDRAFT_10006854_pt1 | contig 10146 bp, 7 predicted proteins | sample SodLakKL_010_SED_2_FD_10381 | JGI IMG/M metagenome (IMG submission 10381)
TGCAGTGGCCAACCCTGCCGAAGCCGTAACCGCCGAGCCAGTAAGGCCACTGGCTCCTGCACCCATTATTGCACTAAAACCTATTCCCACTCCATCCAGTGGCTTTTCAACCCGGATCTTGTTGACCAGGTCATTGTATTGGTTACCATCAATATGTTGCAACTCCCTGGCTTGCCGCAGTGCCCGCAGGGTATCCCCTGTTTCTTTGATCAAATCTGAAAGCTCTTTGATCACCCCAGGGTCCAAACCTGATATACCGAACACCCCGGCAGCAGCCTGTACACATTGTTCTCCAACCCCGTTTTTTTGTGACTTCTGTTTGTCACCAGCAATCATATTTTCAGCCATTTCCACAAAGATTTCTCCGGCATTGATATAAGAAATGGTAAGCTCATCAACATCATCTACCGATAGAGTATCGAATCGTGCTGATTCATAAGCAACAGCAGCTTTTACAAAATTAATGGTGGCTTCAGAAACCTCTTCAATATTTTTGTGTGTCTGGTTTTGTTGCGTCGAACCGTTATCGTCCGTACAACTATACAGCCCCACTAATATGAGGCCCACCATTACAGAGCCCAGCACAAATATACGCCTGAACCGGCTCCATGGATTCTTGTTTTTTATCCCCTGGTTTTCCATAGGTTTTAGTTTTACTTTGTTCATACTTTTCTTTTGTCGAATAAACTTCAGGGCAAATATACACTATTTAACAAGAATATTAACTTTTTTTGTTTTTTGTATTTTTGCTTTAACTTTTCACAATAGTTAGTTTTAATCTGTATTATCGGGTGTGTACAGCATATTTATATGCCAATGATTTTTTTTTATCCCGGAATAATTTTTCAGATAAATAAAACCATCTACTTTTTTTCACATCAAACACCGCAACAAATTAAAATATTTTTTACATTTGTTTTTTTAATCATACAATGCACATGCATTTTTAGCATGCATAAGATAGCTTTGCCCATCTTGTTCCATACAACAATATGAAAATCTTTTTATACTATTTTCTTTTTCTAAATTTAATCGCCAAACCTAAAATAAAAGCTATGCCAAAACTTTACTTCCTTATCCCTATTCTCACTTTTTTTACTTTCCAGTTATTCGGACAGGAGAGAAATCCGCAATCAAAAACCTTCAGCCGAATTACGGCTATGCTAGAAAACGCATATCATATAGGGCTATGCGTGAATAACAATCAGCAAAACTTGCATAAAGATTTGTTTCCCCCTAATACCATAGTCCACATATCACAAAAATCTTTGTATCTGAATGATTCAGTTTACAGATATGACTGGAGCGTTGAAACAAGCCAGTATGAGCTTACAAGAAAGGAGTTTAATACCTTTGATGAGAACGGCACCCCAACCCAGAGTATTACTTACGACTGGCAGCCGGAAAATGAAGTATGGACAAAGATGTTTAAATCCATTCACTCCCACGATGAACATGGAAACATCACACAAGAGATTAGATATCACTGGTCAGAAACAGAAATGGATTGGAGGAATAGAACTAAAACAGTTTTTACCTACAACAGTGATGATTATTTAACTAAATTAATCGGCTACAACTGGAATCCCAATGAAAATGCATTTATCAAAAACTATAAATATGCAAATTCATACGAAAACAACCAGTTGACAGAAAGAGTCCATAGTAATTGGGATACGGATACAGACCAGTGGGTTTACAACCTGCGGCAAGCCTTTATATACGACGAATACTGGGAGATACATCTGCGCTCCATGACTTATAACTGGGATAATGAAATGAATGAATGGTCTTTGAGTGCTAAGACTGAGAACACTTTTGACAATGGAAACTGGATAAAGGGCGTTACGTATAACTGGCAGGATGAGATTGAAGGTTGGGTAGCTGCATTCAAAACAGAAACGGATTACGACAACCATAGTAACCCGATCAAGCAAGTTTGGTATCAATGGATTGATGACCTGGATAACTGGATGCAGACGTTTAAATACGAACAGGAATATGATGAAAACAGCAACCGAATACTTTTTAAAACGTTTTCCTGGGACGAGGAAGCCAATGCCTGGCAAAACCAAACTAAGTATCAATATTATTTTTCTTCTCTTGTCACAACCTCCGGTGAAAGTTTTCATACAGAAACTTTAACCTTGTTTCCCAACCCCGCATCAAATATTGTTACTTTAAAGGGAGTAAATACACAGGATGGTATATCTGTATACAATACAAATGGAAAACTACTTCTGCACAAAAAAGCCAGGCAAGCAAATGAAGTTATAGATATAAGTCATTTACCAAAGGGCGTATACCTGGTAGCGGTATCCAACGGGGATAAACGCACGGTAATCCGTTTGCTAAAGCTTTAAAACAATGAGCATATAGAAAACCTGGGACATTTTTTGTCCCAGGTTTAGTTTCTATGTGAGAGTTTTTTATAACAGGGCTTTATGTTTTTGAACCAGCCCTTTCATCACAACATCATATATCGCAACCCACACATCAAAGCAGTTATAAGTCGAGAAGCAGCCATGAGAAGAAACAAATTTTGGTATATTGACACCGTCTTGTTATTCCTGTTACTTTTTTTAACGACGGTTACATACACACAGGGACAGCGTTTTACCAGCACTGCGAATAGAACCCCTGCCCAAAAAGTCAACAGCACCAGTAAAGCCAAAACAGACACCGTATTGACCCTATGGAATGTTGAAAAATCGGGTGAACTCACTTTAATTGACATGGAGAGTAACCTTCTGTTCGCCCCTATACCAGATAAAAGGTCCGGCCCGAAGATGGACACCATTTTCAACCAGGCAGGGGCAGGCTCCATGCCCGTTCATCGTCCCGGCAACAGTGGCAGCCTCCTGNTCAAGCAGGCAGACACCCTTGGCAATCCAATGATCCGGATTAAAAAGGCAGAAGAGCTCGAAAAGAAAAACTGAGCCCATAATAATCATCCCTTTACATCCATCAGCTTGCTATTTGCCTCAAGCTAACGTAACTTTGTGGCCCTGCAAAATTCACTCCCAACTTTTTATTAAAAAATGGTCCTGGATAAAACTTTTCACCTGCTAAAAAAAAGATATGCCCGTCAGCTTGAGAACCTGATCATTACAGATGTACGCATAGGCCTTCATCTCACTGCCGTAGCGCTTTCCGATAACAGCCATGGAGTTGCCAGCACCCTTACAGCGACCCAACCCCGGGAACACGAAAAAAAACGCAACTTTGATGCTTTTTCTCCCTCACAGATTAAAGGTCGTAAAGTCCTGGAGCTGTTTGACCCACCCCGGCAAACCAACATCACCGATACCCTGAAACTGGCAGTAATGAATGCTGTATCTTCAAAAATTCTCCCGGACACCCCCTATAAAGTTCTGGAAGACGCAGATCCCATTGACCTGCTGGATTTAAACGGCTCAAAAAATATCACCATGGTGGGAGCCTTCCAATCCTACATAAAAAAAATTGCTGCTACCCAAAACCATTTAAAAGTTTTGGAGCTTGATAAAAAGACCTTTCACCCTGAGCATCAAAAATATTATGTCCCGGCCGAAGCCTACCAAAGCATTCTTCCGGCCTCCGATATTGTAATCATTACCGGTCTTACCCTGCTTAACAACACCATCGACGCCCTGCTTTCAACCACTTCGTCCGGGGCCCGGGTCATTGTTACCGGTCCATCAAGCAGTCTGATACCTGATGTTTTGTTTGAAAATAATGTGGATATCATAGGTGCTACAAAAATCACCAATCCCGAAATGTTGTTCACCATCGTTGGAGAAGGGGGATCGGGCTACCACCTTTTCAGGTATTGTGCAAAAAAAATCTGCATCCTCAAAGAATAACCCCATGGGTTGTCCAACCAAGAGATGGCAGATGACCATTACTAAAGATCTTTTCAGAATCTCTCCAGAAACCGTTCTGTTTCCCTCCAAAGCTGCTCACTGTCGAAAATATTGTTATGATTATACCCAGGTAACTCCACAAGCCGGACAGGGCCACTCCAGTACTCCATAAGCTTTTTACTATGTGAAGGAGGCACGATATTGTCTGCTGTTCCGTAAAAGGCAAGCACGGGTGCCTGGATGCCCTCAGCATATTTTTTGGAAGCAAAGGGGTGCTGTAACAACAGGCTTACGGGCAAAAAGGGCAGTTTCGCCTGGGCCACTGCCCGGATACTTTCAAAGGGAGAGACCAAAATCACTCCCCTGGTCTTGCGCTTTGATGCCAGATAAACAGCACTTGCTGTGCCAATACTTCGACCCATCACCACGATTTGGGCATTGTCAGCATCCATTCGCGAAACGGCATAGTCATAAATCTCCAGGGCGGCATTGAAGAAACTTTCCTCCCCAGGTCGGCCATCGCTTTTTCCATAACCAGGATAGTTGACAAGAAGCACATCCCAATCGCCAAAAAGGGAAGCCTCCGGAACCAGGTGAGAAACCTCCTCTGCATTGCCGCCAAAATATATCAGTAATTTTCGGGAGTGGGTACTGTGATTTTTACATAACCATCCACGTAAAATATTACCTTCTGTCATCTGAATTTCAACCTCCTCCACATTTTCATTGGCCTGTATGAGATAAGAAAGAGGCTGGGGATAAAACAACATCCCCCTCTGGGAAAAATAGAAAAACGCAAGGACAAGACTGTATAGGATGGCCAGGATAATCAGCAGGTAAATCATTTTTCTCATATTTCCATTAGATAAATCATTTGAAATGTTCACAAAATTTCGTCACCCCATAATAGGCAACTCTCATCATCTCACAATGATACAAAAATTTCTTCTCATCAAAAATTCATCGAGATTAATAATTCCTCCCCCATTACAATGAACAAAAGAGAGATATTTTACTATAACGCATTGTTTTTCAAACCCCTGTATAGATATTATGTTAAAAAGCTTCTACTTTTCAGAAAACACCCCTATAAACCTTATTTGCAGCATAATGCGGGCACACACCAACCCTTTTAAACATCATTCTGTGACATCCTTAACACAAACCTGCGATTTAATAAAACATCAACAAAAGAAGACCATCAATGGATAATTTATGCTTTTTGGTGGAATTTTTATTAAATTTGTTTACCTTGAAAAATAAATCTATTTCCTATTAAACCTTTGGATTAACAACTTAACAAGATGAAAAAACAACTTTACCTTTTGATTCTTCTATTTGTGGGCTCCCTTGTTTTTGTCTCCTGCGAAAAAGACGAAGAGTTTTTCGACGAAACCCTGCTTCCCGGAACATGGGTGTCGGGAACAGAGTATTATAAATACATGAGCAACGGAACAGGAAGCACCTGGGATACCAGCGACGATGTCAGTGAAGAAGAAGCACAAGAATTTACCTGGGAACTCGTTGGCTCGGAATTTACCCATATCCATATTCTGGAAATTGGTGGTACCGTGCCCAAGGTTTATACCATGCTGGAACTAACCACCAACACATTGCGCTATGAAGATAGTTTTGGCAAACAATTTTCCTACAACAAGGTGAATTAGCTCCAAACCAAATACAGATAAGAAAAAAAAGGTTTGTAACCAACCAGAGAAATTACACAACTGTTCACTCCAACTCACAGGGAAACCATGAAAAAATTTATTAAGCCCATACTCCTGGTATTGGCATCTTTGCTAATTATTTTGGCTGCTACTATTAGTGTGGCCTTATATGTGGTGTTTACCCCCGAAAGAATAAGTCCCATTATCAACCGGCAGGCTGAGAAGTTTTTTAAATGCCAGGTGGAGATCGGAGAGGTTGAACTTACCTTTTTCAGTACTTTCCCGAAGTTTGGTGTAAAGGTTGACAGGTTTTTACTTATCAACCCCCACCCCAATGCTCCATCCGACACCCTGGTCAACATAGACCGTTTAATGGGGGCCATAGACATCAACGCTTTCAGGAAACGAAATGAGGTGCTGTTGTCGGGTGTTTCCATTCAAAATGGGTTTATCAGTGCCTACATTGACAGCCTGGGAAAGCCCAATTTCGATGTAATTGTCACTGATACGGTTCCATCCCCCAGGGAAGACAAGGAAGAGTTTGCATTTCAACTGTTAGATATGGGGCATGTTGAGCTAAACAATATCAACCTCAGCTTTGTAGACGACTCACTGAATCTCCATGCCAGCATTGTAGGACTGTATGCCAGGATGGAAGGAACCTTTTCAGAAGATAGTCTCCGCTCAGATATCAAAGTGAATGAGTCTGTCATTTCCTTTACTCATAACGGAGAGAAGTTTCTGAATAATGCCCGGGTACAACTGGATATGCCACTTCAAATTATCCAGGGCGGACAAAACTTTCGTCTTAAGCAGGCCCTTGCATCGGTAAATGACCTGGAAGTACTGCTGGATGGCCATGTGGAGTTAAACTCTTCCAATGGAAATATCCTTACCCACATGGACTATCAGCTTTACGGCTGGCCGGTAAAAGACCTTATAGCCCTTGTTCCTCCCTCCTACCAAAAACATCTTGAAGGTGTTCAGGCCCAGGGCTTGCTCTCATCCCGCGGCAATATTTCAGGCATATACAGTGATTCGCTGATGCCACTTATGGATATACACATGATAATGGAAAACGGCTCATTCAGTTACACCGGATTTCCTCTCCCCCTGGACCGTATCAATGGGAGCATCCACCTTTTTACCGATTTGCAAAACGATGACATTTCATTTATAGAGATCAATGAATTTAAGGCCCATACCCCACACTCCAGCCTTGACACCCGTGGACGAGTCCATCATTTATTCACTGACATTACCAGCAACCTCACAACCCAGGCCAATTTGCACCTGGATGAGTTGCAACCTTTCATTCCCGACACCCTCCCGGTTCATCTGCAGGGCAGGATACAAGGAACAATGAATACCCGTTTATCCGTGTCGCAAGTGGAGAAAATGCAGCTGGAGAAAGTGAATGTTTCGGGAAACCTGATTGCGTATGAGCTTGATTTGGTGGTTGACAGTCTGTGGATACAAACCCCCCAGTCAACCATCAACTTCACCCTGCCCAATCCCCATGCTTCCACCCCAAACACCCTGTTTGCCAGGGCCGAAATAACTGCCGACCATCTGGAAACGGGCAAAATCGATAATTACCAGGCTTTTCTCCAAAATACAAAACTGGTACTGGAGACATCAGACCTGCGCGATACAACCCGCATACCCGACATAATAAGCACCTTTTCCATGGATACCCTCTATGCCTCGATGGACACCATACAAATAGCATTAAAGAAACCTGCTGGAGAAGCATCGGTATTCCCCATGGAAGGTAAACCCAGGTTTCCCCGGGTACATCTCATATATAACAGTGAAGATATTGCGGCCCTGGCCGGTGATGACTCAGCCCTGATCGAACAGCTGCAAATGGATGTGGACATCACCAATGATCAAAGCCAGCCAGATTTTTTTCTGCAGTGGTACGCCAAAGGTTTTGTTGACATGGATCAGGCTGTTTTTAGGTCAACTTATATCACTCACCCCCTGGAAATTCCTGCCCTGAAAATGGATTTTGACCCGGAAACCATGAATATTAAAGACAGCAGGGTTATTATTGACAAATCAGACTTTGAGCTCACCGGTACATTTGACAATGTGTTGTCTTACTTCAGGCATGACTCCATTCTGCGTGGAGATTTTCAATTCGTTTCCAGCAATACCGATATTCTTGAGTTAATGAACCTGACCAGTGGTATTGGCGTTGAAGAAGAACGGCTGGCAGACTCCGGCAACCCAAACCCGGCAAAGCCTCCGCATAACACCCACAACCCTGTTAATAATACCAACGACACAACCTACTCTGACCCATATATGGTTCCCCAAGGAGTGGATTTTCTGCTGGCTACCAACATTAAACAGGCTACTTTGGGGGTAGATACAGCCAGAGACATTCGAGGGGATGTGAGAATCAATGATGGAATACTGGTACTGGATGATGTAAGATTTACTACCTCAGCAGCAGGGATGCAGCTCACATGCATGTACCGCACCCCACGTAAAAACCATTTATACCTGGGGCTGGATTACCATATGTTTGACATTGAAATTGAGCAGCTACTCAACATGATTCCCGACATCGATACCCTCATGCCTATGCTTCGATCGTTCAGGGGTACCGGTGAGTTTCACCTTGCCATTGAAAGCTACCTGGATTCCACATACACCATCAAAAAATCCACTTTGCGCGGAGCTTCTTCCATCAGGGGCGAAGACCTGGTGCTGATGGACGGCGAAACCTTCAGTGAGATTGCCCGCACCCTGCGATTCAGCAAAAGAGCCGAAAACAGGGTTGATTCTCTCTCCGCTGAATTTACTATTTTCAGAGAGGAGATTGATATTTACCCCTTCCTGATGGTGATGGACCGGTATACGGCTGTTGTGGGGGGACGACACAATTTTGATATGACCTTTGACTACCACATTTCTGTACTACAGTCGCCACTGCCCTTTCGATTGGGCATCGACATAACAGGCGATCTGGATAATTTGCAATACCGCCCCACAAGCAGCCGCTATGCTGATTTGTACCGGCCCGCCAGAAGAGGTGTGGTACAGAGCCGGCAACTGGAGCTACGGCGTATGATACGTGAAGCACTCATGGGAACCCGGGAAGAGAATGCAGAAGAGGAGTAACGAATTTGTCCTGCAATAAAAAGCAAATACACCCCGCCTTACTTCAAAACCACACAGGCACTTCTCATTAATATGATATTTTCAATGCTGTCTATTCTTTTCAGCCAAAAAAGCCCTTTTTTAAGTTTGGCCCGGTGGTTCTGAGACCACTATTGGAGTAAGCAACCCCATCACTGTCACCCGTAAATTTATTTTGGGGTAGAATATCCAATGGTTTCCCAATCTTCACGATAGCTTAATTGTATTCTTTTTGATTTGTCATTTTTTATAAAATCAATTGAACTCCAACCTTCTCCATTATTCCTGCTTGGTATGCCTATAAAACCCCAAAAGACTCCCAGACTTAAAAGACCTGTATTTTGCACTTTAAACAAACAAAACATTAAATAAAATATGGCACGATTTTTATACCATAGTTATTAAAAGAGATTCACCCCTAAAACCTACAGATATGAAAAAGCTATTTATCACCTCAGTAATCGCCCTCCTGTCAGTAGCAGGTAGCGTAACTACGGCGCAGAGCCAGTCTGAAGAATATCTTGGGCTGCCCGGTGACAACCTTAACCTTTACGCCGTGATGGAGCTTTTCAGAGATTCAGAAACCCTGGAAGCTTTTGAAAGAGACCTTAATGACCCCGACAAAATGGTCAACAACCTTGACCTCACCGGAGACCATTATGTTGACTACATCATGGTTCATGATTATGTGGAAAACAACATACACAATATTGTTTTGCGGGTAGCTCTCAATGAACGCGAGTACCAGGATGTGGCTGTATTTGTGGTTGAAAAGCTTCGCGATGGTTCGGTAAGGATGCAGCTCATTGGTGATGAGGCTTTGTATGGCCCCAATTATATCATAGAGCCTGTATATGCAGAAACCCCCAACCCGGGTTATCGCGGAACAGTAAGACAGCCCAATCATACCCGGCTGGTAACTACCACCTATTACGAGGTTGCCAGCTGGCCCGTAATCGTTTACATCTCCAGACCCGTATACCGCCCCTGGCGCTCAGCATGGTACTATGGGTATTACCCCGGTTACTGGAACCCATGGAGGGCTCATTACTTTCACTTTTACTACGGATATCACTACCATTGGCACCATCACTATCACGCTCATTACCGTCCCTGGAGGTATCCCCGCTGCCGACAATTCCATACGGTTTATGTGACCAACATTCGCCAACAATCGCCTACCGTATCCAACAGGATAGAGTCAGGAAGGTATAAGCGAACTTACAACAAACCTGATAAAAAAGTTGAAGGCGAAAATCTTTTTGCCCAAAGACATCCCGGCAGATATGCTTCAGCTTCAGAAAAACAAGTCCCATCAGCCACCGATTCAAGGGGCACTGTGCGTCGCAGCAACGAGGCAGACTCCCAAAGGGTAAGACAGGATAATGCAACCAGGACACCATCTGTGAATAACGATGTCCGCACCAGGGAAACAAACCAGGCCGTAAGACAAAACACGGAAGTAAGAGACCGTCAGCGGC
>SL_3KL_010_SEDDRAFT_10006855_pt1 | contig 10146 bp, 7 predicted proteins | sample SodLakKL_010_SED_2_FD_10381 | JGI IMG/M metagenome (IMG submission 10381)
CCGCGGTAGGTGTTGGCGATGCGGTCCGGCTTGGCGAAGTGCGCATCCGGCGCCGGTCCGGCCGCGAGCCAGCGCAGGTGGTCGGCCACCAGTCCCGTCTCGGTTCTGAGTTCCCAGACGTACCTGTACAGGGCGTACAGCAGGTCGCGGTTCCGCAGCTCGGTGAGTCTCGTGAACACCCGCTCGACGCTCGCGGCGTACTCGGCGACGGCGACGACCTGATCGTGCTGGATGCGTGGCGCCGCGCGCGCGGCCGCCTCGACCGTTGCCAGGAAGCCATCCGCCGAGGGACCGCGTTCGAACGGCAGGTAGAAGGCGTCGCAGAGCAGTTCGATCTCTGCCAACGTGAGCGGTTCACCCCCTTCGGTCGCGAAGGCTGGCAGCCAGGCGCGTTGCGCTTCACGAAGGGCGATGCGCGGGTCGTACGCGTCGCCGTCGCGGGCGTACGACGCCAGTGTTCGGATCGCGATGTAGTTGGGCTCGAACTCGCAGTTGGGGTTCGTGAGGATGCCGCTCACCTCGTGACGCAACGCCGGCGGACGCCCGGCGAAGGGCCCCAGGTAGATGCGTCGGATGTCGTAGTCGTTGGCGTGCAGGTTGTCCCAGATGATCGGTTTGCGCCGGAGTACGCGGCGGAGCAGGCGGATGGATTCCACCGTGATGGTCTGCGAGACGATCTCGTCGCCGGTCCAGAACACCTCGATGCCGGGTTGCAGACGCTCGCCAAGCTCGCGCAGATAGGCCGACTCCGCCACCGACGGGGTCGCCATGCGCCCGCAGTAATCGGTCGGGCACATGAAGAAACGGCCGTCGATACCCTGCTCGCGCAGCTGGTCATACGCGTGGTTGCAGACGTGAGCCTGCGCGTGCGCGAAGGTGCCGAAGCGGCTCCGGTCAGCCTCGTCCATGTGATGCGGAATGTCGTCGAACAAGACCGTGAAGTCGCGCGCCCCGAGCGTCACGAGCTGCTCGAGTTTGGCGTCGAGGGCCGCGGTGTCCACCGGGTCGGAGTAACGCATGTCGAGGCCCGGCGCGATCGCATAGACGAAGCGCAGCCCTCGCTTGGTGCATTGCTCGATGAGCGTGCCGAGCGCGCTCGCTTCGGCATCCGTGTAGCGATCTCGCCAGCGGGCGCGAATCTTGATGTCGTCCTTCGGACCGTACATGTACGTGTCCATGCTCCAGGCCTGCATCCAGTCGAGCAGCTGCAGGCGCTGTTGCCGCGTCCAGGGGCGTCCGTAGAAGCCCTCGATCACACCGCACAGGAAGGGATGCTCGTGTTCGTTCATTTCAGGCGTCCACGCATTCTCGGGTCTCCCAGGTCTCGCATGGCGTCGCCCATGAGGTTGGCGCCGAGCACCGTGAAGAAGATGGCCGCCCCCGGGAAGAGCGACATCCACGGTGCCAGCCGCAGGTACTGGTTGCCTTGGTTCACCATCGAACCCCAGCTGGGCGTGGGTGGCTGCACCCCCAGGCCGAGGAACGACAGGCCCGCCTCGGCCAGGATGGCGCCGCCGACGAGCAGCGAACTCCACACGATGATGGCGGGGAGAACGTTCGGCAACACGTGCAGCGAGGCGATCCGCACGTGGCTCGATCCCAGGCTGCGGGTGGCCTCGACGTACTCGCGACCCCGGATGCTCAGCACCTGACCCCTCACGAGTCGCGTGAAGACGGGGATGCCGGCGATGCCGATCGCGACCATCGCCATGGTGAGGCCGGGTCCGAAGATCGTGGCGAAGGCGATGAGCAGCACCAGCTCCGGGAAAGCCAGGAGCGCGTCGGTGACACGCATGATCACGTGGTCGAAGCGCCCCTCGAGGTAGCCGGCGAGGAGCCCGAACATGGTACCGAAGACGGCGGCGATGGTCGTGGCCACGAAGCCGGCGAGGATCGAGACGCGGCTGCCGTAGACCACCCGGCTGAACACGTCACGACCGAGGTGATCCGTACCGAAGACGTGCTCGGTCGAGGGCGGCTGCATCCGAACCGACATGTTGAGCACGGTGGGGTCGTGCGGGGCGATCAGGGGTGCGAACAGGGCCGCGAACACGACCAGGGACAGGATCGTCATTCCGATGACGCCCTGCGGATGCTTGATGAGGCGTCTCAGCAGCGTGCGGTTCGCCCGCTGGCTGGGCGCCGTGGTGGCGGTGTCGGTGGACAGGTTCGTGCTCATGCAGGCCTCAGCTGTACCGGATGCGCGGGTCGAGCGCCGCGTAGACGAGATCCACGATGAGGTTGACGGCCAGGTAGACGAGCGCGATGAACAGCACGACGCCCTGGACCATGGGGTAGTCGCGCGCGAAGATGGAGTTGACCGCCAAGCGACCCACGCCGGGGATCGCGAAGATCTGCTCCACGATGAACGATCCGCCCAGGATTCCGCCGATCTGCAGGCCGATGACCGTCAGGACGGGGATGAAGGCGTTCTTGAGCGCGTGCCGAAAGATGACCCTCCGCTCGCCGAGACCTTTGGCGCGAGCCGTGGCGATGTAATCGAGGTTGAGGACCTCGATCATACTGGTGCGCGTGATGCGCATGACGCTGCCCATGAGGCCCGTGCCGAGCGTCAGGGCGGGCATCAGCGTGTACTTGAGGCTCTCCAGTGGCGCCGAAGCGAAGGGGACGAACCCACCGGACGGCATCAGCCGGAGCGTGTAGGCGAAGATGAAGATGAGGGCCGTGGCCAGGAAGATATTGGGCATCGAGACGCCGATGAGGGCGGTGATCGAGGCGATGGAGTCGGTGGTCGTCCGCGGCCGGAGAGCAGCCAGCACGCCGAGCGGGATGCCGATCGAGAGCGAGATCATCATGGACAGCAAGGCGAGTTGCCCCGTCACCGGTAGCCGCTGGATGATGAGATGCCCCACGGGCTGCTGGGTTCGGATCGAGTTCCCCAGGTCGCCCTGCACGAGCCCTACGAACCAGTTGGCGTACTGCACGGCGATCGGGTCGTCGAGCCCGTACGCCTGCCGCATGCGCTGGAGTTGGTCTGCCGTCAGCGTCCGGGCCTCCTCCGGCGGGATCAACTGCAACAGCGGGTCGCCCGGTATGAGCCGGCCCATCACGAACACGAACAGAGTGACGAGCAGGACCACCGGGATCATCGAGAGGAGTCGTGTGAGTAGGTACCGGTTCATGTCCGTCTCCGACGTGGCAACGTCCTGGGCTGGTCGAACGCGGGGGAGGTGGTGCTGGGCAGCGCACGTACGCTGCCCAACACACAGAGCGACGGTCGTTAGTTCTTCCAGGCGTTGGTCCAGAAGGTGCGTCCGGCCGGCGTGACGACGATGTCGCGCGCGTCGGCGTTCCAGGCGAACACGTAGGGCGGGTGCACGAGGATCACGAGCGGCGCGTCCTCCATGACCATGCGTTCGGTCTCGCGGTAGAGCGCGAGACGCTCGGGGTCTTGTAGGTCGCTGTAGTTGCTGCGCCCGTCGCGCATAGCGAGCTGATCGACGGTCGGGTTGCAGTAGTCGTGCCCGTTGTAGGTGGCGTCGCACTCGAGGTGGCCGTAGTAGTCCGACGGGTCGGTGCGGCCGGTGATGCGGTCGACGTACGACTCGTGCTGGCGCTGCACGATGCCGTCGAGGAAGCTGCCGCGCTCGAGCAGCTGGACGTTGACGCGGATACCGACCTCGGCGAGGTTCGCCTGCAGCACCTCGGCGATGATCTGGTTGATCGGGCTCGAGGCGATCATGTCCATCGTGAAGCCGCCCGCGTGACCCGCTTCGGCGAGCAGGGCGCGCGCCTTCTCGAGGTCGCGACCGTACGGCTCGTAGTCGGGATCGAAGCCGGGGGTGGGCGGGCTGTACAGCGTGCTACCGGGGAAGGCGAGTTCGAAGAAAGCGGCCTGGTTCACGGCCTCGCGGTCGACGGCCCAGGAGATGGCTTGGCGAACCCGCACGTCGTCGAGCGGCGGCTGCGTGCTGCGCAGGCGCAGGGCGATGTAGCCGACGCCGGGTTCGTTGTAGACGGCGATGTTGTCGCGGGCTTCGGCATCGGCGGTGTTCTCGGGCGCGACGATGGTGTCCATGTCGATCTCGCCGGTGACCAGCGCGGTGTGCCGGGTGCTGGCGTCGGGCAGGGTGCGGAACACGATGCCGTCGAGGTAGGGGAGGGCTTCGCCGCGCTCGTCGGTCTGCCAGTAGTCGTCGTTGCGGACCAGGCGGATCTCCGAGTCGGTGATCCAGGCGTCGAACTTGAATGGTCCGGTGCCGACCGGGTTGAACGAGAAGGCTTCGCCGACCTCCTCGACCGCGCCCATCGGCAAGACGCCCCGCAGCTTGTTCGCCACGTCGATGAGGAACTTGACGTCCGGCGCGCCGAGGTTGACGCGGAAGGTGTACTCGTCGACCACTTCCGACGAGACGATGTCGGTGGAGAGACCGAAGATGTAGCCGTCGGCTGGGTCGGCCCAGCGGTCCATGTTCCACTTGGCGACCTCGGCGTTGAACGGCTCGCCGTTGTGGAAGACCACGTCGTCGCGGAGGTAGAAGGTATACACGAGCCCGTCATCCGAGACATCCCAGCTGTGCGCCAGGCTCGGCACGATCGATAGATCGGCCAACTGCTCCACCAGGTTGTCGTAGAGCGCGTTGTACACGCGGTGTGCGTTGGCGTCGCCGCTGCGCCAGGGTGCCAATGAGTGCGGCTCGGTCTCGTATGCGACCACTAGCGTGCCGCCGCGGGTCGGTTGGTCTTGTGCGACCACGGTGGTCGCGAACGCCAAGAGTAGCGTCAGCGCGAGCAGTGTGGACAGGAACCTCGTTGCCGTCTTCACGTGTGTCTCCTTATCGGGCGGTAGTTCGGCTGAGGGTGAGATGGGTTCATCCCACCAGACTTCGCTAGCGCGACGTGATCCGTCGCTCACGTGGGAAGCGCCTGGTCGTAGAACGCCAGGGCGGCTTCCAGGTTGGCGTAGCCGTCGTGTGCGTCTGCGGCTGGCTCCTGCCTCCCTTCGATGAGGTCTCCAACGTACTCCAAGAAGCCCGGCTGGTCGGGGGTCGTGGTGCCGAAGCACCTCCATCCCGGTCCGACGGGGGTGGCTTGGTGAGCCATTGGCAATCTGGCGTGTGGGTCGGGGAGCGTTGCTGCCGGATCGTGGTCTATCACCTCCGTCTCGAAGTCACCACGGACACGTACGGTGTCCGACACGCTGTCGAAGAGGATCATCCCGGCGGACCCCGTGACCTCGACCACGCGGCGGAACGTCCCGCGGGGCACGAGCCAGTGGGCCTTCGAGGAAGCGCGCACGTTCCCGCTGAGGGTGATCACGGCGTAGCCGTAATCCTCCAAGGAGAGCGTGGTGTGGCGCAATCGTGCGGTGTGTCCTGCGATGCTGGTGATCGACTGTCCGCTGAGGTACCGGATCACGTCGAGCTGATAGACGGAGTGGTCGATCCAACCTCCACCGGGCGTGTGTTCGGGCTGCGTCCACCAGCCGGGTGAGGGGTCGTCCTCCCAGGTCACCGGAAGGGCGGCGTCGTGCGTGCAGTCGATGGTCAACAGGTCGCCGATGCGTCCCTCGTCGATCCAGCGCTTCATGGTGCGGTAGAGGGGCATGACGCGGCCATAGCTCTCGAAGGGGAACACGATGACGTCGTGCTCGTTGCTCGCGGCAACGACTTCGCTGGCCTGCGCCAGCGTCATCGCCAGCGGCTTTCCGGCCAGCACGTGCTTGCCCCGCTTGGCTGCCGCCACGCACCAGCGCGCGTTCTCGGCGATCGTGGTGAACGAGGCGACGACGCGGACGTCGGGGTCACGCAGGAGCACGTCCGGATCAGCCGTCGTGTAGCCACTCGGCAGACCCTTCAGGGCCTGCTCTGCGCGCGCTGTGTCGCGATGGGCGACGCCGACGAGCGTGAAGCGCCGACTGCGCGCCACCTGATCGAGGAACGGGAGGGCGTTGTACCAGTGGTCGAGTCCGATGATGCCAATGCCGATCGGCTTCACGTCAGCCTCCGGGATGAGACGGGTGCCGCGCTGGCGGCGATGGTCGTAGGACGGGTGGCGGCGGCCTCGGCCTCAGCCTCGAGGACGAGCGATGCCGCCGCGAGGAAGCTGGATTCTTGATGGATGGTCGAGCATCGCACGGCTTCGTACGGGAACGCCCGGGTCGGGGTCAATCTCTCGATATGGCCGAGGAGCGGCTGCAGTATGAGGTCGCCGGCGGCGGCGACACCTCCTCCGAGCACCAAGAGCTCCGGCTCGAACAGCCGCCAGAGGTTGACGACGGCGATCGCTAGGTACGCGGCCGTGTCGCTCAGCACACGCTCGGCGAGTGGGTCGCCGGACCGAGCGGCGTCGATCACTGACTTGGCGTTGACGGCGGTGCCGCCGAGCGCCCGCATCCGGGCTGCGATCGCTGGGCCGGCCGCGAGCACCTCGAGGCAGCCCGGGCTGCCGCAACGGCAGCGAGGTCCGGAGGTGTCGACGATCATGTGACCGATCTCGGCGCCGCTGCCGTGGGCGCCTCGGAGCAGCTTGCCATCGATCACGACGCCGCCACCGATGCCCGTGCCGATGGTCATGCAAATGTACGTGCGGCACGCCGTGGCGGCACCGAACCAGCGTTCGGCCAGCGTCGCACCGTCGGCGTCGTTACCGACGATCGTCTGCACGCCGGTCCTGCGCGACACGATTCCGGCGAGCGGCGTTCGCTGCCACGGCAGGTTCGCTGCCACGACGGCCGTACCCGTGTCCGCTTCGACGATGCCGGGTACGGCCAGACCGATCCCGCGCACCGCGCCTTCGGCATGCGCCAACAGCTCCTCGATGAGTGCCATCAGCTGGTCCATGAGCGGTTCGAGGCCGCTGCGGGGTGTCGGCACGGTTCGGACGTGGCGCACCTCACCACCCGACGTGACGAGCGCCCCGGCGATCTTGCTACCGCCCAGGTCGACGGCGAGCAGCGTCGCCTTCATCTGCGCGCACCTGTCTTCCCGTCGTGGACCGTGCCGAAGGGCCGCCGCATAGCGTCGTTACGTCGCGACCGCAGGCTGAGGGCTCGCCAGCAGGTACTGGCTGACCTTGTGGATGCCCTGGATGATGTCGTCCACCTCGGGTTCGGGTAGCACGGGGCTCATGCCCACGAANACGACGCGCGAGACCAGGTCCTCACTGCGTGGGCAGAGCCCCTTGCCGTAGCGGATCGGCCGATCGTACTGCGGTGAGCCGAACGGGAAGCTCCGTGGGGCCGAGGTCCGCTGCGCCGCGATCTGCGGCCAGGTCTCGTAGGCGACGCGACCCGAGTAAGGGCAGCCGCAGGTGATGTTTTCGGCGTTCAACAGCTTGGCGAACTCCTGCGCCTGCTCCCTGCTGTCGAGGAAGAAGGCGACCGACGTGGCAGCGTCACCATCCGGGTCGGGGACCTCGCGCAGCGCGAGCGCTAGCGTCTCGACCCCTGCCAGCACGCGGCGCTTGCGTTCGCGCATCCGGCCGATGATCGTGTCGAGCTTCCGGAGTTGCTCGACCAGGACCGCTGCCGAGAGCTCGTTCATGCGGTAGTTCTCGCCATAGAACTGGCCTTCGTCCCACTCACCGCGCATGAAGCCCTGGTCGTGGTAGCGGATGGCGCGCTCGAAGCGGCGGTCGTCGTGGCTCGTGACGGCGCCGCCCTCACCGGCCGTGATGATCTTGTTGAGTTGGAAGCTGTAGGCGCCGATGTCGCCCCAACTGCCGACGGGCCGGCCTCGATAGGCGGCACCGCACGCCTGCGCGCAGTCCTCCAGGATGGTGACGCCGTGGCGCTGCCCGATCGCCACGAGCTCGTCCATCCGGCACGCCACCCCGCTGAAGTGGACGGGCATCACGACCTTCGTCCGCTCGGTGATCCTGGCTTCGACGTCCGCCGGATCGATCGAGAGCGAGGTGTCCACTTCGGCGAAGATCGGTACGGCCCCGAGTTGCACGACGGCTCCGATCGAGGCGATGAACGTGAAGGCCGGCACGATGACCTCATCGCCGGGACCGACCTCGAGGGCCGTCAACGCGACCTTCAGGGCAGCGGTGCCCGAGCTGACGGCGAGCGCGTGCGGCACCTGCATCCGGGCCGCGAAGGCGGTCTCGAAGGCAACGGTCTTGTTGCGCAGGTCGGGTCCGTAGTAACGGAACAGCGACCGGCTCTCGATCACCTCGAGGACGGCCTGCTTCTCCTCTTCGCCGATCATCAGGGCACCCGGGTACTGCCCGGGCAGCGGCTCGTTGCGGACGGGTGTTCCACCGAAGAATGCCAGGTCCTGTTTCATGTTCGCAGACCGCGTCATGCGGCATGCACCTCCTCGTCAGGCGTGTACGCGATGCGCCCTCGTACCAGCGTCAGTTGAACCTGGCCGGCGTGGTCGAGCGCGATGATGTCGGCGTCCTTCCCGACCTCCAAGCTCCCCGTGCGCTGCGTGATTCCGAGCATCGTGGCGGGGTTACCAGCGGTCAGCCAGGCGATGTCTGGCCAGGACACGCCGAGCTGGTCGTGTAAGAGCATGAGGTTGCGGTTCATGGGGCTCGCGCTGCCAGCCAGCGTGCCGTCGGGGAAGGCGCACCGTAGCCCGTCGACGATCACGGTCCGATGGGCTTCTTCGTACCTCCCGGGCGGAAGGCCAGCGTACCGGCCGGTGTCGCTGACGATCGCGATCCGGCGCGCCCCTTTCAGGCTCAGCACCAGGCGCATCACGTCGGGATGCACGTGGATGCCGTCGCCGATGAGTTCGACCCAGGTGTCGGCGTCACCCAGCGCCGCGCCCACGACACCCGGCTCGCGATGGTGGAGGCCCCGCATGGCGTTGAACAGGTGGGTGACGCCTTGGACGCCTTGCCCGAAGGCCTCCCGTATCTGACCTGCCGAGGCGTCGGTGTGACCCGCCGAGACGAACACGTCGCGCTCGCGCAGTCGTGGGATCAACGCCTGCGCGCCCGCGAGTTCGGGGGCCAGCGTGACGTAGCGGACCGTGCCGGCGGAGGCTTCCCAGAGGGTCTCGAAGTGCGCGATGTCGGGCGGTCGCATCAGCTCCGCCTGCATGGCCCCCTTGCGTTTCGGGTTCAGGTACGGCCCTTCGAGGTGCGTACCGATGATCCCGGCACCGGCAGGACCCTCGTTGGCGTCGTCGCGGGCGGCCATCGCCCGTGCCACGGCACGGACCGCGGCAAGCGTCACGTCGTCGGGAGCGGTCGCGATGGTCGGCAGGAACCCCGTGACCCCGCTCTTGGCCAAGGAGCGACGCATGCCGGCGAGCTGCTCGTCCTGGGAGCCGTCGCTGCCGATCCGCCAACCGCCGCTCCCGTGCACGTGAAGGTCGATGACGCCCGGTAGGAGCGTCGCATCGGGGAACGTGAAGGTGGGCTCGCTGACCGCGTGCGCCGCGGCGATCCCGGTGATGAGGCCGTCGCGGACGCTTACCACGCCGTCCTCGAGCACGCCCTGGGGCAGCACGACGCGGCGAGCTCGAACGCTGATCGTGCCGTTGGCGGCTCTGCCGTGAGGTGCAGCTGATGGTGCAGTCATGTCTCAGCCCGCCTGCTGGTCCAGGGCGAGGAGGCGCCGCGTGGCAGCCACGGCGGAGGCAGTCAGCAGCTCACCTGCGCCGGGAGTCAGGTGGCTCGAGGTGACCTCGTAGCCGCCCTCGTCGTACGCCGCGCGGGTGGGGACATAGCCGATGGACTCGTTGGTGTAGCCGAGCACGAACACGTGGGGGCTACCGAGCTCACGTCGCAGGTCGAGGCCGAACTCCACGAACGTCTCGCCGGGGAGGGCGACGAAGAGGGCGGGTCCGATCCGTGCGACCTGGAGCCGGACGAGCAAGGTGTCACCCTGGATGCGGTGCTCGAGCCGTCGACGGCGTGGGTAGACCTTGGCGAGGAGCCGTTGCGCGCGCGCGACCTCGGCCGCGAGGCGGAGTCCCTCGAAGTTGCTGGGGTCGGCGTGGGCCTCGAGTGCCTGCTCCGTTGCTGTCAGGTACGTTTCGAAGGCCTCGCGTGGGGGCAGCCGGATGGGGATGGAGACGTCTTCGGTGGCGATGATGACGGGGTTGGGCAGGCTCGGTTCGAGACCGCTCACGAGCGCCTTGACGGCGCCTGCGAGCGCTTCGCCGTGGGCGCGGGCGGCAGCGGCGTCGCCGCGGCGCTTCGGGTTCAGGTTGCCGCAGGCCC
>SL_3KL_010_SEDDRAFT_10006856_pt1 | contig 10145 bp, 6 predicted proteins | sample SodLakKL_010_SED_2_FD_10381 | JGI IMG/M metagenome (IMG submission 10381)
CTTCTGAATGGTTTGAGTAAGATAATCTTCTAAGCTTTCCATTGCCTTTAGTAGTTAAGTGGTCGGTTTTAATTATGGGTGGCCCAATCAAATTAAACATGTTCACCTTTCTTTCTCATATTGAATGCATTTATTTAGACATCCCTCCTATCCTTCATGATATATCAGCGCGTTGAATGTGGATGAGTTTTTTTACAATCGCAAGGATGTGTGCCTTGCCTTCTTAGAGATGTGCCATAGTTGACTCAGTGGTTTAAGAACTGGGGATTACGCCCCCTTTTTAATTGGGGCGATGAGATAATGACTGAGTTAATGCCCTGTTGTTAATCAGTAAACAAGGTATTTAAAAACTGCTCTATATCGCATCCATTCTCAGCCAGATTCTTTTCCCTCCCCATCATTCTGAGTATAAGCTCGATCTCAAAAATCTCATACCACTCCGGCGCTTTCAGAAACTCAATCCAGAGCTGATCAATCTCGTTTTCTGAAAGATTGCCCGCAATATAGGCCTCTATCTGCCTCATCATTCTAATAGTCTCCTCTTCTCCCATAAAGCATTTTTAATCAGGGAAATTAATCCTACCAATACTCAAAATATCATGAGGAATGTGATCATCATTCCTCAATTTCACTCAGTCCTATATGTAAGAACCGAAAAGTTACAATCCCTTACTGAAAAAGTTTTCTCCCCTGTCACAGGTTGACACTCCGGATAAGTAGCTTTCTGCTCAACTATAGAAATTTCATTATGCGAGCAGATAATTACCCACCAATAAATGTATTAAGTGTTTTTAAAGGCTTTGAAAAGAAAGAGCTGCGTTACCTTTTAACTCCGTACAGATTTACAAATCAACAGGGAGAGACGTATCATATATCCGAGATCCGTCATTTCCATCGGGACCGGCAAGGGCATGGTATTCAATTTCACTATGTGGTGAATACAAAAGAAGGGGTACTGTTTCGGATTCTATTTGATACGAATACGTTTACCTGGGGCTGATTTTTAATGTAATTATTATGGCTTCTGTTTCATTAGCAGCGATTAAACTTGGCACTGTTTTGATGGGTATAACACCATTTCAAACTATTCTGATTGCTGGCACTGTTACTGTGATCTACAGTGCTCTTGGGGGTTTACGTGGTGTATTGATCACCGATTTCTTTCAATTCTTTCTCTCCATTATCGGAGGTTTGATTGCCGCCTACGTAGCTTTAAGTCATCCAGATGTTGGCGGGCTAAGTGGTTTACTTACACATCAAGATGTGATCCCAAAACTGAATATGTTCCCTGACTTTTCTGATACGTCTCAGGCACTAGCGATCCTGATTATACCTCTTGCTGTTCAATGGTGGAGTGTTTACTATCCCGGTTCAGAGCCCGGTGGTGGCGGATATATAGCACAGCGAATGTTTGCGGCCAAGAATGAAGATCACTCTATTGGAGCTGTATTTCTTTTTAATGCACTTCATTATGCATTAAGGCCATGGCCATGGATTATTGTAGGTCTTTGTTCCATAATTGTGTTTCCTGACCTCGCTTCTTTACGGGAAGAGTTTCCAATGGCAGCTGACGTTGTTGATCATGACATGGGTTATCCAGCCATGCTTACATTTTTGCCAGTTGGATTAATGGGACTTGTTATTGCAGCCCTTATTGCAGCTTATATGTCAACAATATCTACTCACTTGAATTGGGGTTCATCTTACATCGTAAACGACCTGTATAAGCGCTTTATTCGGCCAGTGAGTTCCGAAAAAGAATTAGTACAAGTTGGAAGAATATCTACACTTATCTTGATGATTATATCCGGCTGGTTAGCTTTAATTATGCAGTCTGCACTCGACAATTTTCAAATTATTCTTCAAATTGGTGCAGGAACCGGACTACTCTTTATTTTAAGATGGTTTTGGTGGAGAGTAAACGCATGGAGTGAAATTGCAGGCATGACCATCTCTTTTTTAATGGCTCTTTATTTCCGCTTTTTACACGCCAGTACGGGACTACCAACACTATCAAGCTGGCAAGAACTTTTGATTGGAGTAACCATTACAACAATTGGCTGGTTTATAGTTACATATCTTACACGCCCCACTGATGATGAAACTCTTATTAATTTCTGTAACCAAATCAGGCCAGGTGGTCCAGGGTGGGAAAGAATTCATATTTTTATCTCGTAATCGAGGAATATCACAAGCTGATATAAAAGATGAAGCCTGGCGAGTACCGCAGGGTATCATCTGTATGATTTTAGGGTGTATAGTGATTTACAGTATATTATTGGCAACTGGTTATTGGATTTATGGCAATAATACACCAGCTTCAATACTTACAATAATAGCTACAATTGGTAGCTTACTTTTGGTTAAAGCATGGAAATCACTGGTTTCTATTTCTCCATCTCATGACTATTAACTAAAGAATATTCAAAAGAGGAAAATGAGTTTTTTTACTTACACATGTACTATTAATACTATTAAGTATTACCTAAACATGTCATTCTCCCATGTTGTTATTGTCTACCCCTTTTTGTCCGGTTTGAGATGAATTTGCCAAGACCAAGATATAGTTTTGCCATTATAACCATCCCTCTGTTTGAAATATGTTTGCCGACAGGAGCCTGCAGTTCAGTTAAAGACGTTTCGTTGCAAGAAAGTTTTGATTGGCTACGTTAATCAAACTCACAACTGTAAATATCGTGTTTTACATAGTAGGATTTATAATTACGTGCCTGCTCATCCATACAGCCTTCAAGGTTCAGTACCTGAACTGACCGGATATCCGTCGGGTGGCTTTCTCCCTGAAAGGCGAAATATCCCCCACTGATTCGGTGTCCATCTTCGAGCTGCGGACGAGAGTACACCATCACAACTTCTCCATCAATCAGGTGTTGAATTTTTGAGCTTCCGTGTGCTACAAGTTCTGCCGTCACCCACTCATCTCCGTGATTCGTAGGCCCGCTGGAATTGATACAGTGTTGAGTTCTTAACTCACCATCAATTACTACATGCGTGCCAGGAGTGCAAACACTGCCGTTCGGCCGGTCGTTTTCGCCGTCCCCGCCAACCATCTGAAACTCAATCGAGTTTGGGAAATTCTGGTCTAACTCCATGCTACTGGCTGATTGAGAATGGAACATGATTCCATTGTTGCGGAATGCCCAACCCGGTCCTCCGGGGGCCTGCTCGCCCACAAACCGATATTCAACCCTGAGCCGATAATAAGAGAAGGGCTCTTCGTAGAAGATGTGTGCAAACCGGCCATCAAACTGCTCATACCCATCGTAGCGGACTTTCATCAGGCCGTCTTCAACTCGCAAGGTCTTTGCAAAGTTATTATTGAGCTCGAAGCCGGTAATTTTGATATCCCAGCCATCGAGGTTTTCTCCGTTAAACAGCTCCACCCACTCTTCTCTGTCCGGATCTGTATCTGCCTTTATACTATCATTGGTTACTCCTGCAGAAATTTCCAGACCTGACAGTAAAAATCCAATAGAAAAAATAATGATTTTAAAATCTAACATATGCTTTGTATTTATTATTAAATAACTTGTGTTACTCCCGGTTTGGGCACAGGGTAGTTACCATACTCATCCGGCATTACGGGTGGATTGTTATCCCAGTCAATTATATCCGGCACAAGATCTTCCTGAGAGCTCATGATCTGTTCCCAGGTAATTTGCTGGCCGGTATATGTTGCCGTTCTGCCCATCACCGCAGCCATGGTACTCTTCGCACCAAATTCTGTATCGTTTATCACGTGGCCATTTCGAATCGCCCCAAACAGTTCATCGTGCTCTTGCTGATACGGGTTCGGATTGTTGTTACTGACGTGTTCATATAACACCGAACCGTAGGAGGAGCGTATTATTGCCATGTGGCTGCCATTTGTTCTTACGCTGCCAAGGGTGGTTTGAAAGGTCTCCATGTGTCGCCTTAAAGTGTTCGGCTGATGGCGGCACTGACTGGATATCACCGCTCCGCTTGGGTAGGTAAACTCCACAAAGTGATGGTCAAAAATTTGCCCATATTCTTTTCCTGTTCGAATTTCACGACCACCCATCCCTTGGGCTGACTCGGGATACTCGCCGATAAACCAGTTGGCCACATCAATATTGTGTATGTGCTGCTCGAGAATATGATCGCCGCACAGCCAGTTAAAGTAATACCAATTGCGCATTTGGTACTCCATCTCACTTTGATCAGGCTCACGTTCATATACCCACACTCCGCCGTCATTCCAATAGATCTGCCCGCAGATAATCCGGCCTATCTTATGATCATGCATGCGCTTCACAGCTTCACGATAATTGGCTTGATATCGCCTTTGTAAGCCTACCACAACATTCAGGTTTTTTTGTTTGGCCAGTTTTCCGGCTTCTAAAACCCTTCTTACACCGGCAGCATCTGTGGCAACAGGTTTCTCCATAAATACATGCTTACCCTGCCTGATTGCATATTCAAAATGCTTTGGACGAAAACCGGGTGTAGCACAGAGTATTACCACATCGGATAGGTCTATTACATGTTTATAAGCATCAAAACCGGTGAATTTATGCTCTTCAGGTAAATCCAGCCGACCGGATTCGGCCCAACGATTTCTCAGTGCCTCATAACACCCATTTAAACGGTCTTTGAAGGCATCACCCAATGCAACCACCTTCACGCCATCGTCTGCCATAAGTGCCTGGTTGGCTGCACCCGTGCCTCGACCACCACAACCCACCACCCCTATTCTAAGGGTTTCACTTCCACCGGCATTGGCACTTACCCCAACAGGAAGGGAGCTTAGCAATAACCCCCCGCCCGCGGCAAGCCCTGCATTTCTAACAAACTGTCTTCTTGTTAATCCACCCTGTTTTGGTTTGTCCATACTTTCTTACACTCTATATGTTTACTATTTTTTTTGGGAAATGTGACTTCTTGATTAATAGATTCTTAAATCTTATTTGTATGGTTTCTATTTTGGGATTTCGTACTCATTTCTGTTTAAAATATGCTGATCTCATCCATCGCAGCGAAAATTCCCCCATCATACGAGGAATTCATCACCACTTTTAATTTTTGAATGGATACATGTTGGCTGAATTCAATTGATTGTGGTGCTGTAGTTTCAATGAGCGTAAAGTGCCCTAAACTTTCCCATGAATCTTTGCCGGTTTGGGAAATTAAAATTTCAATATTTTCTACATGCCTTTGACCGTTTTTACGCTGAACAAAGGTTACACCCTCAAAAACGCCCGGTTCATACAGTTCCAGTGTAAGAAAGTGTGGAAATTCTGCAGCATCTTCTGTCCAGCGTGAATGCCAGTAAGTACCAGTAATACCATCTACAATCCGTGTTGCTCTGCCATTGGCACCACCTTCTCCCGTTATTTCTTCCGAACTGAAGTCAACTACTGATAACGGATTCTCTTCCGGGAATTCAAAATTGGGGTCATCGGTGAGAGTAGTCAAATCTTGTTCAGGTTTTGGTAATCCAAGTGCATTAATTTCGTTGTAGACACTCTCATCAACCAAAAATCCCCATTTTCTGAAAAAATCTGAAAGATCATAACCCGAAATAGTGAATGCTTGTATCATGAAGTATCGCATCTTATCTTCTCGTCCATCATACTCAGGTTGCTTTTCGCGGGTAATTTTATGTAACTCATGATAGAATTCATCACCAAACTCAAGCCATAGCTGGTGAAACATGGCAAGCCGCACCCAGTTGCCCGAAGCTGAACTATTGAAATCCCTTTCGCTGTCTGGTAAAGTGAAAAAAGCGGCCACATCTGCCCAAACTCCATCCCTTGTTAAGCGCGATTCTGGTATACCCATTTCGCGTTCTGCAGCGAGTGAATATATATTCACAGTCACCTCGCCCAGGGTATCCCAAGTCCAGGCGCCCTGCTGGTGCATATGGCCTATTTCGTGCCATGGTCCCCAACCCTGACCGGCAAGCCCATCAACCGTAAGAATATTGTGCACTACACTACGGTGATACCAGGTACGGTACCAGGTGGCAGCCATAAATGTATTCTCCATATCGGTTTCAGTGAGCAGTATTTTATGCGTATTCATCTGGTGTGATGGATTACTGCTATCTAAACCACTGATCTGCGCTTCTGCAATAAATACCCGGTCAAGAATTTGAAGCAGCTCCTCCTGATCTTCATCTCTGTACTGTAATGCATAATCCCTGGATGCAACGATGATACCGTGTTCACTTTCCAAAATAACATCCGGTGCCTGGTTCCGCTCATCGAGCATTGCTTGCCATTCGCTGTTTGTTGTTTGTCTTATTTTGAAATGGGGCGCCTCAACAATCTCTCCTTCAAATGAAATTTCAATCTCACCGGTTGGTTCTGCGCCGTTTGTACTGTGATAACGGATATAGAGCAAGCCGCCCTGCTGGGCCGTAACAGTATGTTCCCCTTGGTTCAGGTCTATTTGTGTTGGATCCCATTTATCCTCATAGCGGGAATAGGAGCCAATTAACAGGCGTGGAGTTCCACTGCCTGCCTGTAAATAAGCTACGTTAAGAGTGACCTCTGCACCTGCAGGGCCATAAACAAGAAGACCAATACCTGAACCAAGAAATCCTCCCAAAGTAGCCAACCCAAAACGGGTTCCTCCATCCATCAACACTTGTTCCATAGCCTGGTCACTTCTAATTTTTCCTGAGCTATAATCGTGTAATGCGAATGCTGTGCTAACTCCTATTGCATAAAACGGCACGTCTGGTTCATACATGTCCGCCCCATGAGATAAAGATCGTTCCGTTACATGAGAAACCAACTCATCAGAAAAGCCATCAACAAAAAACACTTTATCTTCTAAATCAGATGGAATCTGATCACTCAATTCTGAATTTGCTATTACAGGATAATCATACGTATTGAAATGAGATCTAATACCACCGCTGCTAGAGAGTGATTTAATTTGAAATTTTTCTCCGTCCACTAGTATATCCCAACCAGGTTCATTAGAAGCAGTAGCAAGCTCAATATTATGACCTTGTAAAACTAATTGACTGGCTACAACATGTTCTGCCACATAACCCTTCAAGTTACTTGCAGCACCTAAATAACTCGATGGCGTCATTTTTGAAATTTCTTGCGCAAATTCAGAAAAAGATATACGATTACCAAGATCTGCAATCCTGCTAAAATCAGCTGATTCCATAACGGTAGGATCAATAGCGGCCATTGAATAAAGTATATCACCAATAGTTAAGCCGGTAATCCAAGCTGTTTTATTTAATTCGTTATTTTGATCGGCTTTACTCTGCAAATATGGATATAAATTTTCAATAGGCTGATCCAGCAGTTCAGATAATTTTGGATCAACTTCAGGTAAGGGTGACCGTATAATTTTGCTTGCAAATTTCCACTGGAGCAAATAGCTGCTTGTAACCTTTTCAGGCAGTTCTCCAAAATTGTTGATTCGATCAATTCGTTGGAAACTTGTTAAAAATTTTCTGATATGAGTCCCCATTTGATCCCTATGACTCATCCCTTGCAAAGCTAACAGGGAAACAACGCGTATGGCCAATGCAGAATGTATACTTCTATTTGCCTTATCATTAGCCCAATAGCCAATCGCAACCGTTCCACCGATCATTGTTATTGGGTTTGATAATACAGAAACAAGTGATACAAGCGCGGGACCGCTTACCAAAGGTATAAAAGCTGACGCCTGTGCAGCTAAAATATAAGCTGAAAAACCTGCCATATTCACGGCACTTCCGAAAGCCGTCAAACCTCCGCCTGTTAATATTATTTTGCGAATAGCATCATCATTAAATTCTTTTGCTCCGATTGATGCTAAAATCTCTTTCTGATCGTCTTGGTTTAGATCAGTTAAATTTGAACGGATATCTTTGATTATGGTTTTTTTCGTCTCATTATCCAGCTCTGATTCTCCGCTCAAAGCTGCCTCCATCATTTCGTTCAGAACCGGAACTACTATTTCGTCCAAAGTTATTTTTTGGACACTCTCCTCTGTTGAATTTTGACTTAAGTACTTCTTTACATTTTTTGAAAATTTTGGCGGATCAAAGGCGCTGATTGTTGCTGCCGTAATCTCAGTTGCATGCCGTTTTAAACTTCGCTCTGATAAGCTTATCACAGGATCCAGCTGCAAAGCTAGCCGTAGATAAATCCACAGAATTATGCGTAAGTCATCAACTGAAAACTTTTTTTCATCAAGCCAATATTCCATTTGAGATTTGACAGTCAAATAATCCTCACCTTTCTCATTTTGAAGATGTGGAAAGTCTTTTCCTGTTGCTTTAGTCCAGCTGTCGCCAAGATCATTTAACAGCTCGCCGGCTCTGCCTTTCACTCTTTTAGAAAGTTTACTGTCTTCGAAAAGTGCTATAAAAGTTGCAAGCAAATTCCGGTCAGCTGAGCCAATCCCTACAAGAATATCTTCAGATTTAAGACCTATGTTTTTGCTTGGGTGTCTTTTGGTCGCTTTACTCATGTGGCTTATGATAAACAAAGCAGTTGTAAGGTTATGTAGAAATCACTACAAGAATAAGCTTACTAAAAGGACAATTTGAAGCATTATTATTACTGATAGAAGTATAAGCAGCGTTTTCTTGTTATCCGTTAGCTTCTTTTCAACTTTTGAAATATTCGATGTAAAGTTCTCTTTCAAATCCTTATTACCATTCTTGAACCATTCATTTATTTCAGTTTGGTTACTTTTATGGTAACCCCCAATCTTAAGAAGCATCTCTTCTTTTGATTCTTCAAGTGCTTTCTTTAACTCATTTTTTAAACCGGTAATCTCTTTTGTGACATCATCATATCGCTCCTGTATTTTATTATCAAGGTGAGATTTAATCTTATCAAAATCCTTATCCAGAGAATCAAAGTCTGAACTTACTTCTTTTTTGAAATCTGCAATCTCTTTTGTGATGCCATCACTTCGCTCTTGTATTTTGTTTTCAAGGTGAGATTGTACCTTATCAACAGACTCAAAGTCTGTGCTTACTTCTTTTTTGAAATCAGTAATTTGTTTTTCAAGCTTTTCAAGCTCTCCCGGAATATCAGATTCTGAAATTTTGCTCTGCAGCTCCGATAGTTTAGCTAGAGTATCTTTAAGCTGGTCGCTGTAATTTTGTTGTTTTTCGATCAGCTTTTGTATTTGATCACCTGTCTTGTCCAGAATCTTTTTGTTTTCCGTAAAAGATTTTTCGATCTGACTACTTGCCTGATCAGCCAATACTTTGGCTTCATCAAAAATATCAACAGCGGTTGAGAACTTCTCCAGGTTAATTTTCAACCCGTTTAACTCTTTTTCAATCTCTTTTCTTAAATTTTCAGACATGATGGAGTAGTTTTTTGTTGATGTCGATTAAATTCTGGTTCATACTCACCAGACTTTTCCGAATAGCGTTTAACCGGAAGTTTTCGAACTCAAAAGAGTAGAAGTTTTCAATATCGGATCTTTTTACGATTAATACTCCAACCAGTCTGTCGAACATATCCTTCAATTCACTTTCTGACCAGCCTTCTGTTTCTTCATAGTAATCCAAAGCCATCATCAGATTCTCTTCTGCTTCCTTTAGAAGGGTTGGTGTTTGGTATTCGAGAAAAAACGTCGCATAAGCAGCTAATGTAAGTAAGACCGGATTATCCGTGGTCACCCTTAGCATTCTCAATGAAGCACCTCTTAAATGCTTTAAGTTATTTACCTCAGTGTTGCCATCTCTTGTCATTAGTTCTATGTAGTGCCAGATAAACTTCGAATCTGTAATTTTTCCATTGTCGAGATTATATGACAAGGACTCATTTACATCAACAACCAGGTACTCTTCTCTGAAATATTTTGAATTAAGATATAGATTCAGGTATTCAGATAAATCTTCGGAGCTCCGTTCCAACCCATACTTACAGGCCTCCTTCATGTCTTCAATTGAGCGAGCACGTTTTACGGCAATCTGTTCATATCCGAAGACCACTAAAAAGTTTAAAAACTTCTGAATAACTGAATCCCCTTCATAATCCTTAACTTTAGCAATTTCACTATTTACGCGATCTTCAGAATAAAATTTTGAAAGATAGTGCCGTACCCGATCTTCATAAAACTGATCGTCTTTATTACTGAGGTATAATGTGAACATATTTGTGCGGTAGTCTACCGTATAATCA
>SL_3KL_010_SEDDRAFT_10006857_pt1 | contig 10144 bp, 16 predicted proteins | sample SodLakKL_010_SED_2_FD_10381 | JGI IMG/M metagenome (IMG submission 10381)
CGACCAGTTCACCCTCGGTCACAGGGTTGACAGCCCCGACGCCCTCAACCTGCCCGTCGGATTGGCCGTTGCGCTGCTCAAAGACCGCAGCGGCCGGATACTTCTCGACATCCCGGTATCCGGCAGAACCGACGACCCGCAGTTTTCCGTGTCTAACGTGATCACCCAGTCCCTGATGAACCTCCTGACCCGCGCGGCCACATCACCTTTTGCCCTGGTGGGCAGATTGGTCGGCGGGGGCGAGGAACTCCGGTATATCGAGTTCGGTTACGGTTTTGCCGCACTGGATGAACAGGCACAGGAAAAACTGTCGGCCGTTGAGGAGATCCTGTTCCAGCGACCTGAATTGAGCTTGGAAATAGCGGGCTACGTTGATGTGGAAGGAGACCGGGCGGCATTGAAAAACAGGATTCTTGAAAACGAATTGAGGTCACTGAAATTGGAGGATATGGCAGCTGAACAGGAAAGCGACCACATCGATTTGGCTGCCGTGACCCTCTCCGAGGAAGAATACAGCCTGTATCTCCAAAGGCTCCACGAATTATGGGTGCCCGATGTGCCCGATGCGCCCGACGGCGATTCAGAAGCAGAACCCACCGGGGGTTTGACCGAAGAAGAAATGGCCGCCGCCATACGTGAACGGATACCGGTTACAGATGTGTCATTCGGCCTGCTGAAGCAAAAACGGGTCCAGGCGGCAAAGGATTATATTCTGGCCAAGGCAAGGATCGAAAGCGGGCGGTTATTTGTCCTTGAGACCCAGTCGCCGGCCCCTGAAGAGGCGACGGCCGAATATGCCGCCTCGCGCGTGGAACTGGGTTTGAAATAGATACATCAATCAACAAGCACGCCCAAAAAAACAGCCCTTGCAGAAACGCCTGGGGGCCTTTTCTGCAAGGGCTGGTTATTTCATAAGGACAGAGAGGGTGAACCGGGACTAATTATTCTTTGTCCGCTGCTGCGTCTGCAGCCGGTTGGTCCTTTTTCTCCGACTGATCCTTTTCTTTACCGGACTTATCCTTGTCTTTGACGGCGGCTTCAACAACCGGTGCTTCGCCTGTCAACTCAATAATGGATATGGGTGCGGCATCTCCCGGCCGGAAGCCAAGCTTGACAATACGCGTATAGCCGCCTGAAACGCCGGCGAAACGCGTCGGTGCCTGCTCAAAAAGCTTATGCACCACATCCTTTTCACGAATAATGGCCAAAGCCTGCCTTCTGGCATGAAGATCCCCGCGCTTGGCAAGCGTCACCAGGTGATCGGCCCAACTGCGAAGCGCCTTGGCCTTAACATCGGTGGTCTTGATCCGGTCATGCTTGAATAGGGATGTAACCATATTTCTGAACATCGCTTTGCGATGACTGCTGCTGCGATTGAGTTTAACCCCGCTCTTTCTGTGACGCATTATTATATATCTCCCTGTTCCGGGTCCTCTTCCGGCGGAATAAAACCGTCAATCTTCATTCCGAGTGAAAGGCCCATTTCCGATAGCAGTTCCTTGATTTCATTAAGCGATTTTCGGCCAAAATTCTTTGTTTTAAGCATTTCGGCCTCTGTTTTTTGAACGAGTTGGTAAATTTTATGAATATTGGCGTTCCTCAGGCAGTTGGCGCTGCGCACAGACAGTTCGAGTTCATCGACGTCCAGGTAAAGGTTTTCATTGAACTTCTGCCTGGATTCCTCTTCATCGGGCTCCTGGGGTGCCGGTTCTTCGTCCTCGTTGAAACTGATGAACGCATTCATCTGTTCCTTGAGGATCTTGGCTGCGTAGGAAACGGCGCTTTCGGGTTTTACCGAACCGTCGGTCCAGATTTCCATGGTCAGTTTATCATAGTCGGTTTTCTGCCCCACACGGGCGTTGCCAACCAGGTAACTGACCCGTTGGATGGGGGAAAAAACGGAATCGATGGCCAAGGTCCCGATGGGGGCATCCGGGTCCTTGTTGGCCTCGGACAAGTTGTAGCCCTTTCCTGCCGCAACGGTCATGGTCATGTTGATTTCGACATCCGCGGTTACCGTTGCAATGTGCTGCCCGGGGTTCAACACCGTCACCCGGCCGTCGGGGCTCACGATATCCGCAGCGGTAATGCTGCCTTCGCCTTTACTCCGTATTTCAACGGTTTTCGGCGCCGCATCATCCATCTTGAGGCGGACTTTTTTCAAATTTAATATGATTTCGGACACATCTTCAAGAACGCCGTCAACGGTGCTGTATTCGTGCATCACGTCATTGATTTTAAACGATGTGATAGCAGCCCCGTAAAGCGATGAAATGATAATGCGCCGCAACGAGTTGCCAATGGTAATACCAAAACCACGTTCCAGCGGTTCCCATACGAATTTGCCATAGGATTCCGTCTGGCTGTCGATCTGAACCTTTCCGGGAAGTATAATTTCCCGCCAGTTCATATATGTCAATTCATTCAAGGACATTATAATCTCCTTACTGGTTTTAATCTCGATCCGAATGTACAACGCTTCCGGATATCTCAGGAGATCCAGGAGAAACTGTATTTTTCAATTTCTTCGACAACCAGGCTGTTTACTTGGAGTAAAACTCAACAATCAGGTTTTCCTGTATCGGCATCGTAATATCCTCCCGAACCGGCATTGCCTTGACTGTGCCCTTCAAATTGTCCTTGTCGAGCTCCAGCCATTGCGGCATGCCGCGACGTACAACAGCATCCACGGCATCGGTGATCGCCTGCACGCTTTTGCTCTTTTCCCGGATTTCCAATACATCACCGGCCCTGGTCTGGTATGACGGTATATTGACTTTCTTGCCGTTTACGAGGAAGTGGTTATGTTTTACCAGCTGTCTCGCCTGGGCTCTTGAGTTGGCAAATCCAAGCCTGTACACCACGTTGTCAAGGCGACGTTCAAGTATAGCGAGAAGCGCCTCGCCAGTGATACCCTTGCCGGCATCGGCCCTGTGAAAAAACAGGCGGAACTGTTTTTCACCCAGACCGTAGGTACGCTTGACCTTCTGCTTTTCACGCAGTTGCAGGCCATACTCGGATATTTTGCCGCTGCGACGCTGGCCATGCTGCCCCGGCGGATAAGTGCGCCTGTCAAGAGCGCATTTGTCCGAATAGCAGCGGTCCCCTTTAAGATATAATTTTAAATTTTCACGCCGGCAAAGCCGGCAGACTGAACCACGATATCGCGACACGTATCCTCCCTCGTAATGTCAAGTTTTTGCTTTTCAGCTTAGACCCTGCGCCTTTTCGGCGGTTTGCAGCCGTTGTGGGGCACCGGGGTAACGTCCTTGATCATGGTCACGTTAAGGCCTGAGGCCTGCAACGATTTCACCGCAGATTCACGTCCGGGCCCGGGGCCTTTCACATATACTTCAACGTTTTTCAAACCGTGCTCTTTCGCCTTTTTGGCGGCGTCTTCTGAAGCCAGTTGCGCGGCAAAGGGTGTGCTTTTCCGCGACCCCTTGAAACCGTTCATGCCGGCTGTCGACCAGGCCACAACGTTTCCCATGGGATCGGTAATGGTAACAATCGTATTGTTAAAGGAGGACTGGATGTGAACCACACCGTTGAGTATATTCTTCTTGACCTTCTTTTTGGTACGGACTGCTTTTCTTTTTGCCATCGGTTTCGCCTTTATCTATATTCGCATTACTTTTTCTTTGCGCCGCCCTTCTTCTTGACAGCAGTTCGCCTTGGTCCTTTTCGCGTACGGGCGTTCGTGCTGGTCCGTTGGCCGTGAACCGGCAAAGACCGGCGGTGGCGCAAACCCCGGTAACAGCCAAGGTCCATGAGACGCTTGATGTTCATGGACACTTCCGTGCGCAGTTCGCCTTCCACCTTGAACTCGTTGTCGATGGCCTTGCGGATCTCATTGACTTCCGTTTCGGACAAGTCATCCGTACGGGTCGTTTCATCAATGCCCAACCTGGACAGTATTTTCCTGGAGGTGGATCGACCTATTCCGAAAATATAAGTCAACCCTATGATGATATGCTTGCCCCTGGGTAAATCAACTCCTGAAATTCTTGCCAATGGTCATGCCTCCTTTTAGCCTTGCCGCTGTTTATGGCGTTTATTGACGCAAATCACCCTGACCGTACCTCTGCGCTTGATGATTTTGCAGTTGCGGCAAATTTTCTTGACGGACGCTCTCACTTTCATCTCTGTTTCCTTTTATCTGATAGAACATCAGTTCCCGGCTGCCAGGCACATAAAGTTTTTCTATTTTGACCGGTAAGTGATCCTGCCGCGGGTCAGATCGTACGGGGACAGTTCAACAGTGACAGAATCACCGGGCAGAATCTTGATAAAATGCATCCGCATTTTCCCCGAAAGATGCGCCAGTATCTGATGCTTGTTTTCCAGTTCAACCTTGAACATCGCATTCGGCAAGGTTTCCAGAACCTTGCCCTGAACCTTGATCGGCTCCTCCTTGGTCATTCATTTCTCCCTGTCGGAACTAACGAAAAACGGTTTTTATTTCTTGCGCTTTCCAGCCGCGGCACTCAAAAACCCTTCATAATTCCGTGTAATCAGATGCGACTGAATCTGCTGCACCGTATGAATGGACACGCCTACGACAATCAGAAGCGCGGTGCCGCCGAAATAAAACGGCACGTTAAACTGCGTCATCAATATGGACGGCAGCACGCATACAGCGGAAACATAGATGGCGCCGGCCAGGGTAATACGGGTCAGCACCCGGTCAATGTAATCCGCCGTGCGCCTGCCCGGACGAATGCCGGGGATGTAGCCGCCATGTTTTTTCATGTTCTCGGCCACATCCGACGGGTTAAAAACAATCGCCGTGTAGAAAAAACAGAAAAACACGATAAATGCAACGAACAGCGCCTCGTATATAAACGCGCCCGGGTGAAGCGCCGCCGAAACATACTGCATGATCGGGATGTCTTCGTAAAAACTGGCGATTGTCGCCGGGAACATGATCAAAGACGAGGCAAAAATCGCCGGTATAACCCCTGCGGTATTGATTTTGAGTGGAAGATGGGTGCTCTGCCCCCCATACATCCGACGGCCGACCACCCGTTTGGCGTATTGCACCGGAATGCGCCGCTGCGCCTGCTCCATGAATATAATAAATGCGATAACCGACAGCATGAACACGACCAGCAGGACGATGCCGAAGACGGCCATTTCCCCGGCGCCGATCATCCGTATGGTGTTGCCGATGGCCGCAGGCAGGCGGGCAACGATACCGGCGAAGATGATCAGTGAAATGCCGTTGCCGATGCCGAACTCAGTGATCTGCTCGCCCAACCACATGATAAACGAGGTACCGGCGGTCAGGGTAATCATGGTCATCAGCCGGAAGGCCCAGCCCGGATCGTTGACAATGGCGACACCGCCGGGGGAACTCATGCTTTCAAGCCCCACCGCAATGCCGAACCCCTGTATCAGACTCAACAGGATCGTGCCGTAGCGGGTGTACTGGGTTATTTTTTTCCTGCCCTCTTCGCCTTCCTTGGAAAGCCTTTCCAGGTGGGGAATGACAACTTTCAGCAGCTGCAGAATAATCGATGCGCTGATGTACGGCATGATCCCCAAGGCAAAAACGGAAAGCCGCTCCAGGGCCCCCCCGGAAAACATATCAAAAATACCAAAGATCGTACCCTGGTGCATTGCAAAAAAAGCAGCCAGAGAATCACCGTCAATGCCCGGCGTGGGTATATGCACACCGATCCTGTAAACGGACAGCAATGCCAGCGTGAACAGTATCCGCCGTTTGAGCTCTGGTATTTTTAATATATTCTGAACACCGGCGCCTGAAACTGCCATATCAGAAAACCTCTACCTTGCCACCGACACCTTCGATTTTGCTCCGCGCCGATTCGCTTACGGCATTGAGCCTGATCTGAAGGGGAACCTGAATATCCCCCTGCCCCAACAATTTAACCGGTTTTCGGGTATTCTTCACGATACCGGCTGAAACCAGGGCGTCGGCATCCACCGTTGCGCCGCTTTCAAAGCGTTCGAGATCCTTGAGGTTGACAATACAGAATTCTTTCTTAAAGATATTCGTAAATCCCCGTTTGGGCAGGCGCCGCTGCAACGGCATCTGGCCGCCCTCGTAGCCGGGGCGGACGTTGCCCCCCGAGCGGCTTTTCATCCCCTTGGTCCCCCGACCAGCCGTTTTCCCATGTCCGGAGCCGACACCCCGTCCCACGCGCTTACGGGACGACCGGGAGCCTTTTTCCGGGGCAAGATCATGCAATCTCATTGTGATTCCTCCACGCGAACAAGGTGGGAGACTTTATTGGCCATTCCCCGAATGGCCGGTGTATCATCCAATTCAACCGTTTTATGCATCCTGGTAAGCCCCATGCCCCGCAACACCTTCCGATGCTTTTCCGGACGGCCGACCATGCTTCTTACAAGGGTAATCTTCAATCGGGAAGCCATTATACCTGTTCCTTCACTTGTCTTTCCGCTTACGCGTTTTCTAAATGTGTCAAGGTAATGCCGCGCTTCGCCTCGACTTTGCTTCTGCTCTGGAGTTGCCCGAGGCCTCTTATGGTCGCCTTGACCACGTTATGAGGGTTATTGGACCCCAGGCATTTCGTAAGGATATTGCGGACACCCACGGCTTCAAGCACTGCACGAACGGCACCCCCGGCGATAACCCCGGTTCCTTTGCCGGCCGGCTTTAAAAAGACAGACCCGGCACCATATTTTCCGATAATCGCATATGGTATGGTCCCATCCACAAGCGGGACCTCGATCATGGCCTTTTTGGCTTTTTCGACACCCTTCCGAATCGCCTCGGGCACTTCGTGGGCTTTGCCCAGACCGTAGCCGACTTTCCCTTCCCCGTCACCGACAACCACCACGGCGCTGAAGGAAAACCGCCTGCCGCCTTTTACGACCTTTGCCACCCTGCTGATATGAACGACCTTGTCAATAAACAAGTTTTCGTCTGTTTCCTTCTTGCTGAACAAAAGATCGCCTCCTTGTTAGTTAAAAATCCAAACCGGTTTCACGTGCAGCATCGGAAAGGGCCTTTACGCGGCCATGATATTTATAGCCGTTGCGGTCAAACACCACCGATGAAATCCCTTTGTCCAGCGCCCGCCTCGCCACCAGTTTTCCTATCTCGTCGGCAGCCGCAACCTTGCTTACCGCCTTTTCTTTTCCCCTTATTTCCTTATCCAGCGTGGAAGCGGATATGAGCGTCCGGCCGCTGGCATCATCTACGATCTGCGCATAGATATGCCGTGCGCTTCTGAAAACAGTCAGTCGGGGACGCTCCGGGGTTCCGGACACTTTCCTGCGTATCCGGATCTTTCTTTTAAGCCGCATGGCTTTCTTTGTGTCCATGGCTCCCATGATTCAAGACCCTTGATTGATTTAAAACCTTATAAATAAATACCGAAACGTTATTTTCCGGTTTTGCCGGCTTTGCGTACAATATGCTCCTCGGCGTACTTGATGCCTTTTCCCTTGTAAGGCTCCGGCGGCCGGAACTTACGGATAGATGCGGCCGCAAAGCCAAGCTTTTCCTTGTCGATGCCGGACAGGCGTATCGTATTCCGTTCAACCAGTGCGGATATCCCCTCGGGCAGGTCGAAACTGATCGGATGGGAATACCCGAGGTTAAGGTCAATACTGTTCCCCTTGACCTCCGCACGGTACCCGATGCCGTTGATTTCAAGCACCCTTTCAAACCCCTGGCTGACGCCGGTAAGCATATTGGCGACCAATGCACGGGCCGTTCCCCATTGGGCCTTGGTCTTTTTGTCATTGCGCCTGACGGACAACAGGATCTGGTCTTCTTCTATATTGAGATCAACATCCGGATGAATACGCCGGCTGAGCTGGCCCTTCGGACCTATAACCGTCAGCACCCTGTCGGCAAATGTAATTTCTGTTTTCTCCGGTTTTGGAATCGGTTTTTTCCCCACGCGAGACATTATATCAACTCCTTGCTTGCTACCAGATATTGCAAAGGATTTCGCCGCCGACATTTTCTTTCCTGGACTGGCTGTCGGTCAGCAACCCCTTTGATGTAGACAAAATGGAAATGCCGAGACCGTTCAACACCGGTTTGATTTCCTTGCTGTTGACGTAGACACGGCGACCCGGCTTGCTGGCCCTCTCGATCCCGTATATGACATGGCTTTCATTCTTGTCATACTTCAGGTAAATCCGGAGAATGCCCTGCTTGTTATCTTTGATGAACTTGTAGTTCTTTATGTACCCTTCATTTTTCATCACTGCCGCCAGCGACGCTTTCAGCCTGGAACCGGGTATGTCCACACTCTTATGCTTGGCGTTCCCCGCGTTGCGAATGCGGGTCAGCATATCCGCCAGTGGGTCGGTAATCGTCATGATCTTGCTCCAATCATTATATCAATGAATATATCAACAAATCGGTTTTATCGGAGTCCTGGTTGTATCGGATTATGCCCTGAACAATTGTTTCCGGGCACGACTTCCAGCCGGCATGTTTACCAGCTTGACTTTTTAACACCGGGAAGCAACCCTTCGGACGCCATATTCCGAAAACATATCCGGCATATGCCGAACTGTCGCAAATAACCCCTTGGCCGACCGCATATGGGGCAACGGTTGTATCGCCTGACATTGAACTTGGGTTTCTTTTCGGCTTTGACCTGAAGCGCTTTTCTTGCCAAACTTTCCTCCTTGTCACTATGAATACGGACAATACATTACAGGATTAATTACGAAACGGCATACCGAACATTTTCAGAAGTTCTTTGCCTTCTGCGTTGCTTTTCGCCGTTGTAACGATAGTGATGTTCATCCCCTTTATGGAATCGACCTTATCGTAGTCAATTTCAGGGAATATGATCTGTTCTTTAATTCCCAGCGTGTAATTGCCGTATCCGTCAAAGGCCCTCCCGGACACCCCCCTGAAGTCACGAACACGCGGAAGTGTGATATTGACCAGTTTTTCAAGAAAATCCCACATCCGCTGACGCCGCAGCGTAACCATGCAGCCGATGGGCATCCCTTCGCGAAGCTTGAACGCGGCAATGGACTTTTTGGCCCGCGTAACAACAGGCGCCTGACCGGTAATCGCTTTCAGCTCATTCTGGGCGGAATCCAGCACCTTGATGTTCTGGATGGCCTCACCAAGCCCCATGTTGACGACAATCTTTTCTATCTTTGGAATCTGGTGGATATTCTTGTAGCCAAATGTTTCTTTCAATTTCGGCGCGATTTCATTTTTATAGAGTGCTTTAAATGCCATGACTTCCTACCCTCCGGTAATCTCCCCTACTTGGAATCAATATTTTCATTGCACTTGGAACAAACACGGACTTTCTCCCCACTGTCGAGAATGTTCATCCGTATACGGGCAGGCTTTACGCAACTGCTGCAAATAAGCATGACATTGGACCAGTGAATCGGGCCCTCCCCCTCGATAATGCCTCCCTGGGGGTTTTTAGCGCTGGGTTTGACATGCCGTTTGATCATGTTGGCCTTCTCGACAAGCAACCGTTTCTTCTTTTTATCGACACGGATCACCTTGCCGATTTTTCCCCTGTCTTTTCCGGCAATGATCTTGACTTTGTCTTCTTTTTTAATGCGCGTTGTTTCTTGTTTTTGCATGATCCGCCAATCCTTCACAGTACATATTTGGGTCGGAAATTAAAGCACTTCCGGCGCCAATGAAATAATTTTCATGAACCTGCCGGCGCGAAGCTCTCTTGCCACGGGACCGAATATTCGGGTTCCGATAGGCTCCCTGTGAGCGTTTATCAGCACGGCGGAATTGTCATCAAACCGAATATAAGAGCCATCGGGGCGTCGGATCTCCTTTTTGGTCCTGACAACCACCGCTTTCAGCACATCGCCTTTTTTTACCTTTGAATTGGGCATCGCTTCCTTTACGGAAACCACGATGATATCCCCTATACTGGCATAGCGCCTTCGGGAGCCGCCAAGAACCTTTATGCAATATACTTCCTTTGCACCCGAATTATCCGCAACGGACAATCTCGTCTCCGATTGAATCATTTGAATTTCCCCTATATCATGAAACCGCTTTTTCGATAATGCGGCTTACCCGCCATCGTTTCGTCTTGCTCAAGGGCCTTGATTCGGAAATCAGAACGCGGTCTCCAATACCGCATTCATTTCTTTCGTCGTGGGCTGCAAAACGGGCCCGCCGCCGGAT
>SL_3KL_010_SEDDRAFT_10006858_pt1 | contig 10143 bp, 6 predicted proteins | sample SodLakKL_010_SED_2_FD_10381 | JGI IMG/M metagenome (IMG submission 10381)
CCGTCTCCTGGCCACCGACCTGCGGCCCAGCTCCGGAACCCTGGAGCTGCTGGGCCTGCCGGCGGAGCGAGCCGGACCGGCCCTTCGCCGGCGGATCGGATACGCTCCCGACGACCCGGTGCACGTGCCACCCCTCACCGGAGGGGAGAACCTCCGGTTGTTCACCTGGCTGGCGGATGAGGACCCGGAGGATCCCAGCCTGGGGCTGGCCGCCCTCCTCCAGGCCTTCGACCTGTCAGATGTATCGGGGACTCCGGTGTCCCAGTACTCCTTCGGGATGCGGCGGAAGCTCCTTCTGGCAGAGGCGCTGGCCCCCCGTCCCGAGCTCCTCCTCCTGGACGAGCCCACGGTGGGGATGGATCCCCGGGGAATCGACGCGCTGGGGACCCTCCTGGGGGAGCGGGCCCGGAGCGGGACGGCGGTGATCCTGGCCACCAACGAGATCCGGGAAGCTCCCCTTTGGGCCCACCGGATCCTCTTCCTCCATCGGGGCCGGGTCCTGGCCGACGCCCCACCCGAGATCCTCCTGGCCCGGCTCAAGGGACGGACCCTGGTCCGGGTGACCCTGGAAGGCGATGGAGTTCCGTGGGAAGGGGGGGCGGGGGCTGCACCAGGGAGGGCCGGAGGGGAGGGGAGGGGCCTGGGCCCCCGGGAGGCAGCGAACTCCCCGGAAGCACGTGCGGCCACGGAGGGATTCGGCCCCTTCCAGGGACTCGGTCCCCTGGAGGGGCTCGACGCCATGGAGGGGGTGGAAGCGTGGCGGTTCCACCCGGAAGCTGCGGGCCCGGGACGGATCGAGGTGGAAACCCGCATGGGAGGGCGGGTCCTCCCCCCGCTTCTCCAGTACCTCCTGGATGCCGGGATCGGGGTCCGGGAGCTACAGGTCCGGGAGCCCGACCTGGGGGATCTCTTCCGGGAGCTCACCGGGGTGGAACTGGAGGACCGCCCATGAGGGCGCCCCTCTGGTGGCTGGAGGTGGCGCTCACCCTGCGGCGCCGGCGACTCCTGGCCCTGAACGTGGGCATTCCGCTCCTCCTGGTCCTCCCGGTGGCCCTGGGCGGCGCTCCTGCGTTCCACGCCGCTGCAGTCTACACCGTACTCTTCGTCCTCTTCGGGACCTTCGGGTCCGCCATTCCCCTCATCCGGGATGGAGAGACGGGGATCCTCCGGCGCATGCTTCTGGTGGGCGCCTCCCCCCGCCATCTCCTCCTGGCCCGGGGGATCGGAGGCACCCTCCTGGATGCCCTCCAGATCCTTCCCTCCCTGGCGCTGATCCTCCTTGTGGGGATCTGGCAGGGGGGAGGGGGCGGGGAAGCAGGGGGCAGCATCAGTCCGGGGGCAGGCCCGGGACCTGCCAGCCTGGCTCTCTTGGTGGTGCCCGTCCTCCTGGGGGCCCTCCTGGCCGCCAATCTGGTGGGTATTTGGGTGGCCGCCTTGGCCCGGTCTCTGGCCGAAGGGGCCCTCTTCGCGGCGGTCCTCTCCCTCTTCCTCCTCCATGGTTCCGGGGTTTTCCGGACCTCGCCGCCCGGGAGTGCCGGCGCCCTTCTGGAGGGGGTTCTCCCATTCGGCCCCCTTCACCGTCTCCTCCTCCAGGCCGCCGGTGGGCGCGGGGTGGAGCCGGAGGCCCTCCTCCCCCTCCTATCGGGTCTCGGGGGGCCTCTCATCTTCCTTCTCATCACCCAACTCGCTGCGCCAGCGCTCATTGAGCGGATTTCGGCCCCTCTCCGGTGACCCGGGCGTCGTCAGGCGTCTGTCACCGATTTGACAGACACTGAGCGGGGCCGATATACTGACCTCGCGGCGTTCTTCTGGGATGCCGTTCCTGCCTTGACAGACATCGGTTTCTGGGAGTACGCAAGCACCTGAAACGTGCTTTGAACGATAGGGGTCCACGCTAGAGGGAAAGCACCGGCCCAGGCCCGCGATACGAGTTCTCAAACGCGCTTCCGCGCAGGCCGCACGAGAAAGGCCGCCGGATTTACGCGCCGCCGCTCCCCCGGGAGCGGATGGTGCCTTGCATGCGAGAAGGCGAGAACGACTCGCCTCCTTCGCCCCGGATCGACACCATACCACCCCGAAAAGGGGTCCTTTGGACTCGATGAGCTGGATGCCGAGGAGGGAGTGGTGCGGACCGGTGACGGGATGGCTCGGTGTGACCGGCATCCCGGTAGCGAAGGGCCCTGCGGACCCGATGACCGAGGTGCTCATGTACCGCGAGGTCTTCGTCCCTGTCGACAACTCTTCCCACTCCCACTGGGCCGTGGATCGGGCCCTCGAGATCTGCCGGCGATTCGAGGGGCGCATCACCGGCAACCATGTCTATGCCGCCCGCCTCCACGACGTCCGCTTCCGCCAACTGGAAACCGGACTTCCCGCCCGGTTCCAGACCGACCAGGAGATCAAGCGGCAGCGGAAGATCCACGACAAGCTCATCGAGAAGGGCCTCCAGCTCATCTCCGACTCCTTCCTGGACCAGACCGATCTGCGGTGCAAGGAGGCCGGCGTCCCCCTTCGCCGCCAGCTCCTGGAGGGGATCCATTTCGAGGAGATCATCCGGGAGGCGAACCGGGGCGCCGGGCGGCTCCCCAGCCTCATCGGGTTCGATCCGAACATCGCCGACAAGTACGACGGCGGGGACACGGTCCGGAGTGATGTGAAGCTGGGCGAGAACGGCCGGATCGTGGCCGAGGACGAGGAGCAGGACGAGAAGCTGGCCGGGGAGAGCGGGAGGGAATACGACCTCCTCTGCATGGGCGCCCACGGGATCGGCCAGCAGGCCTATTCCCAACTGGGTGGGGTCACGGCCCGGGTCATCCGCCAGGTGGAGAAGGACACCCTCATCGTCCGGAACGACCGTCCCCTGGAGGGCGGCGACTGGATGGTCTGCGTGGACGGCTCGTCCTATGCCTACAAGGCCATGCGCGTGGCGCTGGAGATGGCCCGGGAGTTCGGGGCGAAACTCTGGGTCTGCTCCGCCTTCGACGTGGAATACCATCACGCCGTCTTCGGGAACATCAAGGACGTCCTGTCCGCCCAGGCGGCCAAGATCTTCAAGTTCGAGGAGCAGGAGGAGCTCCACAACAACATCATCGACAAGGGTCTCCTGAGGCTTTGCCAGGCCAACCTCAAGCGGGCCGAGGTCATGGCGTCGGAATTCCCCGACGTGGAGGTGGAGACCCAGATCCTCATCGGAAAGCCCTTCCAGTGCATCCTCCAGTGGGTGGAGGAGGTGGATCCCGCCCTCCTCATCCTGGCCCGCCACGGAGGGCACCGCATCGAGGGAACGGAGATGGGATCCCAGGCGGAGAACCTCTGTCGGATGGCCCCCTCCAACATCCTCCTGGTCGGGACCACGGACGTCCGCCCCGACGAGATCCCCTGGATCGAGGAGGACGGGGAGACGGGGCTGGAATGGGCGCCCGAGGCGGAGGTGAGAATCCTCCGGGTCCCCCCCTTCGCCCTGGGGATCGCCCGGAAGGCCGTGGAGGACTACGTCATGGACACCTACGGCCCCGGCGCGGTTCGGGAGAAGGGGTGGGGGGAGACCGGCCCGGGGACGGCGCCTATTCCCGAGGGTGCCGGATGGGTGGCGGTGGAGGAGGAAGCCGAGGCCATGAACCGGGCTCGGGCCAGCGGGGTGGCCTACCGCGGTGCCCCCGGCCAAGAGAACGGCGCCGGATCCGCCAACGGGAACGGGACCCCCCCGGAGGCGAATGGCGCCCACCCTGAAACGAACGGCGCCGGGCCCCACGGCCATGGCCATGGGCCCGACCCATCCACCCAACCCATCCCAGTGACCCTCCCGGTGGTGACCAGCGAGCGGCTGGACGAGGCCATCCGGAAGCTTCTCCCCACCCACATGCAGCTCATCATGGGGATCGGGACCGCCGAGGAACTGGCGCTGGCCGAGGTGAAGGCCGAGGAGGCCATGAAGCGGACCGTGGTGGAGACCTACGACTCCGACCCGGAACCCGAGACCCCCATCGTCTCCACCACCTGCCCCTACACCGGGCATGCCCAGACCCGGCCACGGAACGCCTCGGATCCCGTGGTCTGGACCCACGAGGCCTTCGGCCGACTGAAGGCGGTGCCCCTCATCGCTCGCCCCCTGGCCCGGAACACGGTGGAGCGGTTCGCCCGGGAGCACGGGGTCTGGCGGGTCACCACCCGGATCATGGACGAGAACAAGCAGGCCATGATCGAGGCCGACGAGTTCGACATGGACACCATGCTGGTCATGTTCAAGGAACTCCAGACCAAGCAGCTCAAGGCGGCGGCGGAAGGCGTGGACGGCCTCTCCGAGGAGATGCGGAAGTTCATCGAGGAGGCCAAGGCCCAGGGGGTGACCCGGTGTCCCATCCGGGACATCGAGGCGCAGGTGGAGAAGTGCCCGGTGGACATGAAGGTGACCACCCCCGCCCAGGCGAAGGCCGCGGTGGAGGAGTTCATGTCCCGGGGGGATCAGGGCGAGGAGGACGCGGAGTGAGGGAGACGGAGGTGGGTCGAACCCTCCCCACCCTTTCCGCTGGCCAATCCTCCGGCCTGTCTTCCAGCCCTCCCCGGGGGGCTTCGGCGGGGGCGCTCGAGGCCTTTCCCTTTCCGGCGACCGCCTCTCCGGCCCCCCTCCGGCGAGACGGGTCGGTTGGGGGCCTGTCGGGAGACGCCGACACCTTCCTTCCCCACGTGGTGGCGTGGAATCTCACCCGGCGCTGCAACCTCTCCTGCGCCCACTGCTACATCTCCGCCGGGTCCTGGCATGAGGCGGCCTCGGAGCTTCCCACCGACGCATGTCTCCGGATCCTGGATGAGCTCCTGGAGGTGAACCCGAACCCCATGCTCATCCTCTCCGGCGGGGAGCCCCTCCTCCGGGAGGACCTGGAGACGCTGGCCCGCCACGCCTCCGAGGGAGGGGCCACGGTGGTGGTGGGGACCAACGGGACCCGGCTCACCGATGCCCGCATCCAGTCCCTCATGGAGGCGGGGGTGAAGGGGGTGGCGGTGAGCGTGGATTCCCTGGATCCCGCGTACCATGACCGGTTCCGCCACGGGACCGGCGCCCTCGAGGACACCCTGGCGGCGGTGGATCGGCTCCGGGAGCACCGCTTGGACTTCGTGGTCCAGACCTCCCTCACCCGGGGAAACCGGGGGGAACTCGCCCGCCTGGCGGAGTGGTCGGCGGAGCGGGGTGCCCTCTCCTTCAACCTCTACTTCCTGGTCCCCACCGGACGGGGGGATCGGATGAAGGGGCTGACCCCCGACGAGAACGAGGAGGTCCTGGCCGAGCTCACCCGCCTCGAGAAGGCCTATCGGGGTCGGATGATGGTCCGCTCCAAGTGCCAGCCCCAGTTCATGCGCCATATCCACCAGGGAGACCCGGGCTCACCCCTCCTGAACTATCGGACCCGGTGCCCCTGCGGGGTCCAGTACTGCCGGATCACCCCGGAGGGGAAGGTCACCCCCTGCCCCTACACCCCCGTGGTGGCCGGGGACCTGAAGGAGCAGGGATTCGGCGAGATCTGGCGCGAGTCCCCCGTCTTCCAGTCCCTCCGCCATGGGGAGCCGGGGGGGAAGTGCGGACGGTGCGAATACCGGGAGGTATGCGGGGGATGTCGGGCCCGGGCCTACGCCGAGACCGGTGACCTCCTGGGGCCCGACGATTCCTGCGCCTGGGAGCCCACCGGAGCAGAGGAGGTGGTGGAGCCTCCGGGGGCGCTCACCTATGGAGCCACCCACCAGGCCACCCTCACCTGGACCCCCGGGGCCCGGGAGAAGATGGACCGGGTCCCCAGCTTCGTCCGGGGCGTGGTCATGGCCCGTGTGGAGACCTTCGCCCGGGAGCGGGGCCATCGGAAGGTGGACGAGGAGGTGATGGCCCAGGTACGGCGGGAAATGCCGGTGGACTTCTCGAAGCGACTTCCCTTCTTCCTCCGACGCGGAGAGGAGGCATGAGCGGGCGGATCGGAGGTTTCTCCCCCCGGGCCCTGGGGGCCGGATTCCTGGCGGTGGCGGTCACGGCGCTGGTGGCCTGGCCCCTGGCCGCCCAGGGGTACACCCCCCCCATGTACGGCCAGGACTTCCCCCTGGTGGGGAGCCGGGTCGCGGTGTGGATCGCGGCCCAGGTGCACCTCATGTTCGCCGCCTTCGTCCTGGGCGTCCCCATGTTCGCGGTCATCGCCGAGGCCATCGGGATCTGGGGGAAGCAGGAGCGCTACGACCGGCTGGCCCGGGAGTTCACCCGGCTCCTCCTGGTGGCCTACAGCGCCACCGCCATCTGGGGCGGACTCCTTCTCTTCCTCCTCACCACGCTGTATCCGGGGCTGTGGGCCTATCTCTCGGAGATCTTCCGCTTCTCCATGTGGGTCTACGCCGCCCTCTTCTTCTTCGAGTCCGCCACCCTCTACATCTACTACTACGGGTGGGACCAGTGGAAGAAGGGTCGGGCCAAGATCGCCCACTGGGGGATGGGGATCCTCCTGAACGTCTGGGGCACCATCGTCATGTTCATCGCCAATTCCTGGCTGACGTACATGATGAGCCCACCGGGAGAGGTGACCCCCGACACGGCCCCGGCGCAGGTCCAGTTCTGGAGCGCCTTCGCCAACGCCACCTGGATGCCCATCAACATCCACCGCCTCATCGCCAACGCGGTATTCGGCGGCTCGATCGTGGCGGCATACGCCGCCTATCGGTTCCTGAAGGCGAAGACCCCCGAGGAGCGGGCCCACTACGACTGGATGGGCTACGTGGGGAACCTCATCGCCATCGGCACCTTCCTCGTTCTTCCCTTCGCCGGCTACTACCTGGGCCGGGAAATCTACGAGTACAACCAGCAGATGGGCATCACGATGATGGGCGGCTTCATGAGCTGGCTCTGGATCGTACAGGCCTTCCTCATCGGCGTCCTCTTCCTGGCGGCCAACTACTACCTGTGGATCGGGCTCGGCCGGATTCCCGGTGGGGAGCGCTTCGCCCCGTATACCAAGTGGATGCTGGCGGTGCTCATCATCGGGTTCATCGTCTGGGCCACCCCCCACTCCATCATCGCGAACCGGGAGGAGTTGGCGGCCATGGGGGGAACGCACCATCCCTTCCTGGGCGTCCTGGGGGTGATGAGCGCGAAGAACACGGCGGTGAACGCCATGATCCTCACCACCTTCCTCTCCTTCCTCATGTACCGGAGGGCGAACAAGGTGCCGGTGGTCCCCTGGGCCCGCACCGGGACCCTGACCCAGGGGATCCTGATGGCGGTCTGTACCGTGGTGATCCTCTTCTATGGGGTCTACGGCTACTTCGTCCCCGCCATCGTGCGGATCGGGTTCTCGGTCTACCAGGTGCTGGCGGTCCTCTTCACCATCGTGGCGGTCCTGGTCCTGGACGTCCTCATCAGTCGGGGCGCCACATCCCGGGGGGAGATCCGGTGGGGGGAGATGCCCGACCGGGCCATGTACGCCCTCTTCGTCCTCATGGTGACCTTCACCTGGCTCATGGGGCTCATGGGCTTTGCCCGGAGCGGGATCCGTCAGCACTGGCACGTCTGGGAGGTGATGCGGGACACCAGCGAGCACGCCGCCACCCCGGCCCTGGGCTTCGCCGCCCAGGTGATCAGCGTCTGCACCCTCATCTTCCTGGCCATGATCGCCTTCATCTTCTGGCTGGGTGGCCTGGTGGAGAAGTCGAAGCTCGTACCCGAAGAGGAGGTGGATCCGGCCCTTGGCCCCCTGGCCCTCAAGGGGGACGGGGACGCGTCCGACCCAGGCCTCGATCCGGGCCTCGATCCGGGACTTGATCCGGGACTCCAACCCGTTCCTGGAACATGAGGAGGCCGGCCGCATGTCGTCCGTGGACCTGAAGATCGTGTTGGTGGTGCTGGTGACGCTGGCGGCGTATACCGTGGTGGCCAGCGTCATCCCCCAGGTGGAATCGGAGGTGCCGATGGATATCGCCTTCGGCGCCGAGGTGACCCCGGAGGAGCTGGTGGAGGCGGGAGAGACCATCTATCGAGGCGCCGGGGGATGCGTGGCCTGTCACTCGGAGAGTCCAGGAGCCCGGGGGCCCAACCTCCTCACCGACTACCGGGGGGAGGGGCTCATCGGCGAGCGCTGCGCCGACAGGGTCCCGGGGCTGGACTGCAAGGAGTATCTGTACCAGGCCCTGGTCCGTCCCAACGACCACATCGTGGATGACTACCCCCCCATCATGCCCCCCTCGGACCGGGCCCTCTCCCAGCCCCAGATCTGGGCCATGGTGGCCTTCCTCCAGGCCGCAGGGGGAGAGGTCACGGTGACGGCGGCGGACATTCCCGATGAGCCGGGAGTGGCCACGGCCCCCGCTCCACCCCCCGCCCCCGAGCCGGGAGCGGCCCAGTTGGCCGACGCGCCGGACGTGTTCCGGGCCCAGTGCGTCATGTGCCACCAGGTGGGTGGCGAGGGGGGTCCCATCGGACCGCCCATGGACAGGATCGGGGCCCGCCTCTCCGAGGAGGAGCTCCGGTTGGCCATCCTGGACCCCGAGGCCGTCATCGCCGAGGGCTACGAGGACATGGCGGGGATCATGCCCCCCAACTACGGCGAGATCCTCACGCCGGACGAAATCGAGACGCTGGTTCGGTACCTGAGCGGACTCCACTGACGGGGTACCCATGAGAGACCTTCTCCGACAACCCTTCTGGCAGGCCCTGCTGGTCCTGATTCTCTCCTACGTCCTCATCAAGTGGGGGATCCCCTACATCCCGCCCCTCATCGGGATCTCCAGCGCTCCGGTTCCGTCCAGCGTGATCGTCCAGTACATGCTCACCGTGGCGGTAGGGGTCCTGGTCTGGGTGAGTGACAACGAGGAGCGGTGGCGGGAGTTCAAGCGGCCCATCCAGGAGACCCTGGTCCAGCCGGAGAAGCGCCGGGTCCGGATCGTCCTCCTGGTGGCCCTTCCCGTCCTGGTGGGCTTCATGACCTACGACACCGTCCGGCCGAAGATCACCGCCCCCGCCGGGCTCCGATCCGTCCACCCGGCCCCGCCCAGCCAGATCACCTTCCGGGGGGAGACCCTCCGCCTCGATGGGCTGGAGAATCCCCTCCGGGAGCAGCGTCGGGAGGAAGAGGCCTACCAGATCGGCCTCGAACTCTACTACAAGAATTGCATGGCCTGTCACGGAGACTACCTGGATGGTCAGGGGCACTGGGCCCACGGGTATCAGCCTGCCCCCCTCGCCCTCCGGGGCGGGAGCACCATCGCCCAGCTCACCGAGAGCTACGTGTTCTGGCGGATCGCCAAGGGAGGGCCCGGGCTCCCCCGGGAGGGGGCCCCCTGGAATTCCGCCATGCCGGCGTGGGAGGATTTCTTCACCGAGGAGGAGGTCTGGGCGGTGACCCTCTTCCTCTACGAACAGGCCGGGCTCTCGCCCCGCACCTGGGAGGAACACTGATGGTCGCCCCTCGTCCAAGGTTGGACCGGCTCCTCTCCGCCATCCTTCCGCTGCTCATCCTCACCCAGGTCGGGCTCCCCTCGGCCCTCCACGCCCAGGACGGTGACCTGGCCCTGGGGAAGGAGGTGTACGACCGCTGGTGCGCCGCGTGCCACGGGTGGGATGGGGCCGGAGACGGACCCGCCGCCGGGTACATGCTCCCCCGTCCCCGGGATTTCACCCGCGGCCTCTACCAGATCCGCACCACCCCTGGCGGGGAGATTCCCACCGACCAGGACATCCTCCACGTGATCAACGAGGGGATGCCCGGAACCACCATGCCCGGATGGGAGAGTCAGCTCCCCCGTCGCCAGCGGGAAGCCCTGGTGGCCTACCTCAAGAGCTTCTACCCCCCCTTCGAGACCCTTCCGACGCCCCAGTCCGTGGAGTTCGGCCGGCCTGGCCGGGTGAGCGACGAGCGGCTGGCCGAGGGACAGCTCTTCTACGATTCCATCGAGTGCTGGCAGTGTCATGGGGGCGCGGGGCGCGGGGATGGGCCCTCGGTCCCGGAACTGGAGGACGACTGGGGCTTTCCCGCCCGTCCGGCGGACCTGACCAAGAACTGGATGTTCAGCGGAGGCGCCACGGTCGAAGACATCTACCGGGCCCTCCTCACCGGCCTCGACGGCTCCCCCATGCCGGCCAACTCCGACCTCATCGACGCCGGGTTCATGACCCAGGACCAG
>SL_3KL_010_SEDDRAFT_10006859_pt1 | contig 10142 bp, 9 predicted proteins | sample SodLakKL_010_SED_2_FD_10381 | JGI IMG/M metagenome (IMG submission 10381)
TCAACATCCACAAAAGAACTGTCATTACTTGAATAATTGTGCCAGGAAGTCACTACTGCTTCCAGTATTTCATCTTCATTTTCTACCGATTCATCTATTTCTTGCTGAAAAAAGATCCTGGCCGTAGCAATACTGTTTTCTCTTATTGATACGCTAACCGATTTATCCCTGTAACCTGGTTTGGAAGCTTTTACCGTATAATTACCGGTAGGAATATTTAATAGTTCAAATTCACCATTGTCATCTGTTAAAATGGAGTTCGTTGGCGGCGTGGTTGTGATATTTACATTTCTGACAGGCTCCTCGGTATCACTGTCGATAACCGAACCTTCAATTGTACCAAACGTCTCCTCTTCCATTGCATCTTTTGAGCAGGCAACCAAAATCAGGACTGTGAGGATGATACTAATTGTTACACTAAATCTCATCATAATAAATAGGTATATGATTTTAAAAAGATATGGTTATACCGGCATTCACATTCCAGTGCTGATCGTTGTATTCACCGTATGAAACACCGTCAAGTCCATCTATTAACAGGTACCGGTAATTTGTGTACAGCCTTAAACCAAGAAATTCGTTAAATCGATAATCCAATCCGCCTTCGAACGTGACAGCCGGGAAGATTTGATGTTCAAGAAATTCATATTTTCTGTCGAAAGCCAGTATTCCTGCACCTGCTGACAGATAGGGTGACAAACTGTATTGTGGAGTAATGTATGCATTCATTAGAAGATCTGCAGTTGACAGATCCTCCTGACGAAAAGCATTGCCGGCACCGATACTCGTACGCTGCAAGTTTGCTTTCACTGAAAACATATGCGTCAGGTTTCGCTCGATCTGCAAGGATACGCCAGGGTGTACATCCGGATTATTATAATTCCCGATAAAACTTCCAAGAGAAAATGCCGGGGAGACAGTCCATCCCTGCCTAAGATCACGTTCTTCCAAAAAACCAAAATAATCCCGTTGCAGTTGCTCCTGCATTTTTCTCTCATAGTCAAACTGCTCGCGGAAAGCCGTCACTTCAGCCTCATTCCTGGCACTCCATATACCCTCCTCAATGCCTTCCAGGATCAGTAACTGGACGGCCTCGTCAATTGCTTCCGTTACGGCCATAACCGGTGGTTCATTGTATGTATATCCCGCTTCGGCTTCCAGCAGCCGGTCGGTATCGATAAACCGAAAAACACCGCTGTCCAGCTTTTGCGACAGGATAGATTTCGTGGTATGAACGGTTTTCAGCACTCTGCCGCTTTGGGTTGAAACTGCCCTTAGATAAATCGTAACCTGATCTTTTCTATATTGGCTGGATCCTCCAACTCCAAGATAGCGGGCTCCTGCCCCTCCCGTAATTACATTGGTATCGTACCCGATAATGCCTCCCTCAAGCATAACACCTGCAAATAAAAGCGGAGGCAACGGTGAAGGTCCCTGATCAGGCCTTGCATGTTGCTGGCGTATCTGCTGAATGATCTGCCGTTCATTGAGCAGGTTTGAAATTCCTTCTCTTTCAATCGGAACAAACCAGCCGGAGTCTTCCATCGACTTAATCAGGATCGAGGTTGCACCCTGCGTTACAGCCGTGGACCAGCTTGCCACCCTGTCTGACGGTTTGTACTGGCCGGTCTGATCCCTGAAACGGTATACGGCAGCCACCACTTGCTCATCCGGCTCAGGAATTGAAACCAGAACCGGACTCGATTCACTCAACGTACCGGGAATAGCCCTTTCGGTGTGCATTGGCCGGAGTGTTCCTGAACATGCGGCGAGTAAACCACTTAGGATGATAATCAGGCCAAATTGTACATTCTGATTGATCCTGTACATTGATTAAATATTTGGTATCGTTATGTTTGTTTCATCACCGGTCATAATATTGAAGATCCGGATACTCACACCGTCAGGGCCGGGAGTCAACTCAATGGTAAACTCACCGAATTCAAATATGGAATCTTCCGGCATCTCATCATCAAACTGTTGTCGAATGATTTGTCGGGTTAATTGAGAGAGTACCTGTCGTTGAAGCGATGCTTCAAAATCGGCAAGCGGGTCCCTGGCAAAACGATCAACCGATCGATCTTCTGTATGCAGGTTCTGGATTTCTGCCGTTTGCATCAGCCATTGAAAGTTGCCGGGATTCCCCCCAAATGCAGGGTTGGTAGGCTGGTAAACCAGGTTCTGGGCAATCAGATTCGGCGCACCAATGAGAAGCAGCGCCGCAATAGCGACTAGGGTCGTAAATAGTGATCTTATTTTCTTCATACGTAATCAATGTTTGAGTTCACAAATAAGCCGATACATTCTTTTAAAAGTCCAGATTCATGCATGATTTCAAGTAACGGTGCACTAACTCTCCTGCGCTATCTGTCAGGTTCATTTTTATACGTCAGTACTCCATTTCATTTTATCTGCCATGCAAAAAACTCCGGCAGACAAGTGCCTGGTGCACTTTTTATTGAATGCGTCCAGCTTTTTTTTAACACATAGCCCTAATTTTTTGAACGCGACAGCGATAATTGTTTGTGAATAATAGATTTCAGAAACTGTCCTGTCATTCAAACCGGGTTCCACGTCCGGTTTCAATCACTTAATGATTTTCAATGATGATGGATGTACCATTACCATTTTGCTCTATATGCATTGGTACACCTTGCTGACCAAAATCGATAATCTGCATTTGCAGGCCGTTCCCTTCTTGTCGATAGGTCTGCTGCATCCCGTTACCGTTCAGGTTTTTGATCAGCTGATTATCCGATCCCAGCTGCTCAAAAGAGAGTTCATTACTGCTGCCGAACAATTCAAGTATAAATTGATTGGAATTTCCGGATTGAATCAGATTCGTATAATTATCATTTCCCGTGATATCAAAACCGGCAATATTGCCAGTACCCGTCTGTGACAGTGATGAAACGTTTCCGCTTCCAAACTGATTGATGACAGCTACGTTGGATACCGGGTCCAGTGCCTCCAGAAATCCGCTGTCAATCTGAAACGTACTCACAAAACGGTCGGTAAACTCCTGGACGGCCTCATTATGTTCAAATGGGGCTTGTTCGATAAACACCTCTCCCGGTGTTCCCTGGTCCTGTGCAAAAAGATTGCCGGACAGGAAAACCGCAAGTAACCCGGTTAATGCATAGCTGATACTTTTCTTCATCGTCTTCTTCCGTTTCATAAACCTTACATGTTAATCCGCTACTCGTGTTGAATTACAGTAGCACTGTTTGAATTACCCTTCTGTTTGATTCGGACTTGGTTTTGATTTTTCCCGATGCCGGTGCTATCGGCTGAAATCTGAAAAACCAGTGACCGGTTACGGTCCCCTTCCTGCCTGATCAAAATCAAAGGTACCAGTAGTGCTTCATTAAACATGATAATAGTATTGGAGGCACCGATTTGATCAATCCGCTCGGGTATTTCACCCTGGCCAATGAAGACCAAACGGTTGTTGTCTTCATCACTGGCTGTATAGTCTGTCTGATCTGTTTGCGCCATAACTACCAATGGCATTAGCAACAGTACAATGAAAAAAATCAGTGTCTTCATAAGTCAAATTCTTGTAATGATCAGTTCATCATTAAGGCATGTTTTCCGAACTCCATTCTGTTTGCAGTGACCCTGCTATGGATGAAATCTGCGTAAATAACAACATATAAATGAACGAATACCCTTCCTCCTGCTAACTACGAATCATCGGGTCCATCGGAACGATTCCGCTGGGTAATGGATGCCTTGTTTTGATGCCCTTTTTGTTGAATTCTTGCAAAATGATCTGCTCCGGATTGATAAATGAATGCTTGATTTTCATTTCCTTCCTGAGCAATGGACGCCTCTGAACCGGTTCCGTCATTCTCACAAGGAGCAAAAGGCGGCGGACATACCTCCGGATTTCCCGGTGGTGCAAACGAATTCCCGGAACCCGGCCCTGTCTGAAATATTTCAGCAAGGTTGTTATCGCCGTGTTGATATATTTCTGCCTCGTGAGAGCCGGTCTGTTCAATTTCGGAATGATTGTCGTTGCCATCCTGAGAAATAAAGGCCGTTGAAGATCCGCTTTCACCAAACGGAACACCCTGCGGATTCCCGGGCGGAAAATCATTCTCATCCGGTGCTGATGTTCCGGGCTCCTGGCTGACAACAGCACTGTTGTGATTGCCGATTTGTTCGATATAAGCGGTATGTGAACCATGTTGAAAAATTTCAGCATCGTTATTATCACCTGCCTGGTCAATGAATACTTCGTTGCCGAAGTCATTCTGAATAATATCTTTCGTATTGAGATCACCAACCTGATTGACATCAGACTGATTCAGAATTCCCTGCGCGACAGCCTGTCCCCAGACAAATAGTATGACAATAAGTGTTGATAAATATTTCATTTACGATTCATCATAAATGTTTAATTGATTGTATGATTGATCCTTAATAATTCATTACAAATCAAAACTATAGTTACTGATAAACACTTTTATTGATTACACACAATTTTGAAAATCTAAATTCATATTTATAAAACCCGACACTCTAATAAGTGCCGGGCTAAATGCTTTCAATATTTGCTTTAGTCGTTTCCTTGAGTGATAAATGAAGTGTTGGAATTACCGGTTTGATTTACAACTCCACTCTGACCTAATCCACTCTGAAGCACAGTTGCCTCGTTAAAGTCACCTATTTGATAGATGGTTGATGAATGATTACCACCACTTTGATCTTGGATAGCAAAATTGTCATCTCCGAATTGATCAATCAAAGCAAAATGTCCAGCTACCCAATCACCGCTAAATCCAACACTTTGATCTTGTATTGCTTCATTATTATCTCCTTCTTGAACTATTTCAGCATCTGTATCTTTATTGGAATACTGACTCTGAGTTGCCTCATTGTTGTCGCCTAATTGAGTTATAGTAGCTACAGCATTACCACTTCCCCAGATACCTTGAGATTGACTGGCATTATTATCATTACCCTCTTGATCAGTCACTGCATAATGACTTCCTGCAGCACCCCATTGCTCAATTGAAGCTGTATTTTCATCACCTAATTGATCGATATAAGCTTCATCCGAACCATTAGCATTTTGATCAATTGTTGCTAAATTCAGAGATCCATATTGATCTATTTCAGCATGATGATTATTACCGACCTGATCAATTGATGCATCATTATCTTGCGCAAACGCCATTCCTGCGGTAAACAGAAAGGCTACGAGTAGTGTACTTAGCTTTTTCATGATTCTATCCTGTTTTTGTTTTTTTGGTTAATGTAAACGGAACAACTTCATGAAGGGTAAAACCCTGCATCGGTATTCCGTCACTCACGTTTTGTTGTGAGATTCAACAGGAGAGTAAAAGCGCATCGTGTTAGCATGCGAATCTTCTTTTTATTATCATAAAAAATTCGCAAGGTGACGTTGTGGATTCCCCCTTACCTTCCCAGGTAAGACCCCGCAGCGTCGCTTTGCACTTATTTCTCCTTGGTTTCTTGCCGATTTTCCTTTGCTTTTCTGTTTCAGTTATAAAATATCTCCTCAGTAAATTCTCATCTGCTGCTGATGACCTTCCAAATGGTTATAGGTCATTCGAACTGCATATTGACTCGCTTCTTCAATAAATTCATATCTTGGTTGCAGCCTGTGACGAAATGTATCTGTGCCGTTTACAGATACAGATATAATCGTCCCCAAATTAGGTGTCGGTTGCTCGGAGATTCTGATTGTAAAGTTCCTTGCATCCTGAGGAGCCCGCCAATTCTGATAAAATATATCATAAAAATCGCGGCCAACCTTCGTGCGAGTCTCGTCGAGTACCAGCCCATCAAGCACCAATAAAATTTCTTCCTCTGTATGCTGCGATTCCTGTTCCCGATGTTCACTTACAATCATTGAATCACCGGTCAGTTGAGAAAAAGCTTCCCTGAATTGCTCCAGAATTTCTTCATCTGGTTGAACATCATCTTCACCTGGCTCATCAGCTAACATGAGCTCTCCTTCTTCCATCCCTTTCAATTCATCTAAATCCAGTCTTGTCAGATATTCAGTTTTCACATCCTTTAATGGAATATTGGCCAAATTGCAAAATGGCATTTCAAATACTTCCCGGACAGAATATTCACCCTCGTAATGTAATATGATTGAACGAGGGATCAGTAAAGCCTGGCCGGGATGAATTAAATTCGGATTCTCCAATTGATCAGCATTTGTAATATAAATGAGCTCCCAAAACCGGGTATCTCCATACTCTAAAGCAATAGTGTATAAATAATCGCCAGCTTGTACAGTATACTCCTCAGAACCGTTTGTGCAATTTTCAATGGAGATAGCCATTGATGTTGAAATTGAGATACAAAGTATCCCGGCCAGAATCATCCCCCCAGCCCTGAAGAACTTAATTTTATCCGTTATAGATGTTAAATTGACATATTCCATTAAAAATTGTCGGCCTGTCTATTTACGTTTTATCTAATTTATTTCAGTTTATTATCAACAATTGATTCACCTGTATATCCTTACAATTATTTTCTGCTGCAGATTATAATATTTTAACTTCAATTACCGGTTAATTAGATATATACATCACCCACCTCAATAAATGATTTCCTCTATTTCGCAGAGGAAAGCTCGAATGAATCTCCATTCCAATACAGTAATGTGTTTTGATATTCTTCAAAATACCGGTAGTCCGGCAGCTCATCAATGAACCCCTGGTCATACAAATATTCTGCCGTCCGGTTGTACCCGTCGGATGTGCCGATACCGCGTACTGACAAGTCGTAATTAAAATAGACTTGAATGGTAGCCCTGCTCACCGGCAATTCGACTTCGGATCCGTCATACTGATTAAAATCCTGTACATAGATACGAATGACTTCTTCATCATTCATGACATTAATCCGATCACACACATTGTAATTTCTTGTCATGGTCACATTTCGGCCCACTTTTGTCATCGGGATCAGCAGGTAGGAGATCCCATCCGGAACGACATGCCCGGCTGTTCGATATTCTTCAGTTGCCGGTGAGAACCCGTTTAGCTGATCCCGGTTCAATACAGCCATAAAGGCCATGTTATAGGCGTTATTGATTCCGCAGAGAAGAAACTCCTTCGAGCCGTCTCCGGTAATATCAGCCGTGGCATAGTCCCGGATATGCCCAATATTCACAAAACGGCTGATTTCTTCACCGGTTTTCAGATCACGGTGAGATAAAATTCCCGGAAAGTAAATACCATGATTCATTGAAATGAGTAAATGATCCCGCCCGGTATTACCGAGATCATCCAAATGGATTTTACCGGCTCTGAAATCACTCTCTATGATATACGGCCTGTCAGGAAAGACAAGTTCATACCTGAGCGGAAACATCCAGATGATCTGGTCTTCCCCCAGTGGTTTGCTTTTTACATATGTTCGCTGGGTTTCCCGGTCTAACTCATCTGTTTCTGCCCAGATGATTTCATTCACTCCATCACCGGTTATATCAGCAAAATTGGCGAATTGGCCTCTCAATGTCCGATTAGCCAAATTTACGGTCCTTGAACCCACCTGAATTTCTTCCAGTACCACCCCGCTTCTGTTTGTTACCTCAAAGACTTCACCGGTAAAGGTGTATCCAACGGGATTCCGGTCGATTGGCCCGTAGGCCTGTTTTGCAGCGAGTGCTATGAGCAAGAGTATGACAATAATACCTGAAGCTTCAAATTTATTTTGCCAGATCTTCTGTAATGCAAATCCGGCTTTCGACGGGTTATAATGTTTCGACAGGCGCCGGTCATAAAATAGCTCCTGCAGGTGTTCGATCGCCAGTATCCCCGGATTTCGGCCGGGCCAGGTTTCCCTGAGTTTGAGGATCTCCCGGCGGAATGCTGACGCCTGCGCTGCCGGCACTGCCAGGTATGGTACATAGGAGAAGAATGCGGCGCGGGCCTTGGCTTCAACCCCGGCGTCATCGACAGTCAACAGGTGCCCGGTTTCATTAACATCTCCGGTAATACAAATACAAGAATCGATTTCATATCTCTCCCTGCGATTTTCAAACCGCTGAATTCCGGTGAACCAGAGTGCAGCCAGGGCAGCATTTGCAGAGTTACCCGCATGTATCGCACCACTTAACTCATAATGTATTTCCCCGGTGTATGCAGAATTTTTATGGCTATTGTACAGGCTTTCAAATAGCACATCTGCTGCTGCAGTCACGGTATCTTCAACAATCCACATCGGTTTCTCAATTCCGATCATCTGGAATCTTCGTCGAAGTTTGTCCGGTGCTTCGGTGTTCTTTTCCAGCACTCTCACACTGACAGAGCGAAGCCTCCCGTAGGTCATTGCACCGCCCAGGTGTTCAGAATGTTCGTACTGTTCAACTACCGGTATCAGTACGCTTCCCGGCCGCTGAAAGAGATACATCTCCAAATCCCGGATGAGCTTCTTCACCTGCCGCACACCGTGTACGCCGGATGAGCTCAACTCTGCTTCAAGCCGTTTCAGAAATTGCAAAAAAGTTTTTGCAGGATTCAGTTTTTCACTGCAAATTTTTTCCACAATCTCAGCCGGGATTTCAAACCAGTCCAACAGGTACTGTTTTGCCTTGCCAGCTTCACCTGCAATTCCAAACTGTATGATACAAACCTGCCGAAGGCGTTCGAGGCTTGTCCGGAAGGTATCTGATGATTGCAGGTCACTCACACTCGATGCAGCTTCCTCAAAAAGCAGGATATCGGAAGCGATCTCTTCCGGGTCGATCCCGCTGAATGTGATCGGGCAGGAATAGGATGGAAAGTGCGATGCAAGCTGAATCAGGTAACTTTCATACCTGGCATAATCGCGTTCAAGCAAATGAATAAAATGCCGGATCAGTGTATACCTGTGCCTGATAGACTGGGTCGTTTCCAGTTCACGAATCAGCTCTTGAAATGATCTCTCTACAAAAATCGGGTCTGGCATAGATCACAGCGTTGATACGTACAAACAAATTTTCGTTCGTAAATAATGGAATTTATAATATATCAGCTTCCTGTGTGTCATAACTCTCTCAAAAGTGCGGAGTGAGAATTTACAGCTCGTTATAAAAAAAGAGAGTGAGTTCGCGGTCATGCACTTTATCAGATGGCAGTGTAGCCCGGTTGTTTCTGATTCTCCAGAGAGTTGATTCATCCTTCGAATGCAGCAATAAAATCCCCGGCCCCGGGGAACTATCTTCACTGTCAATCATGATATTCACTTCATCCTCATCCTGCTCCACCTCTATAGTACTGATTCCGCCGCCCGAATCGGCCGGAAAATAACCGTTAAATTCAGGGCTCAGGTGGTTGATTTTCGAACGTAACATGGGCAGCAGGATTCTGCAGCTCGACCAGGTTTCCACCAGTTCTTTACCAATCTGTTCTACAGGCACCTCTGCTTTACCACCCGGCTTGCTCACCAGGTGAAGATCATTATCCGGAAAGTAGATCAACACAATATCCTGTTCACCGACATGGTCTGAGACCACGTGGATGCGGGTCAGGTTTCGTTTCCTGTCGTACAACACACGCATCAGGGTTCTGTATCGGTCAGATACAAAAGTTCTCACTGTTTCTATATCTTCCGCATTCGGATTCTCTGTCTTGGCGGCAAGAACAAAAATCGAACGCTGTTTCGACTCTGCAACTTTCATAGGTACCAGTTCAATCAGCGGCGGCCTCGCCGGTGATATCCGGCCGGAATCGTCCACGAGTTGATAATACCGTGAAAACCAGTCGGCCAGCAGTGCAAGCTCCTCATTTTCCTCCAGGGCTGTTTCAATCATTTGAATCACGTCCGGGGACAGCTGTTCCGGGAATCGGATATATTGTTCAATATCTTTTTCAGTGAGCATCCGAAAATGTAAGGTTGTTTATTGTAGAATCCTTGCAGTTTTCATGGTTTGCTTAAAATCTGGCCCAATCCTTTCTGAAAAAGCTGACGAGGTCTTTACGGATCAGTTTCACCAGGTATTCGAGTACCGGGCGGTGTTCCCTTCGGTATTGTTCATAATCGATGTTTTCATCATATTTCCTGATGTGGTCGTATTGAGAAAATCCCTTGTCCGGTTCACTGAAATCATCACGCACGATATCGGTTGCTGCATTGAAAAAGTGTTCCACAGATTCTGGCTGCAGTTTCCC
>SL_3KL_010_SEDDRAFT_10006860_pt1 | contig 10141 bp, 10 predicted proteins | sample SodLakKL_010_SED_2_FD_10381 | JGI IMG/M metagenome (IMG submission 10381)
TCAGTTGTCAGTCAAAAAGTTGGCAGCCATTCTGCCCTCTCCCCTCTTCCTTCTCCCCCTCTCCCCATCCATCACAGCGTCATCACCACCGCATCGAGCGCTCGCACCTCGCCGTAGATGGCTTCGAGGTGGCTGCGTGAGCGAGCCTGGATCGGCACCGTGATGCTTTCGAAACGGCCGTTGCGGCTGGGGCGCACGCTGACCTCTTCTTCATCGGGCAGCCGTGCATGTCGACCGATGGCGGCAAGCACATCCTGCATGGCGCCCTCACCGGTGCGCACCATGGCCTTGACCGGCCAACGGCAGGGAAACTCCAGCGGACTGTCGTCACGGTCAGTCATGCAACAGGCCTCAATCGCCGCCGAACAGGCCACCCAGCCACATCCGCAACCCGTCGCTGGTGCGGCCGAAGAAACCGGCCTCCTCGACATCACCGAGAGCAACCAGCGAACGCTCGGCCAGGGTCTCGTCATCAAGCGATATGACCAGCCGGCCCAGCGTCGATCCGGATTCAAGCGGTGCTGTCAGGGTATCGTCCATCTCCAGGCGCGCCTCCAGGGCCTCGTAACGACCGCGCGGTATGGTCACGAAGAGGTCATCTTCCACGCCCAGCTCGATCTCGTTGGTCCGGCCCTTCCATACCCGCTCGGTGCTGAGCTTGTCTCCGGCCTCGTAGAGCTGGTAGGTCTCGAAGAATCGGAACCCGTAGTTGAGCAGGGACTGGCTGGCGGTGGCCCGCGCTTCCTCGCTATCGGTCCCCATGACCACGCTGATCAGACGCATGCCGTCGCGGCTTGCCGAGGTGACCAGGCAGTAACCGGCGCTGGAGGTATGGCCGGTCTTGAGTCCATCGACAGACGGGTCACGCCACAACAGCCGGTTACGGTTGTGCTGGCGAATACCGTTGAAGGTGTACTCGCGCTCGGAATACCAGGCATAAAACTCGGGAAACTCGCGAATCAATGCGGCAGCCAGCTTGGCGATATCGCGCGCCGTCGTGTACTGGTCGGGGTCTGGCAGCCCGGTGGCGTTGGTGTAGCTGGTGCCGGTCATGCCCAGCCGGGCCGCGGCATCGTTCATCATGCCGGCGAAAACTTCCTCCGACCCGCCGACGTGCTCGGCCAGGGCGACGCTGGCGTCGTTGCCCGACTGGATGATCACGCCCTTGAGCAATTCCTCGACGGTAATCCGGTTGCCGACCTCCACGAACATGCGCGAACCCGGCATCCGCCAGGCTCGCTCGGAAATCAGCACCTCGTCGGACAGCGTCAGGTTGCCATCTCGAATCTCGGCAAACACCAGGTAGGAGGTCATCAGCTTGGTAATGCTGGCCGGCTCGACACGCTCATCCGGCTCACGCTCGGCGATCACGGTATTGCTGTGATAGTCGACCAGGATGTAACTGTTCGCGCCGATCGACGGAGCCGCGGGCACGGGCGACTGGGCGTGAACGGAAAACGCGCTCAACGTCAGCAGGGCGGCCGTGAGCAGGCGTTTCGCGTTGGGGGCTATGGAAATCATGTGGGCTCGAAGTTTGGAGGCTCTGGGTCAGGAATCTTCAGGGGTAGACGTATTGTGCCGGACCGAAACCGAGTTCGGCGACCTGTTCGATCAGCGAACGGGCACGCTCGACCTGATCGACCGGCCCGACGCGGACGCGCCAAACCGAACCGCCCGGGGTGCGTGCCGGTTCGGTCTCAATGGGCCCGAGCCCGGCGCTTTCAAGATCCCGGGCCAGCCCGCGGGCACGCTCACGATCGGAAAACGCCCCGACCTGGACGAACACCGGCACGCGGGCCGGCCTGGGCGTCACGCCCGGGCTCTCGTCGAAGGTAATCGCACGCACCTTTACCGGTGCGGTGCCGGCATTGACCATGTCGAGCTTGGCCGCGGCCGCCCACGACAGGTCGATGATTCGGTCGGAGTGAAACGGTCCGCGGTCGTTGATTCGCACAATGATGGTCTGGCCGGTGTCCAGCCGGGTCACCTCGGCCCAGGTCGGCAACGGCAGGTTGCGATGGGCAGCGGTCATGCGATACATGTCGTAGGGCTCACCCGAGGAGGTCGGACGGCCGTGAAACTTGGTACCGTACCAGGAGGCGATCCCTTGCTCGGCGTAGCCGTCAGCCGTGGACTTGACGTGGTAAGTCTGCCCGAACACCTCGTAGGGGCTGTGATTGCCGTAGGCGCTGGGCGGCTCGGGCCGCGGTTGCGGAATTTCGATCATGGACGGATCAAGCCGGTCTGCCGGCGGGCCGTCCACCTCTGGCGAGGGGGTGCGAACATCGCGTGCGCAGGCAGCCATGACCAGCACGGCCAGCATGACGATTGGCGCGCGCGCCTTCATTGCTTGCGGTCCCGGATGGCCTCGGCCAGCTGGTTGACCGCCATGGCGTAAAGCGGCGAGCGATTGTAGCGGGTGATGACGTAGAAGTTGTTCAGCCCCACCCAGTACTCGTGGCCATCCTCGGTTTCCAGCTCCACCAGCATGGCCGGCGTGTCGGCCGGCAAGCCGTCACGCTCGAATTCTATGCCCTGCCCGGCCAACTCACCCAGGGTGGTCGCCAGACGCGGGTTGAACTCGAAGTCGAAATCCTCGGGCATGGCAGCAACCGGGAGCACCACCTGCCCTTCCGGATCCCAGCGATGCTCGGCCAGGTAGTTGGCAACGGACCCCAGGGCGTCGGGCAAGGAACGCCAAAGGTCACGGCGACCGCTGCCGTCGAAATCGACCGAGTAGGCGCGGTAGCTTGACGGGATGAACTGTCCGATGCCCATGGCGCCGGCATAGGAACCGCGCACCTCATTGACCGGCAGGTTTTCCTCGTGCGCCAGCCGCAGGAAGTGGGCCAGTTCGCTGGAAAAGAAGGCCGCGCGCCGCGGGTAGTAGAAGCCCAGGGTGGCAAGCGCATCGATGACCCGGAAGCTGCCAGTATTGACTCCATAGTTGGTTTCCACGCCGACGATCGCGACGATGAACTCCACTGGCACGCCGAATTGTTCGGAGATGTCTTCGAGCAACTCGCGGTTGGCGCGCCAGAACTCGACCCCGGAGTCGATACGGGTTTCAGTCAGGAAAATGGGNCGGTACTGGTACCAGGGGCGNGCNTCGGCCGGGCGGGTCATGGCATCNATGATGGACTGCTGGTAGCGGGCCTCGGCCAGTACCGCCCGGACCTCGTCGGGATCCAGTCCGTGTTCGGCCACGGCCTTCTCGATAAAGGCCTCGGTCCCCGGATGGGGCTCATCAGCCTGGACCAGCACGGTGATAAACAGTAAACATCCAATCAGCAAGCGCATCAGCATCTCTTCTCGGCAGCCAGACATCAGTCAATATAGAGAGCCCACGGAAGCAAAGGTTTCCACGTCAGCCCCACACCGGGTGAATTCTACCGCCTTTCCGGACCCGATCCCCGTCTTCCGTCGTCCAGTCCGCCCTAGCCCATGAACCGCCGCCGACTGTACAGCCCCATCACGATCCCGAACCCGGCCAGCAGGGTGACGGCGGAGGTGCCGCCGTAACTGACCAGCGGCAGCGGCACGCCGACGACGGGCAACAGGCCTGAAATCATGCCGACATTCACGGCCACATAGACGAAAAACAGAAACACCAGGGTTCCCGCCAGCAAGCGCCCGAAGCTGTCACGACACTTGCTGGCCATGTACATGCCACGCCCGATGATGGCGGCATACAGCACCAGCATGCTCGCCACGCCGACGAAACCGAACTCCTCGGCCAGCACCGAGAAGATGAAGTCCGTGTGCGGCTCCGGCAAAAACTCCAGGTGTGACTGGCTGCCGGCCAACCAGCCCTTGCCGGTCAGACCACCGGAGCCCACAGCAATCTTTGACTGAATGATGTTCCAGCCCTGTCCCAGCGGGTCGCTTTCGGGATTCAGGAAGGTGAGGATCCGGTGTCGCTGGTACTGGTGCAGGTTCAGCCACAACAATGGAGCGGCAGCGGCCAGGGCAACGACCATGGCGACAATCAGCCGCCAGCGCAGGCCGGCCAGGAACAACATGCACAACCCGCTTGCGCCCAGCAGAACCGAAGTACCCAGATCCGGCTGCATCACGATCAGCGCCACCGGCAGGGCGATCAGTACAGCGGCCATGCCCAACGTGAACCAGTCCGGGGGCAGGCGGCGGCGATCGAGCAGCATCGCCAGCATCAGCGGCAGCGCCAGTTTCATTGCCTCGGACGGCTGGAATCGAATGATGCCAAGATCGAGCCAGCGCTGCGCACCGCGGCCGACCCCGAACAACAGCACCGCCACCAGCATCAGCAAGGTGGCCAGGTAGAGCCATGGCGCCCAGAGCCGAAGCAGACGCGGCGGCAGGTGGGCAAACACGGCAAGCGCGACCAGCCCCATGGACAGCCTGACCGCCTGTCGCCACACCATGCCGATGTTCTGCTCGGTTGCCGAGTACAGCACAAGACATCCCAGGGCCATAAGTATGACCAGCATGCCCAGCAGCCAGGGATCCAGGCGCCAGCGCAGCGTCGGCCCAAACCCCGGACGAGGCATGATGGCATTCATGGCTGCTCCTCCGCCCGAAGCAGGCCGAGTTCGGTCGCCGCCCGGACAACCCTGGCTGCCGCCGGCGCGGCCACCCTGGCGCCGCCGCCACCATGCTCGGCGACCGCAACAACCACGATTTGAGGATTTTCCAGCGGAGCGAACCCGGCAAACAGGGCATGATTTCGCAGATGCTCGGGGAGTTCGTCGTGCTCGCGTTCGGCAACCTCCTCCTCGTCGCCCGGGCGACCGAACACCTGCGCCGTCCCGGTCTTGCCCGCCATCCGGACCGGAAGTTCGCGTGCAACCGCTCGCGCCGTACCGGAAGGACCGTAGATCACCGCTTCGAGCCCGTCGAAAACGGCATCCCAGTACTCGTCGGCGTGTTCGACCATGCGTGCGGACTCGGTGGGGACGACCAGCCACGGCGGCGCGGTCGTTCCGCGACCGGCCAGTGCCGCGGTGGCGTGCGCCAGCTGCAAGGGCGTGACCACGGTGAACCCCTGGCCGATGCCGGTAATGACCGTTTCGCCGGGATACCACGGCTCGCCAAAGGTGGCCCGTTTCCAGCTTCTGGTCGGCAGCACGCCGCTGATTTCACCGGGCAGATCCAGCCCGGTGGCTCGCCCGATGCCGAAAAGCGCCAGTTCGCGAGAAATGCGATCGATTCCGAGCTCGGAGGCCAACTGGTAGAAATACACGTTGACCGACTCAGCCAGCGCCAGCTCTAGGTCGACCCAGCCGTGACCTCCGCGGCGCCAGTCGCGGTAACGCCGGCTGTGTCCCGGCAACTCGAACCAGCCGCGCGAGAACACCCGAGTTTCAGGCGTGATGGTGCCCGCTTCCAGTCCGGCCAGGGCGATAAAGGGTTTGACCGTGGAACCCGGCTCGTAGCCGCCGGCCAGGAAGCGATTGAACAAAGGGCGCTGGTGATGATGAAGCAGGCTGCTGTAGTCGAACTGGCTGATGCCGTGGACGAACAGGTTGGGATCAAAACCGGGCTTGCTCACCAGGGCCAGCACCTCGCCGGTTTCGACCTCAAGTGCGACCACGGCGCCGGCGAAGTCACCCAGGGCTTCGTAGGCAGCCTGCTGCAATTCCAGATCCAGACTGAGCACCAGATCATCTCCCGGCACCGGGTCGGAACGCTCCAGCACCCGCAGCACCCGACCCTGGGCATTGGTCTCGACACGCTCCAGGCCGGGCTGACCATGGAGCAGGTGCTCGTAGTAGCGCTCGATGCCGGTCTTGCCGACATGGCTCGTGGCCCGGTACTGCTCCCGCCCCAGGCGACGCAGATCGCGCTCGTCGATGCGGCCGACGTAGCCGACGACATGCGACAGCAACTCACCATGCGGGTAGTGCCGGGTCAGGTAGGGCTCGATTTCGACGCCGGGCAGGCGGTGACGTTGGATCGCCAGGCGGGCCACCTCCTCATCGCTCAGGTTGCTCTTGAGTGTAAGGGACTCGAAGCGACGCGAGCGCTGCCGCTGGCGTTCGAATCGCCTGAGCTCCTCGGCGGTGACGGGAACCAGGTCCGACAGACGCTCGATGGTCTGATCCAGCCCCGGCGTGCGCTCCGGGACGATGGCCAGGCGGTAGGCCGGGCGGTTCTCGGCCAGCACCCGCCCCTGGCGATCGAGGATCAGACCCCGGTTGGGCGGCAGGGCATTGAGCCGGATGCGGTTGTCGTCAGCCCGGGCGGCGTAGAGTTCGTGCTCGCCCACTTGCAGGTTCGCGAAACGCCAGCCCAGCAACACGAACACCGCCAGCATGACCACCACGACAAAACGGAAACGGCCCTGGACGAGTTGCGATTCCTCACGTTCGTTGCGAATGGTGGCGCTGGATTCGTGGGTGATCATGATTTCTGCAGGCGCTCGAACTGGCGCAGGCGATCAAGCAGCAAGAACACCCAGGGCCAGAGCAGCAACCCGACCAGCGGGGCCAGCCACCAGGTCCAGGTCGGCCAGGCATCATCGGTCAGACCGATCACCCACAATTGCACGATGCGATCATTGAACAACAGTGCCATGACGGCCGCGGCCTGTTGCCAGGGCGGAAAGAACCGCAAGCGATTCCGGAAACGCTCGGTCAGATAGGAAATGACGATCAGGCTGAGTGCATGCTGACCCAGCAAGGTGCCGGTCAGCAGATCGAGCAGCACACCAAGGACAAACGCCTGCCCGAGGTGACGGAGACGACCGGCCTCCAGATTCCAGTAGATCAGGACCAGGGCAACCCAGTAGGGACGGGCCGGCGAAATCTCGTCGGGCAGGGGCATCAGAGTCAACGCCACTGCGGCCAAAAGCGAAACCAGCATGCCCTTCGAAACCGTCGTGGGGCGGGTCATGACGTGGCGTCCACCTCTTCTGCGACCGGTTCCTGTTCGGCATCCCGCGATTCATCCCCCGCTTCGCGTTCTTCTGACTCGACTTCCTCCTCGTCGTCTGCGGCTGCATTGATGGCCACCACCAGCACATGGCGCGCACGATCGAGTCGACCCAGGGGACGCGCCTCGGCACGGGCGAAAGCCTCGCCGGAATGGCGGGTCACCGTGCGCACCTCGGCCACCGGCAGGCCGGGCGGGAACAGTCCACCCAGGCCCGAAGTGATCAGCACGTCTCCGGGCTCGAGATCGACGTTCATGGGCAGATCGGTCAAGCGCAGACTGTTGATCTGGCCGGTGCCGTAGGCCACGGTGCGCAGGTCCGTGCGGCGCACTCGCACCGGCAGGGCGTGATCCGGATCCGAAATCAGGATGACGTGGGCGGAGTGGCGTGCGAGCTGGTCGACCTGCCCGATGACGCCATCGGCATCAATGACCGGTTGCCCCTCCTCCAGGCCATCGCGCCGGCCGCGATTGATCAAGACCCTGTGTGAATAGGGGTTGAGATCGATACTCATCAGCTCGGCCGCGCGAAACGCCACCTCGACGCGCCGCGACGCTTCCAGCAGACGGCGCAGTTCCGCGTTCTCGCTTTCGAACTCGTCGAGCATCATCAGCGCGGCCTCCTGGTCACGCAACTGTTGCTCAACCAGGGCGATACGATCCTGCAATTCATGGCGGGAGCGCAGCTCTTCACCAAGACGGCGGCCGAGTGCAAACGGCGCTTCCACGGCCAGCAGCAAGGGCTCGACCAGCACCGCGGTGCGACCACGAATCTCACTGACGTAGCCGCCGCGATAATCCAGCACCATAAGGATGGTCGCCAGCAGGCCATAGACCATCAACCGCGCGGTGCGCGCCGCCTGGTCGCCGCCGGTTCCGGGGCTCCATGTGCCGGCCGCGAAACTCACCGCCCGCTCTTGCGCCTACCGCCGGAGGGCAGATCAACTGGCAAAGAAAAAATCGCCCTTGTTCTCATCCATCAATTCGAGTGCCCGACCACCACCTCTCGCCACGCAGGTCAACGGATCATCGGCGATGATGACCGGCAAGCCGGTCTCTTCCATCAGCAACTTGTCCAGGCCACGCAGCAGGGCGCCGCCGCCGGTCAGCACGATACCGGTCTCAGCCACGTCGGCACTCAACTCCGGCGGCGTCTGCTCCAGAGCCGCCTTGACCGCGCCGACGATGCTGGCCAGTGCCTCGTTGAGCGCCTCGAGCACCTCGTTATTGTTGATGGTGATCATCTTCGGCACGCCCTCGGCCAGGTTGCGACCGGAGATCTGGATCTCCTTGAGCTCGTCGAGCTGGTGGGCGCAGCCGATATCGACCTTGATCCGCTCGGCGGTCGATTCACCGATCAGCGTGCCGTAGGAGCGGCGCACGTAGTTGATGATGGCCTCATCAAAGTGGTCGCCACCCATGCGCACCGAGTTGGCGTAGACGATACCGTTGAGTGACAGCACCGCCACCTCGGTGGTGCCACCGCCGATATCGAGCACCATCGAGCCTCGCGCCTCGTGAATGGGGATGCCCGCGCCGATGGCGGCGGCCATCGGCTCCTCGATCAGGAACACTTCGCGCGCACCGGCACCTTCGGCCGATTCCTTGATCGCGCGGCGTTCGACCTGGGTCGATGAACAAGGCACGCACACCAGCACGCGCGGACTGGGCCGGAGAAAACGCGAGGAGTGCACTTTCTTGATGAAGAACTGCAGCATCTGCTCGGTCATGTCGAAGTCGGCGATCACCCCGTCCTTCAACGGCCGGGTGGTGCGGATATTGCCGGGCGTGCGACCGAGCATCTGCTTGGCCTCGGTACCCACCGCGGCGACAGTCTGTGGCCCGCCGGGGCCGCGCTCCATGCGCACGGCGACAACCGAGGGCTCGTTAAGCACGATGCCCTGGCCACGCACGAAAATGAGAGTATTGGCCGTGCCCAGGTCGATGGACAGGTCGTTGGAAAAGATACCGCGTAGGCGTTTGAACATGACGGAAAAAGGAAAGGCCCGTTGGCGATTGCAAAAGACCGACTAATTTAGCAACGGACCCCCATTCCGGCAACAGTAAATTCCCGTTAAATGCGCATATCAGGGCAAATTCGGCTGCGAATCGGTGCTGATTCGGTACAATCGCGCTTAGATCTTCTTTCAATCCCGCCTGGAGTTTTCATGTCCGTGCTGATCTGCGGCTCGATGGCCTTCGACAACATCATGGTATTTCCCGAACGCTTCCGCGATCACATCCTGCCGGAAAAGACCCACATGCTCAATGTCGCCTTCCTGGTGCCGGAGCTGCACCGCAACTTCGGCGGCTGCGCGGGCAATATCGCCTACAGCCTGAAGAAACTCGGCGGCGACCCGCTGCCCATGGCCACCGTCGGCCCGGACTTCGACGACTACGCCCGTCACCTCGACCGCCTCGGCATCCGCCAGGATTACGTCCGCGTCCTGGGCAACCACTGGACCGCGCAGGCCTACATCACCACCGACATCGACGACAACCAGATCACCGCCTTCCATCCGGGCGCGATGAGCGAGAACCACTGCCAGGAAGTGCCGACCGACGACGACATCCGCTTCGGCATTGTCTCCCCCGATGGCAAGCAGGCCATGCTCGAGCACTCCGACCAGTTCCGGTCCGCCGGCATCCCGCATGTATTCGATCCCGGCCAGGGCCTGCCGATGTTCAACGGCGACGAACTCAAGCAAATGGTAGCCAATGCCAACTGGCTGACGGTCAACTCCTACGAATGGGAACTGCTCAAGGACAAAACCGGCTGGACGCACGAGGAAGTGGCCGGCGAACTGGACGGCGGGCTGATCATCACCCACGGCGGCGAGGGTTCGGAGCTGTGGAACGGCGACGGTAGAACTCACATCCCGGCGGTCAAGCCCGAGAAGGTGGTTGACCCCACCGGCTGCGGCGACGCCTACCGCGCCGGACTGCTGTTCGGCCTGGAGCGTGGCTGGGACCCGGCCGACGCCTGCCGTCTCGGCTCATTGCTGGGCTCGATCAAAATTGCCCACTCCGGACCACAGCACCACGACTTCAGAATGGACCTGGTCCGCGGGCGCTTCCAGGCCGAGTTCGACCGCGAACTGCCAAAGACCTGAGCAAAAAAGGCGGCAGAAACGAATCTCTGCCGCCTTGCCCTCCCTCGGGCCCTGATCCTCCAGTTTCCTAAGGAGCCTCTGAATAACTCTGCGCGGGCGCGACGGGTCTTTGCGGG
>SL_3KL_010_SEDDRAFT_10006861_pt1 | contig 10140 bp, 10 predicted proteins | sample SodLakKL_010_SED_2_FD_10381 | JGI IMG/M metagenome (IMG submission 10381)
ATGAAGGACTGCATATTCTGTCAGATTGTTCAGGATAAAATTCCCTGCGCCAGAGTGTATGAAACAGAAAATGTCCTTGCTTTTCTGGATATATCCCCTGTCGCCAGGGGCCATACATTGGTAATACCAAAGAAGCATCTGGTCAATGTCCTGGACTTGCCGGCCGGTCTTGCGCCAGAACTTCAGGAGGTCCTGCAGAAGGTGGGACATGGTTTGCTGAACGGAGTTAAGGCGGACGGCTTTAACCTGGGAATGAACAACTTTGAAGCCGCCGGACAGCTGGTCATGCATGCTCATTATCACCTTATCCCCAGGTTTGCGGGAGACGGCCTCAAGCTCTGGCCCCAGAATTCATATGCAAGCAATGATGAAATGCAGGATCTGGTCAGGGATATCCGCTCAGGGATTCCAGCGGACTGATTTGCCGGGGCCAAAGCCCTGCTGTGGTAATTTTTTAAAAACGTTTCCAGTTTGATATAATTTTTTGGCCTGAAGTTTAAATCACAAGGGGGAAAAATGGCTGGTACCTTAACCAAAGCGGATCTGGTGGACATGATTTATGGAAAAGCGACCGCAAGAGATCTGAAGTCAAGGCTCAGGTGGAACACCTGCTTACGCTCATCAAGAAGTCCATTAAAAAGGACCATGCTCTGCTTATCAGCGGGTTCGGCAAGTTTGAGACCTATGAGAAAAAACCTAGAAAGGGACGCAATCCCCAGACCAGCGAGTCAATAACCCTGCCCGGAAGAAAGGTTGTTGTTTTCAGACTCTCCAGGAAGCTGAGGGCAGAAATCAATCAGCAATAACAAATGCGCCGGGAATTTCCTTTAAAAATTTTGAGTGAGCATTTTCAGCAGCCAGGAGATTGGTGAACCTGCCGGCCTGAACCCTCCAGAATTGCTGACTGTTTATGGAGAATTCCTGGAGTCTTGTTTCCAGGTAGCCTTTTTTTTGCATTTCTTCCTTGAGCTTAAGGGCGTTTTCTCTGGAAGAGAATGAACCCACCTGCACGTAAAAAATTCCTGTTATGCTTGACCTTGGAACGCTGCCCAATGCCTTTACCCTTACCCTGGCGGTGCCGGGCCCTATCATGCCCATTTCTCTGGCCGCGCCAAAGGAAAGATCGATTATCCGGTCTCTGGCAAAGGGTCCGCGGTCATTAATCCTGAGGTCTAAAACCCTGCCGTTATCCAGGTTGGTTACCCGGACTTTGGTGTTTATGGGCAAAACTCTGTGAGCAGCGGTCAGTTCATACATATTGAACACTTCTCCGCTTGAGGTCCTGTTTCCATGAAATTTCGGGCCATACCATGAGGCGATTCCCTCCTCCACATACCCTTCATGGGTGCTCAAAGGAGTATACGTCTGACCGAGGACCGTGTATTGCCTCTGGGTGGCCGGTACCCTTTCCGGATGCCCGGCTGGCGGCTTAAGAACTTCCCTGGAGGGGGTGTCCCGGGGCTTTACAGGGGGGGGGTGTATTTTTCTGGCGCAACCGTAAATACCAATCACCATGACCAACAATAACACAAGGGAAAATATTGTCAGGAAACCGTTTTTTTTCATCTGTTTGAGTCCTTTTGTCATGTTGTTGCCGACTGAGACAGAACAAGGGACAGATATTTTTTCTTAAGTGTATGAAAAAGACCGGTTTTAATCAAGATCAATCGGAAAGCCCGGTTTTTTAATGTCTGGACAAATCCGGCCGGACAGCAGGTAACGCAGTGCTTGACTTTTTATTTTTCATAAGTGAAAGATTTTAATTTACCGTATTTCAAGGAGCATGCTATGCCTGTGCTTGTAGTCAATGTCGACCATATAGCCACCATCAGGCAGGCCAGGAAGGGTCAGGAACCGGATCCGGTGACTGGGGCGCATTTGGCCGAGATGGCCGGGGCCATGGGAATAATTGTGCACCTGCGCGAAGACCGCAGGCATATTCAGGACAGGGACGTTGAACTGCTCAAGGCTGTTCTCAAGACCAGCCTCCATTTTGAAATGGCCGCCACTGAAGAAATGAGGGCCATCGCCCTGAAAACCTGTCCGTATATGATTTGCCTTGTTCCGGAGAAGCGAGAGGAACTGACCACAGAAGGAGGCCTTGACTGCGCGGGCAGGGAAAAATTTTTCAGAGAATTTCTGGCCCCTTTTCACGACGCCGGGATAAGGAGCAGCCTGTTCATTGATGCAGACCCAAGACAGATAGAGTCCGCAGCCGGGTCAGGAGCGGAATATGTGGAGATTCATACCGGCCATTATGCTGACGCGCGAAATTATAAGCACAGACAAAAACAGCTGGAAAAAATTGTCGGGGGGGTCAGGCATGCCCGGGACCTTGGACTCAAGGTCAACCTGGGCCATGGACTAAATTACCACAATATTTACGGTTTTTCCAGGGTAAGCGGGATCCGTGAGTATTCCATTGGTCACAGCATCATCTCCAGGGCGGTGCTTACCGGCATGACTGAGGCCGTTGGGTCCATGGCCCGGATCATCAGTACTTTTACGGAATAAGATGATAATAGGAATCGGGCTGGACCTGGTTGAGCTCAGCAGGATCAGGGCAATCTACAATAAATTCGGGAATCGTTTTTCCGGGAAAATACTTACTCCGGGTGAGCTGGCCGGTCTTCCCCCTGATCCTGTTGCTTACCTGGGATCAAGGTTTGCCGCCAAGGAGGCCGGGGTCAAGGCTTTGGGAACGGGTTTCTCCCTGGGCATTACCCTGCAGAATCTGGAGATAATCAGCAATCACCTGGGCAAACCAGAGCTGTTTTTTTCCGGTGCTGCCGGACTGAGGGCCGCGCAGATGAACGTGCACAGGATACACCTGTCCATCAGTCACGGACGGGACACTGCTGTTGCGTTGGTCATTCTTGAAAAGTCAGTTAATCTTTAAACTACCTGGGGGTGGTCAATAATGTATTTACCCTTACCGACTCCTGAAGAAATGGCCCTGTGGGACAGGCTGGCCATGGATGAGATGGGCATGCTGCCTGAAGTGTTGATGGAAAACGCCAGCAGGGAGGCCCTGAATATCATCAGGCACAGGTTTGAAGATCTGAGTGGCAGGTCGGCTCTGGTCGTTGCCGGATCAGGGAACAACGGGGGCGACGCCTTTGCCCTGGGCAGGCATCTCTGGAATCACGGAGTAAAGGTGATGATCCTGCATTCCAGGAGACTTAAAGAGTATTCAGGATCCGCTGGTTATCAGCTTTCCCTGGCTGTAAGCCTGAATATTCCCCTGATGTATCTGAATGAATACAACATGGATTTTTTAAAGGGAGTGGACATAATAGTCGACGGTTTGCTGGGGACCGGTTTTTCAGGACAGCTTCGGGACAATTATGTGAGATGGATCAAAAACATCAACAAGCTGGCAGAAAAGAGCTATGTAATTGCCCTAGATATTCCCTCTGGAATTGACGGAATAACAGGCAAGCCTTGTCCGGTGGCTGTCCGGGCCGACGATACCGTGACCTTTGAAGAGGCCAAGCTGGGACTTCTCCAGCCGCCGGCCAGGGATTATGTGGGATGCCTGGCTGTGGGCAAGATCGGCATTCCCATAAAAATCAAGAGAGATAACCCGCCCCAGCATTTCGGCCTTGGCGTGGGTGTCCTGGATCAGATTCCTGTTCCCAAAAAGACCATGCACAAGGGTGAAGCCGGACATGTTTTGATAGCAGGGGGATCAACCGGTCTTTCGGGAGCTGCAGTTCTGACGGCCCTGGGAGCATTAAGGGCCGGGGCCGGGCTGGTGACCATTGCCTGTCCTTCCGGACTGGCCGGGGACATAAGACACGGCTGGCCGGAAATAATGGTTCTGCCCCTGGGAGAGGGGAATGACTGGCATGAGGGGCTTATGGCAGACCTCACACCCCAGCTGGAGCGCTTCAGTTCAGTTATAATAGGTCCTGGCATGGGCAGAAAAGACCAAATCACGGGTTTCATCAAAAGCTACCTGGAGAATATGCACCCCAGGACGATTTTTGATGCCGACGCCCTGTATTTTTTTGCCAGGGACAAGTCCCTTATGAAAAATCTCTCCCTGGCCAGGGAAGTAATATTCACCCCCCATCCCGGTGAGATGGCCAGGTTTTTTGATGTCAAAGCAGAAGAGATCAACCGTGACAGAACCAGTTTCGCCAGGGAGTTTACCAGGGAATACGGAGTGAATCTCGTGCTCAAAGGCGCCTGCACCATTATTGTCGGTAAGGATTCTCCTTTTTACGTGTGCCCCATTGCCGCCCCCAACCTGGCTGTGGGAGGGTCGGGAGATGTTCTGTCCGGAGTCATAGGCAGCTTGCTGGGCAGGGGTTTCAGCCCTGTTGATGCCGCCAATATAGGCGTGTACTGGCACGCCCTGGCAGGTCAGGAACTGGCAAAGAAGTATCAGTTCAGGGGCAACCTGGCCAGGGAAATTGCAGATATTCTGCCGGATATTCTGGCCGGAATAAGAAACCGGGACATAGAATGTTTTCCGGATTCGCTGATATGAGAATATGTATCTCGGCAGGAGATACTTCAGCCGCCGGAGTTTAAAAAGTGTTGAAAAAGTCCTTGTCCCGCAGTCCAATCAAAAAAATCAGGGCTGGTAACAGGAAAAAGTTCAAGATTGCGGCATATTAGGTACGATCACAGATTTGAACTTTTTGCAGCCGCAAAGCAGGCAGGGATTTTTCAAAAACTGTCAAGATGTTTGAAATAAACAACCTTTACTCAGGAATCAGGTGTTAAGATAATGACAACCGCCCAGGATATAATGACCCCGGACCCCATAACAGTCTCCCCGGAAACGGAAATTCCAGAAGCGGCCAGGCTGCTTCTGGAAAAAAACATAAACGGCATACCGGTTGTAAACAATAATAAGGAACTGATCGGAATAATCTGCCAGAGCGACCTGGTGGCCATGCAGAGAAAGATACCTTTTCCATCACTGTTCACCCTGCTGGACAGCCTTGTCCCGTTATCCTCCCTGTCCAGGATGGAAAAGGAAATCAAAAGGATCGCCGCCATCAGGGTGGAAGATGCAATGACCAAAGATCCGGAATTCGTTTACAGGGATACCACCCTTGAGGAACTGGCCGAGATAATGGTAATGAAAAAGTATCACACCCTTCCGGTGTTGGAAGGCCGCAGGCTGGTGGGTGTAGTGGGCAAGGCGGATGTGCTCAGAACCCTTATGAAGCAGAACACAAAGGCGTGAGGATTGATAAAGCCAGGGACAAAGATTTCTTTTTTTCTCGAGGATGAGCATGAAACCCTTGTTCTGGGACGCTGCCTGGCAGAGGTCTTTAACCGCCTGGAAACATATCCTGCCCTGCTCTTTACCGGAGCGCCTGGCACCGGCAAGACGACCATGATCAGGGGAATAGTAAGAACCCTGCCAGGAGGCGCTGATGCTGAAATTAGCAGCCCCAGCTTTAATATCCTGAATATTTATCCCACCAGGCCGGAAACAGCGCACTTTGATCTGTACCGGCTGGAGGATGCCGGCCTGGACCCGGAAAGCGAGGAGGTGCTGCTAGACCGGGAAAAATTTATTTTTGTGGAGTGGAGTGAATTCCTGCCTTCAGAGCTCCGTCCTGCTGACGCAATACTGATAAGCCTTGAATTGCAGGTCCGGGGAAGGGCTGTTGAAATGATCATTAAGGACAGAACCGTTGAAGATATGTTGCTGAAGAGCAAATGTCCGGGTAAAGACCGGTTTGGCTGATGGCTAACGGTTACCCCGTATTTATGTTAATGCTCAGGCAGTATATTGCCGTATAAGGAGAATTTCTGGATGCGACTACTGGTACAAAAGTACGGGGGCACGTCTGTCGCCGACCTGGAATGCATGCAGCGGGTCAGGGAAAAGGTGCTCAGGGTCCTGGACAAGGGCTATAAGGTGATTGTGGTTTTGTCGGCCATGTCCGGAGAAACCAACCGGCTCATCGAAATGGCCGGAAAATGGTCCAAGAGACCTGATCCCTGCGAAATGGATGTTCTGCTGGCCACCGGAGAGCAGGCTTCCATCGCCCTGTTCAGCATGATTCTTAAGGAGTGCGGTGTAAAGGCCAGATCGATGCTTGGCTTTCAGGTGCCCATAAGGACTGACAAAAGTTTCGGCAAGGCCAGGATCCTGGACATAGATGAAGAAAAGATAAAGGAAATCCTTGAAAAATTCGACGTACTCGTTGTGGCCGGGTTTCAGGGCTGTGACTGCGAACAGCGCATAACCACCCTGGGCAGGGGGGGCTCGGATACTTCTGCCGTGGCCCTGGCAGCGGCCCTGGAAGCAGAGATCTGCGAGATATATACCGATGTTGAAGGAGTGTATACCACTGATCCCAATATCTGTCCCCAGGCCAGAAAGATAAACAAGATAGCCTACGAGGAGATGCTGGAAATGGCCAGCATGGGGGCCAAGGTTTTGCAGATCAGGTCTGTGGAGTTTGCCAAAAAATATAATGTCCCGGTCCACGTCCGCTCGACTTTCAGCGACATGCCCGGGACTTTGGTTGTTCAGGAGGATAAAAGCATGGAATCTGCAATGGTTTCTGGTGTGGCTTATGATAAGGACCAGGCAAGGATTACCTTGGTTGACGTTTATGATGAGCCCGGAGTTGCGGCTACAATTTTTGAGCCCATCTCCAGGGCGAATATAGTCGTGGACATGATAGTCCAGAACCCCAGCAGGGAAGGCAAGACGGACATGACCTTTACCGTGCCCAAGGGCAATACTGAGGAAACCTTGAAAATACTGGAGAAAGTCAAAGGGGATATCGGTGCCAAGGGTATCCTGCACGACACGGCCGTGGCCAAGGTATCCGTGATCGGGGTGGGGATGCGCAATCATTCAGGCGTGGCCGCTATTGCCTTTTCAGCCCTGAAGAATGAGAATATCAATATCATGATCATCAGTACCTCGGAGATAAAAATATCCTGTCTTATTGAGGAGAAATACGCGGAACTGGCCGTACGCACCCTGCACGAGGCCTTCGGCCTGGAGCATGAAACAGCTGATAAAGATTGTTAGCAGGAAAAATCCATGAGCAAGATAACAATATACGACACCACCTTAAGGGACGGTTCCCAGGCTGAAGACGTCCATTTTTCAACCGAGGACAAGGTCAGGATCGCCTGCAAGCTGGATGAACTTGGCCTGCACTATATTGAAGGGGGCTGGCCAGGCTCCAATCCCACTGATTTAAAGTTTTTCAAGGAGATAAAGAACTATGCCCTGAAAAATGCCCGGGTAGCCGCATTCGGCAGCACTCACGGGGCCAAGAAAACTGCTGAAAACGATCCCAATCTCCAGTCTCTTATCAATGCTCAAACAGATGTGATCACCATCTTCGGCAAGACCTGGGACGTGCACGTCCGCGACGCCCTTCGGACCACCCTGGAGAGAAATCTGGAGCTTATTTATGATTCCCTTGCTTATTTAAGGCCCGGGGTAAAGGAGCTTTTTTTCGACGCCGAGCACTTTTTTGATGGATTCAAGACCAACAGGGATTTTGCCCTGTCCTGTCTGGTTAAGGCCATGGACGCAGGGGCAGACGCAGTCATACTCTGCGACACCAACGGGGGAACAACCCCCATGGAGATCAGGGAAATCATCAGTGAAGTGAAGACCAGGATTCCGGAAATTCCCTTCGGCATTCATACCCATAACGATTCGGAACTGGCAGTGGCCAATGCGCTAGTTGCCGTGGATCTGGGAGCAGTCCAGGTCCAGGGCACCATCAACGGTTACGGTGAAAGATGCGGCAATGCCAATCTCTGTTCTATCATTCCGTGTCTGCAGCTGAAAATGGGGATTAAGGTCATCCCGGAGAACAACCTGAGCCTTTTGACCTCCACGGCCCATTACGTGGCCGAGATAGCCAATCTGGGGGCTTTTCACCGCCAGCCCTTTGTGGGCAGGTCCGCTTTTGCCCACAAAGGCGGGATTCATGTCAGCGCTGTCCGGCGGAACGCCCGCACTTACGAGCATATAGTGCCGGAGCTGGTGGGCAACAAGCAGCGCATACTCCTTTCGGACCTGGCAGGACAGAGCAATATCCTGTTCAAGGCCAGGAGGTACGGTTTTCACCTGGACAAGGACGATCCCTTTGTCCTGGACCTTCTTTCCAAGCTCAAGAACCTTGAAAGCCAGGGCTATGAATATTCGGCTGCCGAGGCCTCTTTTGAGCTTCTGCTGAACAGGACCCTGGGCCGGGCCAGGAAATACTTTACCCTGGACTCATACCGGGTTCTGGAATCCAAGAGGGGAAGGGAAGAAGAGCCCATTTCCGAGGCCACGGTAATGGTCAGCGTGGGAGGAATGCTTGAACATACAGCGGCCACAGGCAAAGGTCCGGTCAACGCCCTGGATAATTCCCTGCGCAAGGCCCTGGAGAAATTCTATCCATCCCTGTCCCAGATGCATCTGGTGGACTTCAAGGTGCGGGTCTTTTCAGTCAACGACACTGGAAACTTTTCCGGAACAGCCTCCAGGGTCAGGGTGCTGTTGGAGTCGGCCGACAAAACATCCCAGTGGGTGACGGTGGGGGTTTCCTACAATATTATTGAAGCCAGCCGCCAGGCCCTTGAGGATTCCCTCAACTACAAGCTGTTCAGGGACGACCAAGAAAAGCTGACCCGGGCCATAAAGGATGCGGAGAAGGATTAACCCCGGGAGATGCAAAAACCCCTTGCCGAACTGATCCGTCCCCGGGCCATTGAGGAATTCGTGGGCCAGGATCACTTAAGGACCAGGCTCAGGGCCATGATCCAGGGCAGGCGTTTGCAGAGCACCCTTTTTTTCGGTCCCCCGGGTTCGGGCAAGTCAACCCTGGCAATGATCATTGCTTCTGGACAGGATAAGCCGTACCTGAGGCTCAGCGCTCCGGAAACAGGGCTGGGAGAAATCAGGAAGAAACTGGCCAGCATTGAGATCCTCATTCTTGATGAACTGCACCGCTTTTCCAAGGCCCAGCAGGATTTTTTCCTTCCCCTGCTTGAGACCGGCGAGATCGTGCTTCTGGCCACAACTACGGAAAATCCCTCCTTCAGCGTGACCCGTCAGCTTCTGTCCAGGATGAATGTCCTGAGGCTGAGGTCCCTGAGCAGGGAGGAGCTGTTAGAGATTGCAGACAGGGCCGGGGAGGTTCTGGAAACCCGGGTCCCTGAGAAAAGCCTTGAAATGCTGGCCACTCTTGCCGGGGGGGATGCCAGGACGTTTCTCAACCTCCTGGAATACATCCGGGAGATTGAGCCTGGAGATCTTGAGCCGGAAATATTAAAGACACTGCTTCCGGAAGTGGTCATCCGCGGGGACCGCGGAGGAGACACCCACTATGAACTGGCTTCGGCCCTTATAAAATCCATCAGGGGAAGCGATCCGGACGCGGCCCTTTACTATCTGGCCTGCCTGCTTGAATCCGGTGAGGACCCCGGGTTTGTCTGCCGGAGACTGATTCTGTCCGCTTCCGAGGATGTGGGCCTGGCCGAACCCATGGCTCTGCCCATGGCCGTATCCTGTCAGCACGCCGTGGAATTCACCGGCATGCCTGAAGGTTTTATTCCTCTGGCGGAAACCGTGGTTTACCTGGCCCTGGCTCCAAAATCCAACTCGTCCTACGCAGCCTATCTGAGCGCCCAGAAGGAAATCCGGACAAACGGGCCCAGGCCTGTACCCCTGCACCTGAGAAACCCATCCACCAGCCTGCATAAAGAATGGGGATACGGGCAGGGCTATAAGTATCCCCATGCCTATCCCGGGTCCTGGGTCGGCCAGGATTACCTGCCTTCCGAACTGACCGGGCGAAGGTTCTACCAACCCGGGGATCAGGGTCATGAGCCCAGGTTTCTGGCCTGGCTGAAGAAAAAAAGAAAGATCTGACCGGAACCCGGCGCATGGAAAAATCCGGAGAACATCCTGGACAGGCTATTATAACGGTATCCATTAGCCATAAATATTGACCACCCCTGGGTTGAAATCAGACGAATAGGAACAAAAAAAATTGACTTTTTGGACCTGAAAGTATATTGGACACTTCTGAGTGCTGACTTGTGCCCGGATTGCGGGCTTTTTTTAATCAGTCTTTTAATGTCGCCGATTTAATCGACAACTTGTGGGGCGACTGACAAATACCGCTAAAGCGTTGGCCC
>SL_3KL_010_SEDDRAFT_10006862_pt1 | contig 10139 bp, 4 predicted proteins | sample SodLakKL_010_SED_2_FD_10381 | JGI IMG/M metagenome (IMG submission 10381)
CAGGGAGTCAGGGGAACACCGAATCTTGGATGGGGTTTCAACCGGCCCTCACGTGATCTTGACGCGGCATACGAACCGGGTGATTTGCGCCACCAGGCTACCATGCTATTCCCCTGGGAGGAACTTCCTGATGGATCGGAGCGTACCGTCATCGAAAATCAATCCATGGAAGATGAACGCTATAACAAGAAAGCGTTTGCGGCCGGTTTTCCCGGAACCCTGGATAACTATCCGGTCAACATACGACGATTCCGCTACTCCGACCTCCTGCTTATCGCTGCGGAAGCTGCCTATCGGAACGGGAACGCGGGCGATGCCCGCAATTTCCTTAATGATGTACGTGAACGCGCCCGCATCGGCAGGACACTGACCATCGGCATCCTCCCGGAAAACGTATCACCGCACATGGAGAATATACTGAATCTGGATGCATTGGATACGCGTGTATTTGCACGTATGGTTCATGCCGGAAGTCCGGCCGGCCAGGCAGGCATTGCGACCTTCGACCATGCACTGGACCGAGGGAGAGTCCAGGCCAACCTGCTGGATTTGATTGTTTCGGTGAACGGTATCACCATCACCGATCGTGACTCCTTTCTGGACGCAGTTGATGCACAGAGTGCCGGTGCCACGGTCCCGGTTGTCGTCCACCGGTTACGACACGGACAAGCTCCCGAAGAGTTCACCGCGAACGTGACCATTCAGGAACGGCTCCCGGATGTCACCGCATCCGGACAGGCATTGCTGGATGCCATATGGCATGAGCGGCGTGTGGAACTGGCCATGGAGCAGAAACGCTGGTTCGACCTGATCCGTCAGGGTCGCGCACCGGACGTCATGCANGCCCTCGGTAAAAACTTTGTCGTCGGCAAGCACGAGCTATTTCCGATCCCGCAGAACGAGATCGATCTGAGCAACCGCGCACTCACACAAAATCCCAACTGGTAGCAATACCATGCCACGGGTGGTTGCATCCGTGGCATGAAACCATCAGCTGCCGGACTTTGCTATCTGAACACATGTCTCCAGGAATATCTCGGCAATCCATCCACGCTGTCATTCCATTGCTCTCGATCATATTGTTGATGCCGGGTCTGACCGCCTGCGATACCGGTGAGCGGCCGCTCATTGACGTACCGGATCCGGATCCGCCATGGCAGCCGACCGAAGAGCAGCAGGCCTTTCTGGATCAATTGCAGGAAGACACATTCCGGTTTTTCCACCAGACCACTCGTCCGGACAACGGCATGGTCCCCGATCGCTACCCAGACCCGCCTTTTGCCAGCATTGCCGCGGTGGGATTCGGTCTGTCGTCGTGGATCATAGGCGTGGAGCGCGGTTATGTCAGCCGGGAGGAGGCCGCCGAGATTACCCGTAATACCATCCGTTTTTTCTGGGAGGCGCCACAGGGGGCTGAAACCGGGGGTACGGCCGGCTACCGCGGATTTTTCTACCATTTCCTGGATATGGAAACCGGTACCAGATATCGCACCAATGAGTTGTCAACCATAGACTCTGCACTTCTGCTGGCCGGTATGTTAACCTCCCAACAGTATTTTGATCGCAACGATCCGGTAGAAAACGAGATCCGGGCACTGACCGACTCCATCTATACCCGGATGGACTGGCAGTGGATGTACTCACGCAGTGATCCGCCGTTGATCAGCATGGGCTGGCATCCCGAATCCGGCCACATCGAACACGACTGGCGGGGATACGACGAAGGCATGATCCTCTATATTCTGGCCCTGGCTGCTCCCGTCCACACGGTTCCTCCGGAAGCTTGGGAAAAATGGACCGAAACGTATGAATGGGACACCTTCTACGGCTATGAATACGTCAACTACAGTCCGCTCTTCGTTCACCAGTATTCCCACATGTTTGTTGATTTTCGCGGCATACAGGATGCCTATATGCGTGAACGCGGCATCGACTATTTCGAGAACTCACGCCAGGCCACCCTGGCGCAGCGCGAATATGCCATCGATAACCCGCACAAATGGGTCGGCTACGGCGAGCATGTTTGGGGGCTTACGGCCTGCGATGGTCCGGGCTATGTGCGTCTGACGGCTGATGACGGAACCGAACGGGAGTACCTGGCTTACAGTGCACGCGGTGCCAGTGCGACCTACGTCAATGACGACGGCACCATCGCACCCACGGCCGCGGGCGGATCGGTTCCTTTTGCTCCGCGGGAAACTGTCGAGGCGCTGCATCACATGTACCGAAACTTTGGTGATGCGATTTACGGCGAATTCGGATTTCTCGATTCATTCAACTTCACCTATGCGCGGGATGCGGGACTCGATGAAGATCTCTGGGTCAACGACCAATATCTGGGTATTGATCAGGGTCCGATCCTCATCCAGATAGAAAATTTCCGAACCGGTTTGATTTGGAGTCTGATGAGGGATAACGACCATATTCGCCGCGGTCTGCGGAGGGCCGGCTTCTCCGGCGGCTGGCTTGACCGTTAGAGTAATCGTTGCTTATGTAAACAAGCATACAAATCCAGAAAAGTCCCGGAAGCCCTGATGTTCAACTGAAAATAAATCGAAAAACTTCCTGACGATATATGGAATGTCCGGATCATTCAACCTAACCTATCTTGATGAAAATGAATCAACAGCCATTGAATATATCTTTCCTCGTTTTGCTCGCTGCGTCATTTTTCATGACATCATGCGACACGGCTGACCGCACCCACGTCACTGATACGCGTGTAACACGCAGCAGCGATTCACCTGTCCGATTCACCGAGCTCAGACATCCGGAAAAAGTAGATTCGGTACTGGCGCTCATGACCATGGAAGAAAAAGTCGGCCAGCTCAACCTGCTGAGCAGCGGCTTTGCCGAAACCGGTCCGGTGCTCAGTGAAGAGTACCGCGACATGATTTTCGAGAGCAAGCTGGGCGGGGTATTCAATGCGCACACGGTTGAACACACGCTGGATCTGCAACGCATTGCTGTCGAAGAGACACGGCTTGGAATTCCTCTTCTTTTTGCCTTCGATGTAATCCACGGTCACCGCACCATCTTTCCTGTACCTCTGGCCGAGTCGGCCACCTGGGATCCCGAACTGATCAGGAAAGCCTCTCGCATCGCCGCCAAGGAGGCCTCGGCTGCCGGACTGCACTGGACCTTTACACCCATGATCGACATCTCCCCCGATCCGCGCTGGGGCCGCATCGTTGAGAGTCAGGGCGAAGATCCCCTGCTCAACGCCCGCTTTGGTGTCGCGCGCATAGAGGGATTCCAGGGCGATGATCTGTATGATGTTACCACCATCCTGGCCACCGCCAAGCACTTTGCCGCTTATGGCGTGCCGGAAGCCGGCCGGGATTACAACACCGTGGATATCTCGGAGCGCACGCTGCGTGAGTTCCACCTGCCACCGTTTAAGGCTGCTGTCGAGGCCGATGTGCGAACGTTCATGACCGCCTTTAACGAATACGACGGTGTACCTGCCACCGGAAGTGACTTTCTGTTTAACCGTATACTGCGCGACGAGTGGGGTTTCGACGGCTTCGTCGTCACCGACTATACCGCCATCATGGAGATGATGCCACACGGCTACGCCCGTGACGAGGCCCATGCTGCCGAACTGTCGATCAATGCCAACGTGGACATGGACATGATGAGCCAGATCTTCCTCAACGAGCTCCCCGGACTCGTGGATCAGGGTATTGTCCATGAGGAACAGGTGGATATGGCCGTTGCACGTATTCTGGATATGAAATTTGAACTGGGACTGTTCGACGACCCCTATCGCTACTCCGACTACGACCGGGAGGCGGAAACCATCATGCGCGAGGATTTTCTTGAGTTTGCCCTTGAGGTGGCCCAGAAATCGATCGTGTTGCTGAAGAACGAAGAGCAGGCGCTTCCGCTTTCCAAAGACGCGGGGCACATTGCCGTGATTGGTCCGCTCGGCGACAATCAGTACGACCTGCTCGGTTCGTGGTCGGCCGCCGGCGAGTGGAGCGACAATGTCACCCTGCTGCAGGGCATCCGCAACGCCGTTCCGGAGAACGTGCGCGTGAGCCACGCCGATGGCGCTCCGCTGGACCTGCACGATGATTCCCGCGCGGGCTTTGAAGAAGCGCTCCGCCTGGCACGTCAGGCCGACGTGGTGATCATGGCACTCGGTGAAGGCCGCCACATGAGCGGTGAGGCAGCGTCACGCACCACGCTTAACCTGCCGGGCGCACAGCAGGATCTGCTGGAGGCCGTCCATGCCACCGGAACGCCGGTGGTACTGGTGCTGATTGCGGGTCGTCCGCTCGACATCCGCTGGGCCGACGAACACATCCCGGCCATTGTCAACGCCTGGTATCTGGGCACGCGCTCCGGTGACGCCATCGCGTCGGTCCTGTTCGGCGATCACAATCCCGGTGGCAAGCTCACCATCAGCTGGCCATATAATGTGGGACAGATCCCCAACTACTACTACGCCAAAAAAACAGGCCGTCCCATGGATCCCGACCAGCGCTACACCTCCAAGTTTATCGATGCCCCGAATGCTCCCCTCTACCCGTTCGGATACGGGCTGAGCTACACTACCTACGAATACGACAACCTGCAACTCAGTGAAACCGGGATCAGCAATGAGGGTCGACTGAGTGTCTCGGTTGATGTCACCAATACCGGCGATGTGACGGGCGACGAAATCATCCAGCTGTACACCCGAAAAATGGTGGCGAGTGTCACCCGGCCGGTACGACAGCTTCGGGATTTCACACGCATCACCCTGGAGCCCGGTGAAACCAGGACGGTGGTATTCGAGCTTGATGCCGCTCAGCTCTATTACCTGGATCAGCAGTTGGAACCGGTGCTGGAGTCCGGAACCGTTATGGTCTATGTCGGTCCGAATGTGGCTGAAACACTTGAAGCCTCTTTTGAGGTCCGATAGTATCCGAGAGCCATAAAAATGACTTGCAAAACGTTGTATGTTTATCTACTCCAATACTAGAGTTTGCAAGTGACTTTTGCATTGAATTTTGCACATTGCAGATTTTTTTACAGGTAACAGATACACGTTAAATCAACTATCACGCTAAAAAAGGAGCGATTATGAAAACAAGAATACTGTTCTGCCTCTTTGTTGCAGGTCTGTTTGGAATGCAGCAGGTTGCCGCACAAAACTACATCGTCATAGAAGATTTTGAAGATCCGGATCAGATGACCATCCCGATCAACAACATGACCGACGGAAGCGTGGACAACGAGGATGCGTTTGAGGTGGTGGCTAACCCGGCACCCGATGACGTCAATTCGAGTGACCAGGTACTGCGATTCCTTCGCGCCCATGATGGAAATGTCTGGGCAGGATTCTGGAGCAATCCATGGGAGCCACTCAATATGGATGAAATGAAATACACACACTATCATGTTTGGAAGCCACGCATCAGCACGGTCAAGTTCAAAGTGGAAGGTGGTGAAACAGATCCTCCTACTTTTGAGCATGAATCAATGGAGGAGCAGACTAAAGTGGAAGGATGGGAGCACATGGTCTTTCACTATCCGGATGCCGCAGGCGAATATCCCACAATTGCCGTCATGCCGGATTTCAACGATCCGGTGGACCTGGATGAAAACATTGTGATCTACATCGACAACATCATCCTCAGTGACTCACCGGAAGATCCGACCGCTGTAAGTGCTGAACTGGATGAGCTTCCGGTGCAGATGGCACTCCGTCAAAACTATCCGAACCCGTTCAACCCTTCAACACGCATCACGTTCGAGCTGAACAACCCTCAGCATGTGACTCTCAACGTGTACGACATCCAGGGAAAGCATATCACCACGCTGCTGGATGGCGAGCGTGCGGCCGGTCAGCATGATGTCACATTTGACGCCGGCGAACTTGCAAGCGGAATGTACCTGTACCGCCTGGAAACACCGCAGCGCACCATCACGCGTGCGATGACGCTGATCAAGTAACGTACATTGTTTTCATATCCCGGTAATTTCCATATCTGTAAATGCCTCCCCGACCAAGTGCCGAGGGAGGCATTTTTTGTGTCTGCCCTCCTCTACGGGATGCTTCTGGCGCTGCCGAAAAACAGCAATATCCGATTGTGTGAGAAGTCCGGCATTATTTGATCAGCATCATCTTGCCCGTTAAAAAGGTATGACCAGCCTGCAAACGATACAGATATATACCGCTCGGCAGGTTACGGGCATCAAAGGAAACACTGTGCCATCCGGCCGGCTGCATCATACCATCAACAGGAACAGACACGCTTCTACCGAGAGCATCATAGATATTCAGTGTTACTTTCGATGTTACGGGTATACCGTATCGTATGGTTGTGGCAGGATTGAACGGGTTCGGATAATTTTGGTCTAAAATAAATCCGGAAGGAATATCAGCGAATATCGATTCCGTTGAAACGGGAAACCCCGAGGCAGCAAAGGTGGCATCTCCCAGCAGCGCGGCTGTTTTCGGAAAACGGTCGGAAGCATGGGCCACTTCACCTCCGGTTTCATCAAACCGGAAATAAGCTACCAGATTATCCTCGTCTCCCATTAAAACCCGCTGATGATTTTCCCTGATATCAAGCATGCTTTTAGCGGTATCCCAAATTCTGACTTCATCGATGAGGCCGTTAAAAAAGTTACCGTTGCCGGTGGCATTGGCTCCAATGACCAGAAAACCGTCATTGGCTCTCGTGTTACCGGTTGTAGTACGTGTGCCGGCCAGCTCTCCGTTAACATAAATATTGATACTGCTTCCGTCATACGTACCGGCAATGTGTACCCATTGACCGGGAAGAACAGGGTCGGATGCTGTGGCCGAATAAGTACCACTGAATACATAAAACCGGGGAGTCCGGGCATCTCCGCTTCCTGCAAGCTCAAGACGGTAGTCCACTTGCGATCCGGATGATTTATCCACAATGATCGCGTTGTCATCACTGGCGGCATTGTAGTTAATCCATGCTTCAACCGTCAGTGACTGGTTTCCCATGTCCAGTGACGGTCTGTCGGTGGCTCTGGCATAACCCAGTCCTCCCAGTGACAAAGCGTTTGCTTCCGGTCTGTCGGAAATCGTCACGACAGCAGGATAGGAATAGTCGCTTTCCTGTTCGGCAATGACGGATGTGACTTGATAGAAATACGTATCCGAAATGGACACATCCGTATCTCTGAAAGAGTTCGTTCCGCCCGTTACCGTTTCAATCGCTTGCCTTTCGTTGCCGTCAAGCGAGGATGAACGGTACAAGACAAACGCGTCGGCGGTATCGGTGAATCGCTCGTTCCAGTTCAACTCCGACTGCAGCGTTCTCAGCTTGCCAAAGATTTTCGGAGGCAACGGGTAGACACCGGAGGGCACAAGAGAAACGTTACCGGCCCATTCCAGTGTACCCGGCAACGCGGATTGATAGGCTTTTTGCGACCCGACATCATCAAACCGGTAATAAGCCCTCAGGTGTTCTTCATTTCCTGTGAGGCGCCTGGCCATATTCTGCTGTAATTCGGAGTGCGTGAAGGAGCGGTTCCAGATGCGGACTTCATCAATCTGACCACTGAAAAACGACTCTGAACCTGTACTTTCGGCACCGATGATGAGGGGTGCGTTATTCATCCGGCTGTCAAAAGCGGCAGAACGGGTTCCGCTTGACCGGCCGTTTATGAAAACCGAGATAGTGGATCCGTCATGAACACCCGCTATGTGTGTCCACTCTCCGAAGGGGATTCCCCGTGATGATGTGGCCGAGTAGGTCGTGCTGTAAATAGAAAATCTCAGGGCGGGTTCTTCGCCGGAACCTACCAGCCGTAATTCGTAATCAATGATATGGTTATCCCGCTTGGTGATAATCACGGCGTTTTCACCACTCTTTCCGTCATGTTTCAGCCAGGCCTCGATTGTAAACGGTGGCGTTACCAGATTTAGCGAAGCCCGGTTTGAGGCCATGGCATACGACAAACCATCCAGAGAGAGGCTTCCTCCACCCCCGGTGGCGTAGGGTGTGACGGCAACCGGATACGAGAAATCGCTTTCACCGTTGACCGGTTGATAGGACGTGAGCTGGTAATAATAGGTGCTGCCATTCTCCAGACCGGTATCGGTATACTCGAATATACCCGAATCAACAGATGCAACTTCGGTGCGGTCTGAAAAATCATAAGTGGTGGACCGGTATACTTTGAATGCACCACCGGTAGATGGATTGTTGCGATCATGCCAGCTGAGCCGGGCGCTTGCATTTCCCGGTAATGTAAAAACATCCGGAGGAACGGGAAGTATCCCTGTATCGGTAAGAGATGCGCCGGTACCCGGAACAAGATGGTTTTCTCCTGCAATATCGTTGGTATTTCCCGAAAACGGATAGTATGCGGCAAGATTTGTTTCTGTACCAGTGAACTCCGTATGCATAAATTGGCTGATTTCGACACCGGAACGCACCTTACTCCAGATACGGATTTCATCGATTTCACCACTGAAATGTCGGGCTCCTTTCGTGTAATCCGCCCCAATTACCAGGTCGCCTGTGTTGGCTCGGGTATTACCGGAAGTCACCCTCGACCCATCAAGCTTTCCATTGATATATATGGCCAGGACGGTACCATTATAGCTACCGGCTACATGCGTCCAGCGGCCGGCCGGTATACCCGTTTTAGACGTTGTGTGGTAAACGGTACTGTAAATCATAAAACGAGCATTGACTTCCTCTCCGCTGCCTGTCAGAGACAGTTCATAGTCGACAATATGTCCATTGCGCTTGCTGATGATTACAGCATTTTCGTCCGAATTTCCGTCGTGTTTGATCCATGCCTCCATGGTGAAGGAGTTGGAGCCCATGTCAAGGGTTACATGATCAGACGCCGAAGCAAAGCTGTTTCCATCCAGTTTCAGACTTCCGCGTTCAGCACGAGATTCAACTGCCAGGACCGACAACAAAAGGATTATCCAAACCACCGGCAGAATACCGGCAGGGAATAAAAGGGAAGTTTTCATTTGTCTTATCTATTTGAACATGCAGTTATAATTATTTTACAATTCAAAAAATCCAAACCACGTTGATTCGGTCAGACAACTCTGCCATCTTCCTGGAAGAACATGCTTTATACGGCATTACTTAATGAATAATCAAATTCGGTATATTTACAAAGAAAAATAATTGTAAACCCATTCTTTTTTTAAAGAAGAACAGGACCGGCTTTTTTTACGGAGTGATCGACCCTCACTTTACTTTTATTTTCCCGACGGATTCCATTGCTGCTGACGCATTCATACTGCACATAAAAAAGGGACGTCGGAATTTCTGCCCGCTTATCACAGGCAGACACTTTCTGAAAACCCTTTCTGCTTTTTTTTTCACAATTCCCTATCCTTCTTGCAACTACCTTCTTAGTAATTATTCCAGCGGATTACGCATTTATTAAACATCAATGATACGCGGCACCTGACGATCATGAGATTTGCAGCAGTACTGTTATTTCTTTTTATCCTGGCCGGCAATCTCCGGGCACAAGTAGCGCTTAACGAGATCATGCCGGTCAATAACGAAACCCTGGCGGACGAGGACGGTGATTATGAAGCCTGGCTGGAGCTTTACAACTATTCCGACGATCCCTATCATCTCCTTGCACACGGCCTCAGCAACGATCCCGAAGATCCCTGGATGTGGTTGTTTCCGGATACCACCATCCATCCCGGCGAATTCATGCTTGTCTGGCTCTCCGGCAAGGACCGGAGCCGGTCCGGAAGTCCACTGCATACCGATTTCTCACTCAGCAAAACAGGGACAACCATTCGGCTTACCACATTTCAGGGAGTTCTGGTGGATGCGGCCGAAGCTCCGACCATGCCGTCTGATCACTCATGGGGTCGCTATCCCGACGGTACCGGTACCTTTCGCATTTTCACACAACCCACGCCCGGCGAACCCAACCTGGAGGAACACTTTGCCGACATACTTTCCCCGCCGGAATTCAGCATTCAGCCCGGTTTTTACAGTGACTCGCTTCTGCTGGAACTGCATCACGAAGACCCGGACGTCACACTTTACTACACCACCGATGGCTCGATCCCGGATACTTCTTCCCTGCGTTATGACGGTCCTGTCAGCCTCGGTCAACGGTCACTGGATTCAAATTCCATCTCTTTGATCCGCACAACTCCGCCC
>SL_3KL_010_SEDDRAFT_10006863_pt1 | contig 10138 bp, 9 predicted proteins | sample SodLakKL_010_SED_2_FD_10381 | JGI IMG/M metagenome (IMG submission 10381)
CTACGCGCGCTTTACGCCCAGTAATTCCGATTAACGCTCGCACCCTCCGTATTACCGCGGCTGCTGGCACGGAGTTAGCCGGTGCTTCTTCTGCAGGTAACGTCAAGACTCACGGGTATTAACCGTAAGCTTTTCCTCCCTGCTGAAAGTGCTTTACAACCCGCAGGCCTTCTTCACACACGCGGCATTGCTGGATCAGGGTTTCCCCCATTGTCCAATATTCCCCACTGCTGCCTCCCGTAGGAGTCTGGGCCGTGTCTCAGTCCCAGTGTGGCTGACCATCCTCTCAGACCAGCTACCAATCGTCGCCTTGGTGAGCCGTTACCTCACCAACAAGCTAATTGGACGCGGGCTCATCTGATAGTGCGAGGCCCGAAGGTCCCCCGCTTTCCCCCGTAGGGCGTATGCGGTATTAGCTCGAGTTTCCCCGAGTTATCCCCCGCTACCAGGCAGATTCCCACGCGTTACTCACCCGTCCGCCACTCGCCGCCAGGGAGCAAGCTCCCCGCGCTGCCGTTCGACTTGCATGTGTTAGGCATGCCGCCAGCGTTCAATCTGAGCCAGGATCAAACTCTTCAGTTAAAAGCTATTTACGGATAGCTCCGTAATGCATTTGAAGAGCAGATCAAAACTCTCAGAACTCTGAGGTTTGACTGCTTGCTTCGATTTTTTGAGATCGATAATCTCGACCCATCGACGCAAGCATCCGCACAAACTACTTGATTCACTTTTTCTTAAAGAACGCTGCTGTTTCGCTCAGCAGGAGATCGTTTATTCTACGATCTGTTTCGATTCGGCGTCAAGCCCCGGATCGAATTTTTTTGTTTCGTTACGCTTCGTGCTTTGCTGCGTAACGAGCCGGAGATTATCCTTTCAACCGAACCTGAAGTCAACCCCTCAAGTTCAATTGGTCGACCTCCGGCCGGGTTACGCTGCGATGATCTGCCGCGTAACTGAGCCGGTTATTATCCGCTTAACTGTTGCCGGTGTCAACCACTCGGTTTCAGTTTTTTGCGGCCTCCCGGCCCGGGCGATCACCGACTCAGTGCTTCGGGATCTGCCCCGATCCGCGGTGTTCTGCGGATCTGTCGAAGCGGCGTCGCCGTTCGATGGAGGCGCATTATAGGGCGTTTTTCGGGGCGGTCAAGCGTCTGGCCAAATTTTTTTCGGCGGGGCCCCGTGGAGGTCATTCAGCGGTCAGCGAAACCCGTGCCACACGGCGCTTTCCGACCTGAATGACCAGGCTACGCGCGGGCACGATACTGAGGGTGTGGTCCTCGGTGCGCTCGCCGTCGATGCGCACCGCCCCCTGACGGATCATGCTCCGAGCCTCGGAGGTGGAGCCGACCAGGCCGGCTTCCTTGAGGATGTTGGGTAGCGGCATACCGGCGGCGGGGGCCGGCACGGTTACCTCGGGCAGGTCCTCGGGCAGCGCCTGCTTCTGAAAGCGGGCGACGAACCGGGCCTGCGCCTGGTCGCCGGCGCCGGGGCCGTGAAAGCGGTCGACAAGCTCACGCCCGAGGTCGAACTTGATGTCGCGCGGGTTGCGCTCGCCGGCCTCGGCGGCCCGGCGCGCCTCGCGGATGTCGTCCATCGGCCGCAGGCTGAGCAGTTCGTAGTACCGCCACATCAGTTCGTCCGAGATCGACATCAGCTTGCCGAACATGTCGTCCGGGGCGTCCTGCACGGCGATGTAGTTGTTCAGCGACTTGCTCATCTTCTGCACGCCATCCAGTCCCTCGAGGATGGGCATGGTGATGATCACCTGCGGCGACTGTCCCTCCTGCTTCTGCAGTTCGCGCCCGACCAGCAGGTTGAACTTCTGGTCGGTGCCACCGAGTTCGATGTCGGCCTGCAGCGCCACGGAGTCATACCCCTGGATCAGCGGGTAGAGGAATTCGTGGATGGCGATCGGCTGGTGTTCGGCGAAACGCTTGCGGAAGTCGTCGCGCTCGAGCATGCGGGCCACGGTGTGGCGCGATGCGAGCTGGACCATGCCGGCCGCACCCAGCGGCTCCATCCAGGTGGAGTTGAAGACCACGCGGGTGCGCTCCGGGTCCAGGATGCGGAAGACCTGTTCGCGATAGGTGGCCGCATTGCGCTCGATCTCCTCGCCGGAGAGCGGCGGGCGCGTGGCACTCTTGCCGGACGGGTCGCCGATGCGGCCAGTGAAGTCGCCGATCAGGAAGATGATCTCGTGGCCGAGGTCCTGCAGCTGGCGCAGCTTGTTGATCAGGACCGTATGACCCAGGTGGAGGTCCGGGGCGGTCGGGTCGAAGCCCGCCTTCACCCGCAACGGGCGCCCGCTCTTCAGGCGCTCGACCAGGTCCTCTTCCAGCAGGATTTCATCGGTGCCGCGGCGGATCACCGCCAACTGCTCTTCAAGTTCCATGTCGTCCCTTCGGTCAGATGCGGAAGGCGGCCGACGAACCGGGCCGCCACAGGCCGCGCAAGGATACCGCGAGCCCCGACACGACGCGAAATGGTCGCCTGGTTCAGAATGGGGGCACCGCGCCGGGCAGCGGCGGCAACGGACAGGCACGAATGAGCGAACGCTTTATAGGACTGATGTCGGGCACCAGTCGCGACGGGGTCGACGCGGTACTGGTGGAGGTGGGCCCCGGTAACACGCTGGCGGTGACCGCGCACTGCCAGGTGCCCTACCCGGATGCGGTGGCGGACGAGCTGGCCGCGGCGGCCAGCGCCGAGACGATGCGCGTCGCCGACCTCGGGTACCTCGACGCCCGGGTCGGTGACGTCTTCGCCCGGGCCGCGCAGGCGCTCCTGGAACAGACTGGCCTGACGCCCGCGGCGATTCGCGCCATCGGCAGCCATGGGCAGACCATCCATCACTCCCCGAACAGCGACCCGGCATTTACCTGGCAGATCGGGGATCCATTCCGGATCGCCGAGGCCACCGGCATCGATACCGTGGCGCACTTCCGCCAGCGCGACATCGCGGCCGGTGGCGAGGGCGCCCCCCTGGCCTGCGCCTTTCATGCGGCCCGCTTCGCCCATCCGCGAGAGACCCGGGCGGTGCTGAACCTCGGGGGGATCGGCAACATCACCTGGCTGGCGCCCGGGCGGGAGGTGACCGGGTTCGACTGCGGCCCCGGCAACACCCTGCTGGACCACTGGATCGGCCTGCACCACGGCACCGGGTTCGATCGCGACGGCGACTGGGCCCGCAGCGGCGGCGTGAGCCGGCAACTGCTTGCGCGGCTTGCGGGCGACGCATTCTTCGACCGCGCGCCGCCCAAGAGCACCGGCCCGGAATATTTCTCCCCCGAATGGCTGCGCGCGCGGGGCGGGGACATGCTGCAGCAGCTGGCGCCGGCGGACGTACAGGCGACGCTGGTCGAACTCACCGTCGAGGGGGTGCGCCGCTCGCTGGAGGCGCTGGACGGGACCGCACCGGACCGGCTGCTGGTCTGCGGTGGCGGCGCCCACAACCGCTATCTGATGGAACGTCTGGCGCAGACCCTGCCGCGGACGCGGGTGGAAAGCACCGCGCGCCACGGGATCCCGCCGCAGCAGGTGGAGGGCGCGGCGTTCGCCTGGCTGGCGGCGCGCACCCTCGCCGGCGCCACCGGCAATCTCCCGGCGGTCACCGGCGCCAAGGGGGCACGGGTGCTGGGCTGCATTGTTCCCGGGACCGCCCGCAGGGACACGCCCCCCTGACACAAAAAAGGCCCGGTTCGCCGTGCGAACCGGGCCTTGCAGGAGACCTGGCGCGAAAAGCCCCGCGGTCAGACGGAGAAGCTGGATCCGCAGCCGCAGGTGGTGGTCGCGTTCGGGTTGCGGATCACGAACTGGGCCCCTTCCAGGCCCTCGGTGTAGTCGATCTCCGCCCCGACCAGGTACTGGAAGCTCATCGGGTCGATCAGCAGTGTGACACCACCGTTCTCCACCACCGTGTCGCCCTCGCCGACGGTCTCGTCGAAGGTGAAACCGTACTGGAAGCCGGAGCAGCCACCCCCGCTGACAAACACGCGCAGCTTGAGGTTGTCGTTGTTCTCTTCCTCGATCAACCCCTTCACCTTGCTGGCAGCCGCATCGGTAAAGATCAGCGGGCTGGGGATCTCCATGTCCATTTCTGCCTCGGTATTGGACGTCATGGGCTCGGACATTGGGTGCCTCCTGTATTCAACGTTTGCATGCACGCTACGGAATTCTGAGCCTCGGAGTCAAGAATACTCATCAGCCGTGGTATTGCCCGCCAGTGCCGGGCTGGTGGCCGGCCCTTCCAGCTCGCCCTGCAGCGGGGCCTCCTGGCGACGCAGCTGGCCATCGACCCGCGCCCCTTCCGACATCTGCAGCCGATTGTAGTAGAGGTTGCCGGCCAGGCAGGCGGTCCCGCCGAGTTCCGCATGCTCATTTACGTGGACATCGCCTTCCACCTTGCCGTTCATCAGCAGATGCGAAACGGCGATCTCGCCGTCGACGGTGCCACCCTCGGCGATCACCAGCACCGCGGACTGGTCGCTCGGTGCCCGGATGTCTCCGATCACCCGGCCCTCCACATGCAGCCCCCCGCTGAATTCGATGTCACCGCGGATCACCGTGTCGCCACCGACCAGCGTATCCACGCGATTCGCCCGTTTGGATCGTTTACGTCCGATCATTCCCCTGTCTCCATCAGCTGATCCCAGTCGGCCCGTTCCTGGACGCTTTCGAGATCGTCATTGTCGTCCGGCTCCACGGTAACGGTCACCCGTTCCGGGGTGAAACCCTCGGGCAGCGCAACCCGCGCCCGCACGCTGCGCAGCAGACGCACGCCGTCGAGCGTGCGCGCCTCATCCAGCCCGAGATCGCTTCCGGCCAGTTCCACGCTATCCCGTTCGCCGGCATGGCGCCCGGTAATTTCCAGATCCCAGTGTACCGTGACCGGGTTGTTCAGCCCCGGCCGGAACACCTGAAAGATGACGTCCACCACGTCTTCCCGACCAGTTTCCTGCGCCGAGAAGTGACGGATCCCCAGTGGCGCCTCGACGCGATTGTCCGCCAGCCGCTGATAGAACGCGAGCTCGTCGCGCAGCGCGACCAGCTCCGCCTCCTGGCGTTCAATATCGTCGCGGAAGGACTCCACCTCGGCCCTCTTCATCACCAGCAGGCGCTCGGCACGGTGGCGTTCCGCCTCCGCACGCTGCCGTACCTCGATCTCCCGCGTCAGCTGCGCATGGACGGCATCCAGCTGGGCCTCCGGGGTACCCGGCGCCGGACGCTGGAACTGCTCCCACAGCGAACCGGCCGCCACCACCAGCGCGGCCAGCGCCACGACCCCGAGGGTCGCCTGCAGCCATCGCAGCCGGCGCCGCCGGTGGCTTTCCGGGGCCGGGATGCGCGGACGGCGGCGGCCTGTGGTACGCGGAAGTCCGAAGGCCATGGGTTACGGGAAGACCGGCGGGTCGTCCAGCCCCTCCGTCTCGGGGCGCGCGAACATCAGGTTCATGTTCTGCACCGCCTGCCCGGCCGCGCCCTTCACCAGGTTGTCGATCACCGACAGCACCACCAGGCGGCCCGAATGCGGCGGACGCGTCAGCGCGATCCGGCAATGGTTGGTCCCGCGCACGCTGGCCGTCTCGGGATGCGCCCCCGGCGGCAGCACGTCGACAAAGGGCTCGTCACGGTAGCGCGCCTCGAAGCAGGCCTGCCAGCCCTCCTCGGCCGCCCCCTGCGGACGCAGGTACAGGGTGGCGTGGATGCCGCGGGTCATCGGCACCAGATGCGGCTGGAAGATCAGCCCGACCTCGCCTCCGGCGACGCCGGTCAGGGTCTGGTGGATCTCCGGCCAGTGACGGTGGCCGCCGCCGGCATAGGCGCGGAAGTTTTCCTGCACCTCGGCGAACAGCCCGCCGATCTGCGCCTTGCGCCCGGCACCGCTGACGCCGCTCTTGGCATCGGCAATCACGTCGGACGCATCGATCAGCCCCGCCTCCAGCAGCGGCAGCACCCCGAGGGTGACCGCTGTCGGATAGCAGCCCGGCACCGCCACCAGCCGTGCTGGCGGGATCGCATCCCGGTTCAGCTCCGGCAGCCCGTACACCGCCTCGCCGAGATACTGCGGGGCCCCATGCGGCTGGCCATACCACTGCGACCACAACTCGGCGTCGCGGATGCGGAAATCCGCCGACAGGTCGATGATGCGCACACCGCGCTCGAGCAGCGGCGCCGCCATCGAATGCGCGACCCCGTGAGGGGTGGCAAAGAACACCACATCACAGGCACCGAGGGTCTCCGGATCCGGGGCCTCGAAAACGGCGTCCACCGCACCACGCAGGCTGGGGAACAGATCCGCCACCGCGGTTCCGGCCTCGCCGCGCGAGGTCACCACGGCCAGCTCGGCCGCCGGATGGCGCGCCAGCAGACGCAGGAGTTCGACCCCGGTATAACCGGTCGCACCGACAACCCCGATGCGGATGGGCTTGCTGTTGGTCGTGTCAGTCATGCTGCGGCATGATACCGGGTTACCGGAGACCACGGAACGCACCCCGCGTTTCCGGGTCGACCATTCGTCAGCCATCCACACTGGAGGGGAAGCTCCCCATGAGCAAAGGCAGGATCGACCGCAGGGCCGTCATCGGCGGTATTTTCATTCTGGCGCTGGTCTCCGTGGCGGTCGCGATCTGGCTGACCGACGACGGGATGCGCCCGGCCCCGGCGTTCAGCGCCACCACCCTCGACGGCGAGGCGGTGGACCTGGCGGACTACGAGGGTCGCCCGATCATGATCTCCTTCTGGGCCACCAACTGCCCGTCCTGCGTGCGCGAGATCCCCAAGCTCGCGCACCTGCACGAGACCTACGCGGAGCAGGGATTCGAACTGCTGGCCGTGGCCGTCTCCTACGACCCGATCGAGCGGGTGGAATCCATGCGCGAGGACCGCGGCATGCCCTACCGGGTCATCCACGACAGCGACGACGGCATGTCCANCGCATTCGGCGGTGTGCGCCTGACNCCGACCACCTTCCTGATCTCGCCCGGCGGGCGCATTGTCTACCAGAAGCTCGGCGACCCCGACTTCGAGCAGATCGAGCGCCATCTCGAGCGCTGGCTCTCCTGAGCCGGCGCAGCCACACCACCACCGAAAGAGAGGGAGCTCATGCAAGCCTACAACTGGCTGGTCAGCCTGCACGTCATCTTCATGGTGACCTGGTTCGCCGGGCTGTTCTATCTGCCGCGGCTGTTCGTCTACCACGCCATGGCCGAGGACGCCCTTGGCCACGAGCGTTTCAAGGTGATGGAACGCAAGCTGTTCTACGGCATCATGACGCCGGGCGGCGTGATCACCCTTGCCTTCGGCACCAGCCTGCTGGCCCTGATCCCGGGCTACCTGCAGGAACCCTGGATGCACTTCAAGCTGACCCTGGTCGCGCTGCTGGTCCTCTACCACATCTGGTGCGGCAAGCTGGTGCATGACTTCCGCCACGACCTCAACCGCCGCGACCACACCTGGTACCGCTGGTTCAACGAGGTGCCGGTGCCGCTGCTGGTCGGCATCGTGGTACTGGTGGTCAACCGCTCGGTGAGCGACGCGCTGATCGCGATCGCGGTGGTGCTCGCGATCTTCCTGCTGACCGCCATCATCGGCCTGCTGCGCGCCCGCCGCCGGGTCGACCCCGGCTAGGGAAACACTGATTTATGAGCGTTTCCCTGCGGCACATGGATGTGCCACCGGACAGACTCAGCTCTTGCCGGCCCGGACCAGGCCGCCAAGGCCGGCCTGCACCAGGGCATTGTTGAGCAGGGAGCGGATCTGTTCGGCGTTTTCCAGCAGACGGCACTGGGCCAGCAGCGCCTCGGCGCGGTCGATGGAGAAACTGCGGATCACCCACTTCACCCGCGGGATCGCGGAGACGCTGACGCTGAGGCTGTCGATTCCCATGCCCACCAGCAGGATCACCGCCGCCGGATCGGCCGCCATCTCCCCACACACGCTGACCGGCTTGCCGGCCCGGTGGGAGCCCTCGGTAATCGTCTCCAGCGCGCGGATGCAGGCCGGATGCAGGGTGTCGTATAGACTGGCCACGCGGGCATTGTTGCGGTCCACCGCCAGCAGGTACTGCACCAGGTCGTTGGTACCCACCGACAGGAAGTCCACGCGCCGCGCCAGGGTCTCGCACATGTAGACCGCCGCCGGCACCTCGATCATCACCCCGACCTTCGGCATCGGGATCATATAGCCCTCGTCCAGCAACTCCTCGCGCGCCCGGTTGAGCAGAGTCATCGCGCCCTTGAGCTCGTCGAGCGCGGAGATCATCGGGAACAGGATCTGCAGGTTGTCGTGCGAGCGGCTGGCCTTGAGCATGGCCCGCAGCTGGGTCAGGAAGATCTCCGGGTGGTCCAGCGAGATCCGGATGCCGCGCCAGCCGAGGAACGGATTGTCCTCCTTGACCGGGAAGTACGGCAGGGCCTTGTCGCCGCCGATGTCCAGGGTGCGCAGGGTAACCGGCATCGGGTCGAAGGAGGCCAGCACCTGTTCGTAGAGCTGTACCTGTTCCTCCTCGCCCGGAAACCGGTCGCGGATCATGAACGGGACCTCGGTGCGATACAGCCCGACTCCCTCGGCGCCGGACTCCAGCGACGGCTTGATGTCCGCCAGCAGACCGCTGTTGGCCAGCACCGGCACCGCATGGCCATCGCGGGTGGCGGCCGGGTCGCGGGCCAGCGCGCGCAGGTCCTCGGCCAGCTCGCGCTCCTCGCGCACCAGGCGCTCGAACTCCGTGCGCAGCTCGGCATTCGGATTGACGAACAGCCGCCCGCGGTAGCCGTCGACCAGGATCTCGCGGTTCTCCAGGCGGCCGACCGGCAGGTCCGAGACGCCCATCACCGCCGGGATGTTCAGCGCCCGCGCCAGGATCGCGATATGCGACGAGCCGGTGCCCTTGGCGGAGACCATGGCCCCGAGGCGGTCGATCGGCACCTCCGCCAGGTGCGAGGCGGTGAGGTCATCGCCGACCAGGATCCCGCCGTCGGGGAATTCGTCCTCGCCGCGCTCTGCCGGAAGCAGATGCGACAGCACGCGGCGCCCGAGGTTGCGCACGTCGGCCGCGCGTTCGCGCAGGTAGGGATCTTCCATGTCCTCGAACACCCGCACGCTCTCGCGCACGGTGTCGCGCAGCGCCGCCGGCGCCCACTGCCCGTTTCGGATACGGTTCTCGGTCTTGTGCACCAGCGAGTCCGAGCCGAGCATCATCAGGTAGGCGTCGAACAGCACCTGCTCGTCCGGTCCCAGCGCCTCGCCCATGCGCTGCTTGAGGTCCTCGATCTCCTCGCGGGTGGCGGCGACCGCCTCCTGAAAGCGCTCGAGTTCCGCCTCCGTGCCGGCGCTTTCGCGGTCGGGGATGGAGTCCAGGTCGGCCAGCCGGTAGGCCACCACCGCCTTGCCGATCGCCACGCCCGGCGACCCGGGGATGCCGGTGGCCTCCACATTCACGTGCCCGATCAGCGGGGTCTCGGAGGAGATCTCGTCGTTGAACTCGGCGTAGGCGATCGCCCCGGCCAGCTGCGCGGCCAGGGTAATCAGGAAGGAGACATGCTCGTCATCGAACTTGCGCGCCTGGTGCTGCTGCACCACCAGCACCCCGAGCAGGTTGCGCTGGTGGATGATCGGCACCCCGAGAAAGGCAAGAAACTGCTCCTCGCCGGTCTCCGGAAAATAACGAAAGCGCGGATGGTCCTGGGCGCTGTCGAGGTTGACCGGCTCGGCGCGCGAGGCGACCAGCCCCACCAGCCCCTCGGACGGGTCCATCTCCACGCGCCCGATGGATTCCTCGCGCAGGCCCTCCGAGGCCATCAGCACCAGGCGCCCGGTCTCCGGAGACTTCAGGTAGATGGAGCAGACGTCGATATCCAGTGCCGCCTTCACGCGGGTCACGATGATATGCAGCGCTTCGAAGAAATCCGCGGCGCCATTGACCTCCTGCACCACCCGGCGCAGGACCTCCAGCATCGAAGGCGGATTCGACGGGCTCAACGCGACGGCACCGGGGAATGAATGATCGGATCGGTGACGCGGCAGCCTTCACCACCACCGGCGCGGTCCTGTTCCAGCTCGGGGAACATCAGCGGCACCAGCTCGCACAGCGCCCGGCGATAGACCTGGCGCTTGAAGTGCACCACCTCGTGGGCTGGACGCC
>SL_3KL_010_SEDDRAFT_10006864_pt1 | contig 10138 bp, 9 predicted proteins | sample SodLakKL_010_SED_2_FD_10381 | JGI IMG/M metagenome (IMG submission 10381)
AGGTGTTGATGACTCAATACAAAAATTATATGTTTCAGATGTAACCGGAAATTATTATGAGTACAAGGCAACTGCAATTGGAGAAAATGATGAAAAAATAAAAAAAGAATTAAGAGAAAAATATAAGGAAAGCCTAACAGTAAAGGAAGGTGTTAAAGTAGGATTAGATATTTTCAAAAAAATAGCGGGAAAAAGCTTTGATTTGGAAAGATTTGATGTTGGGATTATAACTAATAAGGAAAAGAAATTAAAAATAATGAAGAAAGAAGAATTAAAAGAATTCACAAAATAATATTATTAAAATGACAGATGTTGAAGCTAGAATAAAAATAGATGGAAAGAATTATGAAATTCTCGTCGATGTTGATAAAGCATTAGAACTAAAAAAAGGATCTGATGTGAATATGCAAAATGTATTGGCGTTTAATGAAGTTTTCAATGATTCAAAGAAAGGTATGAAGGCCTCTTCCGATGATTTGAAAAAAGCCTTTGGAAGTGACGATGTTAATGCTGTTGCAAAACAAATAATAAAAAAAGGAGAAATTGTTCTTCCGGCAGAATATAGGAATAAAGAACTTGAAACAAGAAAGAAACAAGTTATTGAATTTTTCGCAAAAAATGCTATGGATGCCCAATCTGGAAACCCTATTTCTAGAGAAAGGATAGAATCCGCTATGGAAAAAGCAGGAGTTAACATTGAAAACAAGCCTATAGAACAACAAACAGACAAAATTTTAAGTGAACTAAAAAAAATAATTCCAATAAAGATAGAAACGAAAACTTTAAAAGTGGTTATTCCTGCTGCTCATACAGGAAAGGCATATAATGTTCTTCAAGATTACAAAAAAAATGAGGAATGGTTAGGAAATGGGGATCTTGAATGTACTATTTCATTGCCTGCGGGACTTCAAATGGAGTTTTACGATAAATTAAATTCAATCACACATGGATCAGCGATTGTTGAAGAAATAAAATGAAAAAAGAAAGTAGAGAAATTGCAATACCTGGAGAAAAAATAATTTCAGGAAGAGAATATTTACCTGGAGATGGAACTGCGAGAAAAGGAGAAGATATTGTCGCAAATGTCTTTGGTTTAGTTGACATTTCAAACAAACTGGTTAAAGTTTTACCTCTTTCAGGAATTTATGAACCTAGAGTTGGAAACACGATTATTGGAAGAATTGAGGATGTAACATTCAGTGGATGGTTGATAAANATAAGAAGCCCTTATTCTTCATATTTGCCAGTTTCAGAGTATCCTAAATTTATAAAAGGGGATTTAACAGAATTTTTGGACATTGGAGATATGGTAAATTGTAAAGTTACTGATGTTAAAAGAAAGGGGATTGATTTGACTGTTAAGGGTCCAGGTTTGGGAAAGATTGATAAAGGAATAATAATGTATATTAATTCAAATAAAGTTCCTAGAGTTATTGGGAAAGAAGGGAGCATGATTAAATTAATAAAGCAAGAAACAAATTGTAAAATAACTGTTGGACAAAACGGGATTGTCTGGATTTCAGGAGAAAATTTCAAAGATGAAATCAAGGCAAAAGAAACTATAGAATTTATAACAGAAAAAAGTTATATTAATGGTTTGACTGATAAAGTAAAAGAATGGTTAGAAAATAAAAAATAAAATGGCAAAAATAAAAAGATCAGATGGAAGAGAATTTGACGAACCTAGAGAAATGGAAGCAAAAGTAGGAATTATAGATAAAGCAGATGGTTCTGCAATGTTTAGATTTGGGAAAACAATTGCAATTGCTTCAGTTTTTGGTCCTAAAATTTTTCATCCTCAGCACAAACAAGATCCTTCAACAGGAGTTTTAAGATGCAATTATGATTTGTTAACATTTAGTGTTCCAGACAGAAAAAGACCTGGACCTTCAAGAAGAAGCCATGAAGTTAGCAAAGTTACTGAGTGGGCTTTAGCACCTGTTGTTAATTTAGAAAAATACCCTAATACTGTAGTTGATGTGCATATTAAAATAATTCAAGCAAATGCTTCAACAAGGTGTGCAGGGATAAACGCTGCAGCTTTAGCATTGGCAAATGCAGGAATATCAATGAAAGAATTAGTTTCTTCAGTAGCTGTAGGAAAATTAGACAAAGACCTTGTTGTTGATTTAACAAAAGAAGAAGAAGATTTTGTTGAAGGAGAAGGAGCTACAGACATACCTTTCGCATTTTTATCAAAAAGTAAAGAAATATCTTTATTTCAAATGGATGGAAAAATTTCTCCAGAAGAATTAAAAGAAACAATTAAATTAGGAAAAGAAGCGAGTGAAAAAGTTTATGAAGTTCAAAAAAACGCTCTTAAAAATATAAAAGAATAAAATGGAAATATCTAATTTGACAAAGAAAAGAATAAAAGAAGGATTGAAAGAGAATAGTAGGTTTGATGGTAGAGACTTATTAGAACATAGGGAAATAGAGATAGAAACAGGAATAAGTGAAAATGCGGAGGGATCTGCAAGAGTTAAATTTGGAAAAACTGAAGTTATTGTTGGAGTTAAATTAGGTTTAGCAACACCTTATCCTGATTCTCCTGATGAAGGAACCTTAAAAACAGTTATGGAATTGTTGCCTTTATCAAGTCCAGAATTTGAACCAGGTCCGCCAAGAATACAAGCAATAGAAATTTCAAGAATCATTGATAGAGGTATAAGAGAAAGTGGTTTTATTGATTTTAAAAAATTATGTATAGAAGAAGGAGAAAAAGTTTATGAAGTTTATTTGGACATTTTCTCAATAAATAATGATGGAAATTTACTGGACGCAGGATTTTTAGGGGCGTTAGCAGCATTTAAAGATGCCAGGATGCCTGAATATGATGCAGAAGAAGAAAAAATAATCTATGAAAATAAAACAGACAAAACTTTTCCTTTAACAGATATAATGCCTTTCAATATAACATTTTACAAAATAGGCGATAATTTTATAATTGACCCAGTTACTGAAGAGGAAGAAGCATCTGAATCAAGAATTTCTTTAGGATTAACTGAAGATAAAGAGAAAATAAAAATCAATTCAATACAAAAAGGAAAAGAAGGTACAATGACTGAAGAAGAATTATCTCAAATGATTGATGCTTCAGTAAAAAAATTCAAAGAATTGAAAAAAGAATTTGATAAAAAAGTAAAATAAATTCTATTCTAAAATGATTGAAAAAACAAAAAATAAGGAAGAATTTACCAAATATGAGACAGCAAGAATTCTGGGTGCTAGAGCGTTACAAATAGCTATGGATGCCCCACTATTATTGAAAATTAATAAAGAAAAATTGGAGGAGATTCATTATGATCCTTTAAAAATAACTGAAATGGAATTTGAAGAAGGTGTTTTACCAATAACTGTTAAAAGGCCCATGCCTAAAAAAGTTGAAAGTAAGCTGGAAAGGGAAAAAGAAGACAAACAAAAAGAAAAAGAATTAGTCAAAAAAGAACAAAAAGAACAAAAAGAAATTGAAGAAAGTGGTGAAATAATGGAACTTGCTAAGAATGTTGAAGAAGATGAAGAAGACACTGTTGAAGAAGAAATAAAAAAACCTGAGGAAGAGGGTGTTTAATTCATATCAAAATATTTATTAAGTGTGTTTTTTATTAATTCTTATGGAAATAAATAAAATTTCAGGAAAAATCATAAAAGATTCAAGAAAAGAAAAAACAATTCTTATTTCAGTTCAAACTTCTTTTGGAACTTTTTCTAGTTCCTCACCTTCTGGAAAATCTAAAGGGAAACATGAAAAAGAGTATTATAAAAAACCAATAAAAGAAGAGATTCAAAATTTGGTTAAAAATTCAAAAAAGATAGAGATTAATTGTTTTAAAGACTTGACTAAAGTAGAAAAAATTCTTAAAGATAAAGTTGGATCTAATTCCATGTTTGCACTAGAAATAGCTTTGCTCAAGGCTCTTGCTTCGGAAGAAAAAAAAGAGTTGTGGGAGATTATAATGGAAGGACTTGGAGGGAATGTTGATAAACATGCAAAAAAATTCCCTTATCCTGTTGGAAATTGTATTGGGGGTGGATTACATTCCAAATTGTATAAAGGAAAAAGACCTGATTTCCAAGAATTTTTATTCATACCAAAATCCAAAAAAATTTCAGAGAATTTTAAAATTTTGAAAGAGGTTTATACTCTTGCTGGAAAAGAATTGAAAAATAAAAAATCAAGAGGTAAAAAAAATGATGAAAATGCTTTTTCAACCTCTTTGAGTAATGAAGAAGTTTTAGAAACAATGAAGAAGATTGTTCAAGATTTAGCCAAAAAAAATATTAAGGTGGATATTGGGTTGGATGTTGCAGCATCAACCTTTTTTGATGATTATTACCATTATAAAAACAAGGAAAGAAAATTGAAAAGAGATGAACAAATAGATTTTATTGTGGATCTTATAAAAAAATATGACATCCATTATATAGAAGATCCCATGGATGAAGAAGACTTTGAAGGCTTTGCAAAAATTCTTGAAAAAACCAGTAAAGAAAAATTAATTGTTGGNGATGATTTAACAGTCACTCAATTAAACAGATTAAAAAAAGCAATAAAAAATAAAAGCATTAATTCTATTATTGTTAAACCCAATCAAGTTGGAAGTTTAATAGAAGTTGCACAAGTTGTAGCATTATGTAAAAAAAACAATATAAAGACAATTTTTTCACATCGTTCTGGAGAAACTCTTGAATCTTGCTTGGCGGATTTGGCTTTCGGTTTTCAATCAGATTATATTAAAGCTGGCGCTTCTGGAAAAGAAAGAGAAATAAAATTGCAAAGATTGATAAATATTGAAAGGAAATTAAAGTCTCAAAAGCTTTAAAAAGCTTCTATTTTTTTAACTTATGCTTAAAAATGGAAAAGGAAAACGTATTTGATGAAATTAAAGGTATTGGAAAAAAGACAGCTGAGAAACTAATTGAAAATGGGATTGACTCTGTTGAAAAATTAGCTGGGCTTGAACCGAAAGAAATTTCTGAAAAAACTGGAGTTACTGTAGATACTGCTAAAAAATATTCGGATAAGGCGGTTGAAAATATTAAGGAAAAATCTAAAGAAGATTTAGAAGAAAAGAAAAAGAAACTTCAGGAAAAAGCTAAAGAATTAGAAAAAGGGTTGGGGGAAGATGAAGATCTTAAACAGGAACTTGAAGAATCTAGAGAAACACTTCTTCCGATAGAGGAGTATTTGAAAGCTGGAATTTACATAGGTACCAAGGTTATAACGCCCCATATGAAAGATTATGTTTATAAGAGAAGAAATGATGGGATTGCAACTATCGATACAAACAAAACTGATGAAGGAATAAAGGAGATGATTAAAAAAGTTTCAGAGTATGATCCCGAGGATTTTATTATCGTATGTAAGAGAGAATCTGGATGGAAAGCTGTTGAAAAGTTTTCTTCCTTGACAGGGGTTAGAACCTTTACAAAAAAATATCCTGCAGGAATCCTTACAAATACTCAATTAGAAGATTTCTTTGAAACGAAAATGGTTTTTATTTGTGATCCTTGGATTGATAAAAATGTGTTGAATGATGCAAGAACTGTAAAAAGTAAAATTTATGCTATCTGTGATACAAATAATTATACTCAAGGAATTGATTTTTTCATACCCGCAAATAATAAAAGTAACAAGTCAATAGGAATTATTTTCTACTTACTTGCAAAAGGATATTTAGAAAAAAGAGGCAGGACAGAAGAGGCTGAACAGCTTAAACAAGAAGATTTTATTTAAATGGATTAGAGAATAATCTTTCTAGAGAATCATTATGTGAAATTTGTATAAATTCTTCAGGAGATATTGGAAAAAAACTTTCTCTTGATTTGGAAGATATTTGTTTTTTTACTCCTAACTCTAAAACTCTTGAGATTGGTATCCAAAGCCAAGTTTGATAATTCAACTCTTCATTTGATATTGCATACCATATATGCATATTGAATTTTCTTTGAAAAGAAGAATATTTTTTTGTTTCATCACAATCTATAGGATAGCTTCTATGATTTAAATTAAGTTTTCTGTATTTAACATCTACAAATATAAATCCAAAATTTGGTATTAAAACCATAAAGTCTGGCCTTTTTCCAGAGAAATGGTTTTTGAAAGATTCAGAAAAATCATCAAAACCTTGGTTAATATAAAGATAAGGTATTTTGTTTTTGTTTAACCATTTTTTAAAATATTTTTCTGCTTTTCTACCTTTTTTTATATTGTTTTCTATATCCATATATGATTAAAAAAATCTGACTATTTAATTTTTTCTATTTCAAAAAAAGGACTTGCAAAACATTTATAAAGGAAAAATTTTTACCTTTCAGTATAAAGTGGATTCATCAAATGAAAAACACTGAAAATGAGTGCCTTATATTAGTATAAGGTATGATGTATGTAAAGCCTATTTCATAATAATCACTCGATTATTAGGAGTATTTTCTTGCGACAAAGTAAATTCCAGTTTATCCTGCTGGAGGCTACTGCTATTTGGTTTGAGTTAGACATGCAAGTCTCTCCTTCGGGAGGGCAAACTGCTCAGTAACACGTAGCTAATCTATCTTTAGGTCAGGGATATCCTCGGGAAACTGAGGTTAATATCTGATATAAGATAATTTCTGGAAAGAGTTATCTTTGAAAAGTAATGCCTAAAGGAGAGGCTGCGGTAGATTAGGTAGTTGTTGGGGTAACTGCCCAACAAGCCAATTATCTATAGGGGCTCTTCGCGGAGGAGCCCCGAGAAGGACTCTGAGACACTAGTCCTAGCCCTACGGGGTGCAGCAGTCAAGGATTTTTTACAATGCGCGAAAGCGTGATAGAGCGAACCAAAGTGTTCTTCCTTATTTTGGAAGAACTTTTGCCATCTGTAAATAAGATGGCGAATAAGGACTGGGTAAGACCGGTGCCAGCCGCCGCGGTAATCCCGGCAGTCCAAGTAGTAGCCACATTTATTGGGTCTAAAACATCCGTAGCTTGCTTTGTAAGTCTTTTGTGAAATTTCAAGTCTTAAGCTTGGAGCGTGCAAAAGATACTGCATCGCTAGAGACTGGAAGATGTAAGGAGTACAATCAAGGTAGCAGTAAAATGCTTTGATCTTGGTTGGACTAACGATTAGCGAAGGCACCTTACAATTACAGTTCTGACAGTGAGGGATGAAAGCTAGGGGCGCAAAACGGATTAGATACCCGTGTAGTCCTAGCTGTAAACACTGCACACTAAACATCAGTACCTCTTCGGGAGGTATTGGTGCTGCAGGGAAGCCGAAGAGTGTGCTACCTGGGAAGTATAGTCGCAAGACCGAAACTTAAAGGAATTGGCGGGGGGGCACTACAACGAGTGACGCGTGCGGTTCAATTAGATTCTACACCGTGAACCTAACCAGGACCGACAGCAGAATGAAGGTCAGTCTAAAGGGCTTACCTGACACGCTGAGAGGAGTTGCATGGCCGACGTCAGCCTGTGTCGTGAGATGACCTGTTAAATCAGGTAACAGGCGAGACCCACATGTATAGTTGCTACCTGAAGAAGGGGCACTCTATACAGACTGCCTTGGTAACAAGGAGGAAGGAAGGGCTACGTTAGGTCTGTACGACCCGAATGCCCTGGGCAACACGCGCGCGTCAATGCTGCATGCAAAAGGACGCGACTCCGAGAGGAGAAGCTAATCTCTAATATGCAGCCTAGTTCAGATTGAGGTTTGCAACCCAGCCTCATGACGATGGAATTCGTAGTAATCGCACTTCACCAGAGTGCGGTGAATATGTCCCGGTCCCTTGCACACACTGCCCGTCAAACCAACCGAGTTTTGCATTTGTGAGGATCTTCGGATACGAGCTTTTGTAAGACAAGGTAGGTTAAGTCGTCACAAGGTACCCGTAGGGGAACCTGCGGATGGATCACCTCCTATAAAATATAAAAATGGAAAAACAAAAAGAAATAGGCTTTACATACAATTTATGATAAATAAACAACAAATTTAAAAATGCTGCAGGTCTAAAAATTTGAAGGTATAAAATGGGGCCTGTAGTTTAATGGTATAATACTGCCTTTGCAAGGCGGTGACCCGGGTTCGATTCCCGGCAGGTCCATTTCAAATTTTTAAATTCCTAAAAAATTAAATTTGTTGCAATTAATTAAATCATATTTACCAAAATAGATGAACTTCCTGAAATTTATTTCGGGGAGGGAGCCTAGATCTTTATGGTCAATGAGGCAAGTAGGATTAACTCACTAGTTGAGAAGCTGTTAGATGGATGGCTTGGCTTAAATTGTGATGAAGGACGTGGCAAGCTGCGATAAGTTCAGGGGAGTTGCACGCAAACTTTGAACCTGAAATTTCCGAATGTGAGAACTTTCTCTTTTTGAGAATGCCGAGAGGCAAATGTACGCTGGGAACTGAAACATCTTAGTACCAGCAGGAAAAGAAAAGAAATAATTGATTCCCTTATTAGCAGCGAGCGAAGAGGGAAAAGGGCAAACTGAACCTATTTTTGAAAGAAAATTAGGGATGTGGTGAGTGTAAATTCCTAAGTTAACGAGTTGAAGTGTCTTGGAAAAGACCACTATAAAAGGTGATAGTCCTGTAAACTAAGTTAATATGGAGTTTCTCGAAGAGTAGTGCCTCCTAGATTGGAGGTGCGAACATAGCAGAATTAACTGCTAACCCTAAATATAAATTTAAGACCGATAGTGTACTAGTACCGCGAGGGAAAGCTGAAAAGTATCCATTAAAGGAGTTGAAAAGACCTGAAATCTAACAGTAACAGGTTGTTACGGCCCTAAGGGGTTGTAACGTACGTTTTGAAGAACGGGCCAGGGAGTTAAATTCAGTGGCAAGGTTAATACAAGAAGCCAAAGCGAAAGCAAGTCTGAAAAGGCGATAGTCACTGGGTTTAGACCCGAAGCCAGATGATCTAATCCTGAATAAGGTGAAGTCTTCCGAAAGGAGGATGGAGGCCTGAACCGGTCCTGTGGACATGCGGTCGGATAATTCGGGATTAGGGGTGAAAAGCCACTCTTATCTGGCGATGGCTGGTTCCTATCGAAATATGCCTAAGTATATTCTCATCCTGTACATGCATAAGGAGTAAAGTACGGATGAAGTTCGCTGAGCTTTTTAGCTAACGGAACTTCTTCCAACTCAGAATTTATATGTTTGTGGATGGGAAACGGGGGCAGTGCGTAAGGTACTGTTCCGAGACCCGAACAAGGGAGACTATGGTTAAGGTCCCAAAGTTTATGTTAAGTGTGTTAAATCTTGTAGAATGCCTGAGACAGCAGGGAGGTAGGCTTAGAAGCAGCCAACCTTTAAAGAAAGCGTAACAGCTCACCTGTTGAGGCCTTCTGCGGAGAAAATGGACGGGGCTAAGCATAACACCGATACCATGGAGTTATCCATTTGGATAACTGGTAGATAGGCGTTTTTTTTGTGTAGAAACTTTTTTGAGAGAAAGAGTGGAGCAAAAAGAAACGAGAATCCTGGCGTAAGTAAGAACTAATTTCTCTGAGAACCGAGAAACATCGAAAGGACACGGTTTCCTCGGCACTATCGTTTAGCCGAGGGTTAGTCGGCACCTAAGTCTTATCTTAACTGAATAAGACGAAAGGAAAGCAGGTTAATATTCCTGTACCTGAAATTTTTGTTGATGATACAATTTGTTTTGATATAAGTAAAGCTATGAAAGTAGTCTGTTTAGAGAAACTTGGGGAGTGTAATGCTAAAATCCAAGTGAATCTGAGTGGCGTAAGTTTACTGATTGTCAGATCCAGTGAAAAGATTGTATATAGAAAATTTCTGGCCGTACCTAGATCTAGCACTGGTGTCCTGGTTTAGAAGACTAAGATGTGAAAGGTTAAACTGGTTAAGGGAATTCGGCAATTTAGCTCTGTATCTTCGGTAGAAGGAGTGTCTATGTCTGTATTCCTTGAATTAAGTAAAGGTTTGCAAATGTAGATCGCAGTAACAAAGACGGCCCGACTGTTTACCAAAAACATAGCCGAGTGCTATGCTGAAAAGCTTTGTATACTCGGCGAGGTCTGCCCAGTGGTGGTGTCTGAAACTGTCTTTCAAGGCAGCTAAGGCCCATCAAACGGCGGGGGTAACTATGACCCTCAATTTAAGGGGGCATGAGAAAATCTAGCTGTATG
>SL_3KL_010_SEDDRAFT_10006865_pt1 | contig 10137 bp, 9 predicted proteins | sample SodLakKL_010_SED_2_FD_10381 | JGI IMG/M metagenome (IMG submission 10381)
TGTACGGATAAATCATTGGGTTGAATTTGCCACCCCGAATACCGTGTACCACAATAAGCCACCAGGCCGAAATACTTCATTCGGCAAATTTACCCAAAAAGGAACTTATCGGTCAGACTTTTGAAGTCAAATTACTCCTCTGGCGAAGCGAGCAGTCCATACGCAAAAGCACCACCGGCCAGAGCAACATCTTTCAAAAAGTTAGTTGTAGATGCCTGATCTCCATCAATGGCTCCACCCAAATGGATGCTAAGAGCAAAGATCAACAACATAATACCGAGGAGAAAACACGCAAGTCGGTCATGCTTTTTGATAATAATGCTAATTGCGGCAAGTATCAGTGCTGCACCGGTGAGGTAAATCCAAAATACACCCCCAGGCAATGGCGCCATTTCAGCCATACCACCCGCGTTCATAAAGTGAAAAACCCCGAAGATCAACATGGGGATTGCAAACAAGTACCTACCCAAAGCCAAGATTGAATTCATGACAAAAATTTTTTAAGATGAATAATGGGCCAAGATAGTTAATTAAATCCTAATCCACAACAATAATTTTGACAATCCGAAATTATTATATTTAAATTTTGAATGGCAATTTTAACATTGTGTAGTTTATTGACTTTCAGTAGGCATGTAGCAGGATAGATTTGACACAGGTAAAGACATAAAGGAGTTAAAGTCATTCGCAGATTCCGATCTACAGCAGACTGGGATAAAAACCAGAATTAAATTGTAGTAAGTATTGGAAAATATTCCTCAATTACCGATTGGGTCAGGCGGCTGCAGGATTGATGAGGTTGGAATCCTTGAGCTTTTCCTGTACGAACCGCTTATCCACCTTGAACACTCCCTTTCCCTTATTGGAGGGCATATCAAACATGGCATCGGTCAATATAGCTTCGCATATAGAGCGCAGACCTCGTGCCCCGAGTTTGTAATCAATGGCAGTTTGAGAGATAAAATCGAGTGCCCCATCTGTAAAGTGCAATTCGATCCCTTCCATTTCAAAGAGTTTGTGATACTGCTTGACAATGGCATTTTTGGGTTCGGTTAGAATGCGCTTAAGGGTAGTTTTGTCTAGAGATTGCAGGTGAGTTAGTACGGGCAGGCGTCCGAGTAGTTCCGGTATGAGGCCAAAAGTTTTAAGGTCCTGATGATTGATGTAGTTGAGCAGATTGTCGCGATCGACCTGTTGCCCGGTTTGCTTTGCAAATCCAATCACGGAGGTATTCAGGCGCTTGGCGATAACTCTTTCGATGCCGTCAAATGCCCCTCCACAAATAAAGAGGATGTTGCTGGTATCCACGGTAATCATCTTTTGCTCGGGGTGTTTTCGTCCACCTTGAGGAGGCACATTTACTTCCGTGCCCTCCAGCATTTTTAGCAGTGCCTGTTGCACTCCCTCGCCTGACACATCTCTGGTAATCGAGGGGTTGTCAGCTCTTCGCGCCACTTTGTCAATTTCATCGATATACACTATGCCCTTTTCCGCAGCGGCCACGTCAAAGTCTGCAGCATGAAGCAATCTACTGAGCATGCTCTCTACATCTTCACCCACATATCCCGCTTCTGTAAAAACGGTGGCATCCACGATGGCAAAGGGAACTTCCAGGAATTTCGCAATGGTTTTTGCGAGTAAAGTTTTACCGGTTCCTGTGCGCCCAACCAGCATGATATTGGACTTTTCCACGACCACCTCATCCGTTTTGTCCATGGCCAGCCTTTTGAAGTGGTTGTAAACGGCCACCGACAGAAACTTTTTAGCAGCCTCCTGACCGATGACATAATCATCCAGGTGGTCCTTGAGTTTTTGCGGAGTAAAGGCCGAGAAATCAACTTTTCCGGATTTATCTTTTGGCACGTGCTGTCGAATCTCTTCCTGCACGATTTCATAGGCCTGTTCAATACAGAGTTCACAAATGTGGCCATCGATGCCGGCGACCAGCATCAGGGTTTCGGATTTTTTTCTGCCACAAAACGAACACTTCATCTTTCGAGCATTTTTAGATTTTCAATACAAAATAAGGACTCTTTAGGAGGAACCGTCGCAAAATTACTTATCAGCCTTTGCGTGTAATCCCGGTCTTTGAAGCACCTCATCCACCAATCCGTAATCTTTTGCTTCTGTGGCTGTCATCCAATTGTCTCTGTCACAATCTACGCGGATTTTTTCATAATCCTGTCCGGTGTGCTTAACGAGGATATCATAAAGGGCTTTCTGCTGCTCCTTCACGAGTTTGTAGTAAATTTCCATATCGCTAACCTGGCCCTGCATACCACCCAGAGGCTGGTGGATCATCACCCGGCTGTGCGGCAGACAGGTTCTCTTTTGCTCAGTCCCGGCAGAGAGGAGTACAGCCCCCATTGAGGCCGCCAAACCTGTACAGATGGTACCTACATCAGGCGACACGTACTGCATGGTGTCGTAAATCCCAAGCCCTGCAATAACCGATCCACCCGGACTATTGATAAACATTTGGATGTCTCTTTTGGCATCTGTGGATTCGAGGAACAACAGTTGCGCCTGCACCACATTGGCCACATAGTCATTGATGGGTACGCCAAGGAAAATAATGCGGTCCATCATCAGCCTGGAGAATACATCCATGCCGACCACATTCATCTGGCGCTCTTCGATAACATGAGGGGTAAAGTTTCCGATATTGGGCGCAGCCTGTCCCATGTATTGATCCAGTGAGTTGCCACTCATTCCGAGGTGATTCACTGCGTATTTTCTGAATTCATCCTTGTCAAACATAATAGAGTCGTTAATTTAGTATCAAACAAAAACAAGTTCCAAAAGATGTCAAAATGCGCAACCTTTAACGGAACCGCCTTAACAACAATCAATACCGGGTAATTTGTTTATCGGGCTTTACTCTTCTTCAGAGCGATCAGGGAAAGTCGCCTTCAATTTTTCCTCCAGTTCCTCAAGGCTGACTTCCTTTTCAACCTTATTCACTTCCTCCACCACTTTTTTAATGATCTTACTGCCAAAAATGCTGTTGCGGGCCTCGTTCTTGCTGTTCTCATCCTCTGACATTCTCGCGTAGAGCATCTCTACAATCTGGGGGTGTGCACCGGCGCCAAATTGCGAGCGGATTTGATTGAGCAAAAACCCCTTGATCTCCTCTTCCGTGACTTTGACATCGTATTTGTCGCTCAATTTGCCTACCAGCAAGTGAAACATAGACTCTTGCTTTTCTTCCTCGGTCAACTCTCTGCCCTTGTCATCACCCAAAATAAACTCATCCACAAACTTTTGAGGCAGATCAAAATCGTTCTTAGTCTTAATCCTTTGGGTGAATTCGTGGAAAACCAGGTTGTCGCTCTTACTCTTCAATTCCATCTGAATATTCTCCCCGATGATCTCACGGAGCTTATCAAAACTTTCGATGGGCTGTTCAGGAGGAGATATTTTTTTAAGGAAGTCCTCATTCAGTTCCGGGATTTTTTTCACCGAGACACCATCGATGGCCCAGGTCCACTTTACTGAATAAAAGTTTTCGGGCAACACAACATCGGGATCCTCCTCTTCACTCTGCTCCTTGACTTTACGCTCATATGTACTCACCACATTGTCTCTGTAGGGTTCCAGTATGGCCTTTTCAATAGTGCCATGGATTTCATCTCCCACCTTTTTAGCGGTGAGTTTCTCCTTAAATTCCTGTGAAAATTCACTCCAAATGAATTTCATATTGAAGGGTTGTAGATCTGACTGGTCGTCCGGGGGGTTCAACTCAAAAGTAATTCCGGTAGAATCTTCGACCACGACCTCCTCCACATCTTCGAGGTCGGCATTATTTCTCCTCAAGTGCTCAATTTCTTCATCGATACGCTCATCGATGTCTTTGACAACCAGGTATTCGTACTCGTTGTCGGTGGCCCAGCCTTTAAAGTCTTCCAAAGTCGGGCTAATGAGCAAGTCAAATTCGAAGGTGTAATCCTCCTTGTCCTTGGGATCAAAAGTGAACGACTTTTGGGTATCAGCGGGAATAGGGCTGAAGGAGAATTCAAGTTCCTCGCTGTTGAGGAACTCCTCCATTTTCTTATTGATCATGTCAAAAATGATTCGATAGAGGATAGATTGACCCTGGGTTTTTTGAACGAATCCCAGAGGCGTTTTCCCCTTTCGAAAACCCTTCATGTCGGTTTTACGAGCTACATCGTTGAGCTCCTTTTTGTAGGCTGGCCAGTAGTCGTCTGTTGAAATTTTCAACGTTACGCGTTCGATTTCGGGGCTCACATTATTTCTGGAAATTTCCATAAAAGAATTAAAGATTTTTGGAGCGGGAATAACCGCATAATTTGGTGGGTGTAGCGCAGGGGTGATTTCAGATACCCAGCCCTGCGAAAAAATAAAAAGTGCGGGTGGGGGGACTCGAACCCCCACGCCTCAGCGGCACCAGATCCTAAGTCTGGCGCGTCTACCAATTCCGCCACACCCGCATTTTAACAACAAACCAAACGGAACTTTCCCGTCTGTTTTCTTAAAAGGAATGCAAAGGTACGCTTATATTCAATAACTGCCAACAAGCCGGGGGAAAATATTTTTTACACTAAGCGGATAAATTATTGGTCTTATTTTTGTTGTAATCAAGTGAATAACTAAGTTTGTCAAACTAAAATGGCTGAAACGAAACCCATAGCACAGGACGAGAGGCTGCTGATTCAAAAAGCCTACAGGCGGATGTTGCGATCCATCAAAACTGAGGTTCATCCCGAGGATAAGGTCAACATCAAAAGAGCTTATGAAATGGCAGTTTCTGCACATGCCGACCAGCGCAGGAAGTCGGGTGAACCGTATGTCCTGCATCCTATTGAGGTAGCGCGGATTTGTGCCGCCGAAATTGGACTTGGGCCCACAGCTATTATTTGCGCCCTGTTGCACGATGTGGTTGAGGATACACCCGTTACACTGGAGGAGATACGAGAAATATTTGGTGATAAAATTGCTCGCATTGTAGATGGCCTGACCAAACTTGATGGCACTTATAGCTACAACAGTCCCCAGGCGGAGAATTTTAAAAAGGTAATCTCCACACTGATTGAGGATGTCAGGGTAGTGCTTATCAAAATGGCGGACAGGCTTCACAACCTTCGCACCATCGGGTCAATGCCTCATCAAAAGCAGCTTAAAATCGCAGCCGAGACCAATTACATTTATTCTCCACTTGCCCACAGGCTTGGTCTCTATAACATAAGGGTAGAATTTCAGGATCTCTGTATGCGAATCACCGACCCGGAGACCTACAGGGAAATATCTGACAAGCTGCAGCAGTCAAAAAACGAGCGAAACAGATACATTCAGGAGTTTATCCGTCCGTTGCGCAAAAAACTGGAGCAACTCAATGTACCCTATCGCATTACCGGCAGGCCAAAGTCGATTTCTTCTATATGGAATAAAATCCAGACGAAAAACGTCCATTTTGAGGAGATATACGATCTTTTTGCCATCAGAATTATAGTGGACGTTCCGCTGGATGTGGAGAAAAATATTTGCTGGCAAATTTATTCTATAGTAACAGATGTGCACCCGCCTATTCCGGAGCGATTGAAAGACTGGATCACAACTCCCAAATCCAACGGCTACGAATCTTTGCACACTACGGTTGTAGGCCCAAAGGGAAGGTATGTGGAAATTCAAATCCGAACAGAGCGAATGGACGAGATTGCAGAGCGCGGATTTGCTGCCCACTGGAAATACAAAGGTGTCAAAAACCAGAAGGATGTCTATGAAATGTGGTTGGACAACATCCGGGAGATACTCGAAGACCAGGACCACGAAGACCCGGTTGAATTCCTCTCGGACTTCAAAACCAACCTATTTAAAGAGGAGGTCTATGTCTATACCCCAAAGGGAGATATGAAGATTCTGCCAAAGGGAGCAACGGCTTTGGATTTTGCCTTTTCTATTCACACAGATATCGGCTACCATGCTTCAGCCATCAAGGTCAATAACAAACTCGTGCCCATGGGGTATGAGCTTCAAAACGGCGACCAGGTCCATGTCACCACCAATAAGAACCAGAAGCCCAATGACGATTGGATTAAAATGGTGAAAACCGGAAAGGCCAAGTCAAAAATTCGCTCTTCTCTAAAGGAGGAAAAGCGCAAAAAGGGAGAGTTTGGCAGAGAAGCACTAGAGCGAAAGCTCAGGAATATGAAGGTGGACTTCGACCAGGCCGTTGAATTTCTGGTTAAAGAATTCAACTACAACAACCACCCGGAACTATTTTACGACATTTACAAGGGAGAATTTGACCTTGCTGAGCTGAAAAAATTTGGGGTGGAAAACCACCACTTAGTAAACAAAAAAGTGGAGATCCAACGGGAGAAAGCTGAGTCAAAAGGAGAAATTGCCCCCTCGGATCGCTATACCACTAAAGACAGCGCAAGTAAAATTCTTGTAAACGGTGAACCTGCAGACCAGTACCACTACTCACTGGCTACCTGTTGCAATCCCGTGCAAGGCGACCCCATATTTGCCTTTTTTACCGCAGGATCGGGATTGAAGATTCACAGGACAAATTGCCCCAACTCTACCCACCTAATGGCAAACTACGGTTACAGGGTCATGAAAGCGGAGTGGGTGGATAAAATCGGAGAGTCCTTTCAGGTCAATCTCAAGATAATTGGAGTTGACGACGGACCGGGGGTTATTGAGCGGCTCACCAACACCATATCCTCCAAACTCGGTTTAAACATTCGGTCATTCAATATTGAAGGGACCGGTGGATATTTTGAGGGCAACATGAGCATTTTGGTCATGAACAAAAACCAAATGGAGATAGTCATCAGGACACTGAAAAACCTTAAGGGCATTACCAACGTTATCAGAACCAACTAAGGTTTAGAAAATCAACCATGGGAGTTTCCAAAGACAAGGAGCAGTCAACTGATAAGGTTTCAGAAACCGTAAAAAATATTTTCAGAGACTTTCTGGAGGAAAACAAATTCAGAAAGACGCCTGAACGCTTTGCCATTCTGGAGGAAATTTACAACCGCGATGATCATTTTGATGCCGAGTCTCTCTACGTCCACATGAAAAACCAGAACTACCGCGTCAGCAGAGCGACTGTTTACAACACCCTCGAGATCCTTGTTGACTGCGATCTGGTAAAAAAACTACAATTCGGCCAAAATCTCACTCACTATGAAAAGTCATACGGCTTCAAGCAACACGACCATCTCATTTGTGAAAAATGCGGCAAGGTTGTGGAGTTTTGCGACCCCAGGATACAACAGATCAAAGACATCATAGGCGACATTCTGAAATTCCGAATTACCCACCACGCCCTCAATCTCTACGGCGTTTGTGAAAGCTGTGACAAAAATCCGAAAGAGGATTGATTTCCGCCACAACCCTGAATCAGGTATAATTCACCTGCCAATTTTCCATAGTAAATTTTCCACCATCCATTATTAGTGACCTTTTTTCCCAACCTCATCCTCTTTTTTTACACCAAAAAGTGAATATTTGTCAATAATGCATGAGGAAAAAAGGTAAACTGTCCAAAGTGACTTACCTTTGAGGCACAAATCAATTTAACAATTAAATGGCTGTTGACGTATTGATAGGTTTGCAATGGGGCGATGAAGGTAAGGGAAAAATTGTGGACCTTCTCTCAGAGAATTACGATGCAATATGCAGATTTCAGGGTGGACCAAATGCAGGGCATACCATTGAAATTGGTGACCAAAAGCACGTTCTTCACACCATTCCCTCCGGAATATTCAGAAAACACACCATCAATTTGGTGGGTAACGGGGTGGTAATTGACCCCATTACTTTCCAGCGCGAAATTGAAGGTCTGATGCAATCCGGTCTGGACTGCAGAGACAATTTGTACGTTGCGCTGAAGGCCCATCTCATTCTTCCCACCCACCGAATGCTCGACGCCGGATCGGAGGCCCATAAGGGTAAAGAAAAAATTGGTTCCACCCTGCGGGGAATAGGACCTACCTATATGGATAAAACGGGCAGAAACGGACTTAGGGTTGGCGACATTCTTAGAGACGACTTCAGAACGAGGTATGAAAAACTGCGGGAAAAACACCTCGGCCTGGCATCCATGTATCCCAATGTGGATTTTGACCTGGCCGGCGAAGAGGAAAAATGGTTTAAAGCGATTGACCACATGAGAAATATGAAGTTGGTCAACTGCGAATATTTCATGTCTCAAATGCTGAGTGAGGGCAAAAAAATTCTGGCCGAGGGAGCCCAGGGAACTATGCTGGACATCACCTACGGGACCTATCCCTTTGTAACCTCATCCAATACCATCACCGCAGGAGTTTGTGATGGTCTCGGGGTGCCGCCTTCAGCAATCGGAAACGTTATGGGAATTACAAAAGCCTACTGCACCAGAGTTGGTAGCGGACCCTTCCCCACAGAACTTTTTGACGAGGATGGTGAAAAACTTATGGAAGCGGGCAGGGAATTTGGTGCAACTACCGGGAGACAGAGGCGATGCGGCTGGGTTGACATACCCCAACTCAGATATGTCTGTATGATAAATGGAGTAACTGAACTCACCGTAACCAAATTGGACGTCCTATCCGCAGTTAAAACTTTTAAAGCTGCTACCTCTTACCAACTCCAAAATGGCAATTGGACCAGTGAATTTCCCTTTGATGCAGAATCAGATATAGCCAAAATAAAGTACCTGGAATTCAAAGGATGGGATGACGATCTGGAGCACTTAAAAACCTATAATGATCTGCCTGATCAGGCTGGAAAATTTATCCAATTTTTAGAAAGAGAATTGGACATTCCGGTAAAATTGGTCTCCGTGGGTCCTGAAAGAAATCAAACCATTTTCAGGTGATCCTAAACTGAAAAAGAGGATTGAGTCGAAAATAAGCAATCCAAATCGGGACTCAACAATCCATACACCACTCCGGGATTTGCCCGGGTAGATCTGGGTATTGGTCAATCCAAATAACCGATGTGGTAAAGGGCATCTCCCTGATAAACAATCGGAGAAAAGCTGTTGCCGATCACAAAACCATCCCTGGTACTTTTCACTTCGTATTCTTTAGGTTCCAGCAGATCTTGAATCAGGCCTATGACTTCCCCGTTTTTCACCGGATCACCGGATTTTTTTTGGGGAATAAAAAAACCGGACTGGGCTGCCCTCCTCCAAATTGAACCAGATAGCTGCAGCAGCGGATATTCTTTATCATCACGGTATTCCACCATTTCCAAATAATTTAAAGTGCGGTAAATTCCCCGCAGTCCCATATTGATGACAAATTCATCCCGGCGCTGTGCCTCACCCCCTTCATACACCAATATCGACTTGTTCTCCTTGCGCACTATTTTGCGAAGCGACTTTGCAATAGTAGGTTTTGAAATGATAAAAGGAGGGTTAAAAACTTTGGCCAATTCCAGAGAGCGGTCGTCCCCACTTGTGTAGCGTACCTGAGGGAAGTTGTAACGCCCCAATCCACCGGTGTGAAAATCAAGGATAACATCGGTAAGTGGGAGAATTTCAGTAGTAAGTGAACTGGCCACACGAGATGCCAGTGAGCCAAATCTGCTGCCCGGAAAGGACCGATTGACATCCTTTCCATCCGGGACATCCCTGCTGAAATTTAGAAAGCCGTATATATTGAGCAGGGGAATTACAATCAGAGAACCCGATTTCAAGCTGGCCGGGGCAAAATTCCGCAAAAACTGTCTTACAATTTCAACCCCATCAATCTCGTCGCCGTGCATACCTGCCAGCAGCAGCACAACCGGTCCGGGTTTATCAGAGCGAAAAACGCTGGCATTGATATTAATCCTATTACCTGAGGGCAATTTCCCCACACTGATCTTCACCTGTTTATGCTCACCCAATCCAATATCTGTTTTATTTATGCTGAAATCAGTTTCCTTCATATTCACTTTTTCTTTGTTCAATCAACTCCTCTTCAATAAGTTTAATAATGTGTGAGGCAATGTCGATGCCTGTAGTCTTTTCAATACCTTCCAAACCCGGAGATGCATTGACTTCCAGTACCAGAGGCCCCCTTTTTGAACGCAAGATATCCACACCAGCCACCTGAAGTCCCATCAAACGGCTTGCCTCAATGGCAATTTCTCTTTCCTTTTCACTCAATTCAATCAAAGTAGAAGAACCGCCTA
>SL_3KL_010_SEDDRAFT_10006866_pt1 | contig 10137 bp, 8 predicted proteins | sample SodLakKL_010_SED_2_FD_10381 | JGI IMG/M metagenome (IMG submission 10381)
ATATCGCCTTGATTGTCAGCGGACGGTGATCGTGATCTGTTCGGAGACCACGGGCGGGTCGAAGCTGACATGGCGATAGTCCATGAACAGCAGCTGCAGGGTGTGGGTGCCCTCGGGAAGGTCGAGGGTGCTCTCGGTCTGGCCGCCACCGAAGTGGCGGGTCTGCTCGGAGAAGGGCAGCGAAGCGTCGAGGTCGACCGCTTCAAGCGGCTTGTTTACCAGCAAGTGGTGGTGGCCCGTTCCCTCGACGTCGACACCCGCAGGCGCGACGCCCATGCCGCGCAGCCCCATCCGCACGGTCACCGGCCCTTCGAAGGTTTCACCGGCGAAAGGCGTGATGAAGTAGACGGCGGCATCATCCGGCGGAGCGACGCGCTCCAGCGAAACTGCGAGTGCGGGCGTCAACAGCAGGATGGTTGCGATGGACAGCGTCAATCGATGGGTCATGACTTCCTCCTTTGGTTATCCCGGTCAGGATGAATGCTCCGGGGTGCTTCAAGGGCTCGTGGCTTTATCTCTATGTAATTGTGAGCCCAGCGCACCAAAATGTGTGGAGCATTAAAAAGGCTATCACCATGATGGCGTTCGTGTCGCGGGTCTTCCTGTATCGCACCGCGGCGTCCGGGGGCCGGAACGCCGCGACTGTCCCCGGGTCGTAGATGGATCGTGCAACCCAACCGAGGAGGATCACCCATGTCCCGACCTGACAGACTCCGGCGCCGTCTGCTGCTTGGCGGTGCGGCTGCGCTTGCTTCGCTGCCATTGGGAGCGGCGCAACGCGCACTCACCCCCAGCCAGACCGCCGGGCCCTTTTACCCGGTGGATCCGCCGCTGGACCACGACAACGATCTGACCTACGTCACCGGAAGGTCGGAACGAGCGGCCGGCAGGATCAGCGATCTCACGGGTCGGGTGCTCGACGTCAATGGCGAATCGCTGCCGGGCTTGCGCGTGGAGATCTGGCAGTGCGATGCGAACGGACGCTACCGGCATCCGCGCGATCGCAGGGAGGTGCCAAAGGATCCCAACTTCCAGGGCTTCGGTCACACCGTCACCGACGCCGAGGGTCGCTACCGGTTCCGCACCATCCGGCCGGTGGCCTACCCGGGACGGACGCCACACATCCATGCGGCGATCTTCCGGGATGGCGAGAGACCCTTCGTAACGCAGATCTACGTGGCCGGCGAGCCGCAGAACGCCGAGGACTTTCTTTTCCTGCGGGTGCCGGAGGATCAACGGCCGCTTCTGCTCGCGGATTTCGAGCCGTCCGACGACCCGGTCGCCGAACTCCGGGCCGAGTTTGACTTTGTCCTGTCGCCGGCGATCGCCGCCGTTTTCGACGGCACCATGGTCTGAACCTCCCGAGTCGCGCGGGAGTGTGCGCGCGCGGGTACGCTGGTGCATGATGGCGTCGACCGCAACGCCAATAATGGTCGCCGCCAAATAACGGGGACAGATTTATGAATCTGTCCCCGTTCGGTCGTTATTGGCAGTTATTGTTGAAGGCGCCCTCCGCCGTCCGGCCCCCTCCTGTGGCGGTTAAAAATCCACTTACGGTGGGTTTGTCGGCTTGCAGGAGAGGCGTGAACCTGGAAACTCAATCCGCCCGAGGCTGATCAATTTCCGATGAACCGTCGCTTCTTCCTGATGTTGTTGCTCGCCGTGGCCGTGGTATTCGGCGCAATCTTCGGATTCAAGGCCTTCATCGACGCCGAGATCGATGCCTTCTTCGACGAGATGCCGGTGCCGACGGAAACGATCACGGCCTCGGTCGCTCGCGCAGATCACTGGCGGCCCGAGATCCGGGCGATTGGCAGCCTCGAGGCCGTACAGGGCGCCACGCTCAGCACCGAGGTCGGGGGCATCGTCAGGGAGATCCTGTTCCAGCCAGGGAGCGAGGTCGTCGAAGGCACCCCGTTGCTCCGGCTCGACACCGAGACGGACCGGGCCGAACTGGCCAGCCTGGAGGCGGCAACGCGACTCGCCGAGCAGGAATGGCAGCGCGCNCGCCGACTGGCGGTGGAACAGAACATCTCCGAGGCCGAGGTGCAGCGCCGCCGCAGCGAACTGGAGCAGGCCCGGGCGGCGGTCGCCGCGCAGCGGGCGCGTATCAATCAGCGAATGCTGCGCGCGCCCTTCGACGGCGTGCTCGGTATCCGGCGCGTGAACCTCGGCCAGTACGTCTCGCCGGGTGACTCGATCGTGACCCTCGAATCGGTGGATCCCATTTACGTCAACTTCAGCCTCGCCGAGGGGCGACTGGGCCAGGTGAAGACCGGGCAGTCCCTCGAGCTGCGGGTGGATGCCTTTGCCGAGACATTTGCAGGAACGATCTCGGCGATCGAGCCGCGGGTGCGTGCCGCGTCGCGCAGCTTCGAGGTGCAGGGGCTGGTCCGGAACCCGGAGCGCAGGCTGCGGGCCGGACAGTTCGCGCGGGTGACGCTCGCAACCGGAAAACCGCAGGCGGTGATCGTGCTGCCGCAGACGGCGATCCGCTTCAACCCCTTCGGCAATTCCGTCTTCGTGATCTACGAGGACGACGAGGAACAGTTGCGGGTGCGCGAGCGCTTCGTTCAGACGGGCGAGCGCCGGGGAGACCTGATCCGGGTTGTCGACGGGCTGGAGGAGGGCGAACGGGTTGCGAGCAGCGGCCTGCTGAAGCTGCAGAACGAGACTCCGGTCGAGATCACGGAGGAGGCCCAGCCGAGCGAGGATCCGGACCCGCGTCCGGACAACGCCTGACGCCCGGAGGCCTTCGGAACCCGCGATGCGCTTTACCGACATCTTCATCAGCAAGCCCGTGCTGGCCACCGTGGTCAGTCTCTTCATCCTGCTTCTGGGGATGCGTGCGATCTTCGATCTCAACGTGCGGCAGTTTCCGGAGATCCAGAACGCCGTGGTCACGGTCAGCACCGCCTACATCGGCGCCGATGCCGAGCTGATCCAGGGATTCGTGACCACGCCGCTGGAACGGGAAGTCGCCGCGGCCGAGGGCATCGACTACCTCGTTTCCACCAGCGTCCCCGGCATCAGTGTGATCCAGGCCCACCTGCGGCTCGATTACGAACCGAACGAGGCGCTGACCCAGATTGCCGCGCAGGTCAACAAGGTCCGCGGAGAGCTCCCCGCCGAGGCCGAGGATCCCGTGGTCGAGCTCTCCATTGGCGAAGACATCGCGGCGATGTATTTGTCGTTCTACTCGGACCGCCTGGCAAACAACCAGATCACCGACTACCTCGCGCGCGTNGTGGAACCCGAGCTATCGACGATCNCGGGAGTGCAGCGCGCGGAAATCCTCGGGGGCGAGACCTTCGCGATGCGGATCTGGCTGGACGCCGATCGCATGACTGCGCATGGCGTTACCGGCCGCGACGTGCGCGCGGCGCTGGAGGCCAACAACGTGCTCGCAGCGGTCGGGCGTACGCGCGGGCAGCTGGTCACCGTGGATCTGACCGCCGAAACGGACCTCTCCAGTCCCGAGGAATTCGAGCAGCTGGTGGTGCGCGAGGAAGACGGCGCTCTGGTCCGCATCGCGGACATCGCCACGGTTGAGCTGGGTTCGCAGAGCTACGACACCTCGGTACGCTTCAACGCGCAGACCGCGACGTTCATCGGCATCGAACTTGCCCCTGACGCCAACGCCCTCGACGTGATTGCCGCGGTGCGCGAGACCTTCCGCGACCGTGTGGTGCCTCAGCTACCCGAGGGGCTGGAGGCAGAGATCGTCTACGACTCCACGGATTACATCGAGACCGCGATCGAGGAGGTCCTTCTCACCATCGGGCTGGCACTGGGGATCGTGCTGGTGGTGATCTATCTGTTCCTCGGGTCGCTGCGCAGCGTAATGATTCCGGCGGTCTCGATCCCGCTGGCGCTGGTGGGGACCTTCATGCTGATGCTGCTGATGGGGTTCTCGATCAACCTTCTGACGCTGCTGGCGATGGTGCTGGCGATCGGGATCGTGGTCGATGACGCGATCATCATGGTCGAGAACGTGCACCGGCACATCGAGAACGGCATGCGGCCCTTCGACGCCGCGATACGCGGGGCTCGGGAACTGGCCTGGCCGATCGTCGCGATGTCCACCACCCTGATCGCGGTCTTCCTGCCAATCGGATTCGTCGGGGGGCTGACCGGGACCCTGTTCGTCGAATTCGCCTTCACGCTGGCCGGTGCGGTTCTGATCTCCGGCGTGGTTGCACTGACCCTGTCGCCGATGATGTGCTCGAAGATCCTGCGCGGGCACGAGGATGGACGCCCGGGCGGGCGGCTCGAGGGCTGGCTCGATGCCCGCTTCTCCGGGCTGCAGGCACGCTACCGCCGACGGCTGCACGGCGCGCTGGACGAACGTTTGACAACGCTCGTCTTCGGGCTGATCGTGCTGGTCTCCTGCTACTTCCTGTTCGTGACCAGCAATACCGAACTGGAGCCGCCGGAGGACCAGGGCTTCGTCTTCTCGATCATGGAGGGCGATGCCTATCTGGCGCTGGACCAACTGGAGCGCAACACGCAACTCACTGATGGCTTCATCGACGAGATCCCCGAGCTGCGGAACACCTTTATCGTGAACGGTTTCGGCGGTGGCGCCACGCCGGCGACCAACGAGGCGATCGGCGGTTTCGTGATGGCACCCTGGGACGAACGCGAACGCAGCACCAGTGAGATCCTGGAACAGGATCTGCAGCCGCTTCTGGATCGAATCCCGGGGCTGAGCATCTTCGCCGTCGAGCCCCCGTCGCTGCCCAGCCCTGGCGGCGGTGCGCCGGTGAGCATGGTGATTGGTTCCACCGGCCCGATCGAGAACCTCGGCGATCTGGCTGACGAGATCATTGGGCGCGCGATGGCCACCGGGCGTTTCATCTTCGTGGATTCCGATCTGGACTTTGACAAGCCGCGGGTCAACCTGAAGATCGACCGCGACAAGGCGGCGCAAATGGACATCGACATGGCCACGCTGAACGCGGACCTTGCGCCGCTGCTGGCCGGCGCCTTCACCGGGCGCTTTGCGATGGATGGTCGCAGCTACCGGGTGATCCCTCAGGTTGCGCGCACCGCGCGACTGAATCCGGATCAACTTCCCGAACTCTACACCCGGACTCGCGACGGCGAACCGGTGTCACTGTCGAACATCGTGACGCTGGAGGAGACCGTTGCCCCCCGGCGGCTGCAGCGCTTCCAGCAGCTGAACGCGGTCACGCTCTCTGGAGTGCCGCGGCCGGGAGTGACTCTCGGTGAGGCGCTCGATCTGCTTGACGGGATTGCCGAGGAAGTACTGCCTGCCGGCTTTACGGTGGACTACGCCGGGCAGTCCCGCCAGCTGAAGGCGGAGGGAGCTCAGTTCGCGGTCACCTTCTTCTTTTCGCTGGTGGTCATCTATCTTGTCCTGGCCGCGCAATTCGAATCCTTCCGCGACCCGCTGATCATGCTGATGACGGTGCCGATGTCGATCGCCGGGGCCCTGGTCTTCATCAGCCTCGGCTTCACTTCCCTGAACATCTACACGCAGGTTGGATTGGTCACGCTGATTGGCCTCATCGCGAAGCACGGGATACTGATCGTCGAGTTCGCTAACCAGCTGCAGGCGCAGGGGCGCTCGATGCGCGAGGCGATCGAAGAGGCCGCGAGCCTGCGCCTGCGCCCCATCCTGATGACCACCGCGGCGACCGTGATCGCGATGGTGCCGCTGCTGCTCGCCACCGGCGCCGGCGCGGGCTCGCGGTTCGCAATGGGTCTGGTTATCGCGAGCGGCATGACGATCGGTACGCTGTTCACGCTCTTCGTGGTGCCCGCCGTCTATCTCTATCTCGCGCGCGATCGTTCGCGGACCGCAACCGTTGCCGAGGCGCAGGCCGCGCCATAGGCGGCCGGCCCCTGGCCGATCGCCCCCGACGCCGGACCGGCGAGAGGGCTCGCCTCCTGCAGGGGGGGCGGGCGCGTCAACCGCCCGAGGCCTTACCCGTTTCCTGGTGCCGGGCGCCCTTCAGCAGGCTCTTGAAAAAGCCGACGACGAGTCCGCCTGTCAGCATGCCGAGAACGTAGACGCCTATAAGCAGCACGGCCCGCGGCAGCGTGAGGCTCACCGTGAGAAAGCGCACGGTCACCGCCTCGATGTTCTGCAGGGCGAAGACCACAACGATCGCCGTGATGAGCACGATCAGGGCAATGTAGACGAAGCGCATGGGACTCTCCTTTTTGCCTGGCGTTCAGGTTGATGCTGCGTGAACGCCTGGATGTCGTTCTTTCCAGGCGGTGAAACGACCCGCACGGGTTCCCGTTCGATGAAACCCGTGCCTTTTTCGAGGAATGTAGTCGCCGCCGGCCGAGAATGCCGGCCTGGCGATCCCCGCTGCACCGAGGGGTGGATAACCCCCGGGCCCGCGAATCCCGGGCGTCGCCTATTGGGCCAGCCGGGAAATTCCGTAACCGAGGCGCACAGCCATCCATGTCGGTGCAAGGCGGGACGGCCCCCTTGCTCAGGCACTGAGCCACCAGGTCAGAAAGCCGGCGCCGACAACCACCACCGTGACCCCGCCGACACGGCTGCCGAGTGCGAGTCCACCGATGCCCAGTGACAGCCCGGCCTTGACCGTGGTGTTGACAAAGGCGGCGATCAGCACTGCCAGTGCCGTCACGGTCACCGCGAGCTCCTCGCCCGTCATGTTGGCGAGCGACAGGGTGATGGCATCGACGTCGGCGATTCCCGAGGCGGCAGCAAGGAGATAGACCCCGGCATCGCCGAAGCTCTCCGACAGTGCGCGGGAGAGCACCATGATCGCGGCGAGCAGTGCGGCGAAGATCAGGGCAGGCCGGAGTTCGAAGGGATTCTTCAGGCGGGCACCGCCACCCTGGCTGCTGCTGCGGCTGCTCCAGTGCCAGAACAGGGCGGCGCCCGAATAGCTGACGATGGTCATCGCAACCACCGGCCAGAGCAGAGCGCTGGCAAGGCTCCAGCTGAAAATGCTGCTGATGACGAGCATCCGGGGAAACATGGTCGCAGAGGCCACAAGAATCCCGGCTGCGAGGAGGCTCTCGGAACCGGCACGGCCGCGCGCGAGGCGGGAAAAATTCACGGTGACCGCGGTGGACGATGCGAGGCCGCCAAACAATCCGGTCGCCATGATGCCCCTGCGCTCGCCAATCAGCTTCGTCGCGAAATAGCCGACGAAGGAGATGGCGGCGATCAGCACCACCATCCACCAGATCCGGTACGGGTTAAGAGCCTCCCACGGGCCGTAGCCTTGGTTCGGAAGCAGCGGCAGGACCACCACGGAGATCAGCAGCAGCTTCAACACCGCATGCAGTTCCCGTTCCTCGAGCCGGCGCACCCAGCGGTGCAGCGTGGGTTTCACCCCGAGCAGGATGGTCGTGACCACCGCGCCCGCGGCGGCCAGTTCGCCGTAACCCAGGGTCGCCAACGCACCCAGTGCGAATGTCAGCAGGCTCGCGATCACGCCGGTGACGCCGACATCGTTATCGTCGAGCTGGCTGAGCGCGTGGGCCGTGGCAAGGACGATGGCCAGCACCACAAAGGCGGCAGCGAGCACCGCCGGACCGAGTTCCACGGCCAGCAGGCCCCACACGCCTCCGAGCAATCCGATCAGCGCGAAGGTGCGTATGCCCGCAACGCGCGTGCCCTCCGCCTGCTGCCGGCGCTGCCAGCCGCGTTCCAGTCCGATCAGCAGGCCGAGGGCAAGCGCGATGCCCAAACCCAGAAAGTGTTCGATGCTTGCGTCGATCGTGTCTGCTCCGAAGGATCGCCTGTCTTTCTACCCTAGCCGATCAGCAGGGCGCTCGCTGCATGCGACTGCTTCTGCCGTTAGGCTCGCGTGGGGGAGAACTGAAGCTGCTGTTGCAGATCGGCGGGGTACCGACTAGGGTGTGGTACAGGGAAATACACGCGTCACGCTCAGGGGGTCACGCTGATTTCGAGGAGGAACCGGCCATGTACAAGCTGAAGTACTTGTCAACGATATTGGTGTCCTGTTCGATCCTGTTCGCCGCAGCGCCCGCCTCATCCGAGGTCGTGCGCTCCGAGTATCAGCCGTTGCGGCTGGTCAACGTGGTGGACGGCCTCCACCATACCTGGTCCTTCGCGTTCCTTCCGGAAGGCGACCTGCTCGTGACCGAACGCCCCGGGCGTCTGAACTGGGTGCGGGAGGGTGTCCCGCGGCAGATCGTCGGAATTCCGGAAGTGACGGCGCGAGGCCAGGGCGGGCTGCTCGACGTGTCGCTGCACCCGGAATTCGAGGACAACGGACTCGTGTACCTCACCTTCTCGCGCGCGAACCCCGACAACCCGGACGAGACGGCCGTTGCACTCGCGCGCGGCGAGCTGGATCTCGAGCACTTCCCGGAGGTCATCGTCGACGAGATGCGCGAGCTGCGCCTCCACGACGTCGAGGAGATCTTCGTCCAGAACCGGTACTCGCAACCCGGCCGCCACTACGGTTCGCGCCTTGCGTGGCTGCCGGACGGGACCCTGCTGATGAGCGTCGGAGATCGCGGCGCGGAACCGCCCCGCGCACAGGATCTGGCCGATCATGCCGGCAGCCTCCTGAGGCTGAACGACGACGGCTCGGTGCCGGACGACAACCCCTTCATTGAGCGCGACGATGCCGCGCCGGAGATCTACGCCTACGGGCTGCGCAACATCCAGGGCCTGATGGTGCATCCCGACACCGGTGAGATCTGGGCCACCGATCACGGTCCGCGGGGAGGCGATGAGCTCAACCGGATCGAGGCGGGCGAGAACTACGGCTGGCCGAAGGTTTCACTCGGGCTGGATTACCGGACGCAGGAACCCTACTTCGACTACACCGAACGCCACAGGGAAGGCATGGTGGACCCGGTGATCGACTGGACCCCGTCCATGCCCCCTTCAGGACTGGCGGTGCTGCCCGAGGACACCCCTTATGCCGATCAGTGGTCAGGCAATTTCCTTGCCGGCAGTCTGCGTGCTGAGCAGGTGCGCCGCGTCGTGTTCCGGGACGACATCCCGGTGCACGAGGAAGAACTGATTCGCGGCGAGCTGGGCCGCATTCGCGACGTGCGCATTGGTCCTGACGGCATCGTCCACGTGGCCACCGACAACGGCGGGAATCAGGACGGCGTCTGGCGACTGGAACCGGCGCGCTGAGCGGCAGACAGCGACCTGCTTTTGCGAGACGGCAACTCGGACGCGCTGACGCCAGAGCAGAACAGGCACCTGCGAGTGCCTGTTTCCGTGAATCTGATCTGGCCCCGGTCCACCATGCCCGGGATGTGTGGCTGTTTGTTGGGACGAAGAAAAAGGCACCCGCAGGTGCCTGATTCTGAACGATGGGTGGCGGAGAGGGTGTCCACCGCATCGCTGTCGCAATACATGGCATCTTGTCAATTAACTTATTGATTGCACGAAGAGTGAGGCATCTTTTCTGTCCAATGCTGTCGCATCCCGTTGCTCCCAATGACAACCCTTTGGTAGGGTAGGTGGTGGGTTCAACAGTTTGGTTGCGATCATGCCCAAGAAGGCACGCGAGTTGTCGGCTGTCGAAGTGCGGCGGCTTGGTAGGCCGGGGTATCACCCTGTAGGCGGTGTTTCTGGGCTATTGTTGCAGGTCACCCAGTCCGGGGCGAAGTCGTGGATCCTTCGGTTCCGTCTTGGTGGGCGACGGCGGGATTTGGGACTAGGACCCTTTCCCGACGTGGCTTTGGCACAGGCTCGGGACAGGGCGCGGGAGGCTCGCGAGCAGATTGCCCACGGGATCGATCCCGTCGAAGCCCGGCGCGAAGTCCGAGCGACGATGTTGGCACAGCAAGCGAAGGCCTTGAGCTTCGATGAGGCCACGCAGAGGTTTCTGGCGACCAAGGCGAAGGAATTTCGCAATCCGAAGCACGCCAAAGATTGGCCTAGCAGTCTGAGGCGGTACGCCAGCCCGATAATGGGGAACCTGCCGGTGGCGCACATTGAGTTGGCGCACGTAGTGTCCGTGCTGGATCCAATTTGGACCACGAAGACGGAAACCGCAACCAGGGTCCGGGGCCGTATCGAGGCGGTGCTGAACTGGGCAACAGTCAGTGGCTACCGTAGCGGTCCGAACCCGGCGCAATGGAAAGGCAACCTCGACGCGGTGCTGGGCAAGCCTGGAAAGTTGAAAG
>SL_3KL_010_SEDDRAFT_10006867_pt1 | contig 10132 bp, 9 predicted proteins | sample SodLakKL_010_SED_2_FD_10381 | JGI IMG/M metagenome (IMG submission 10381)
CCCGTGTCTCGGCGCTCGGCCGGCGGATGACGCTGCGCGAGCCGTCCGAGACATCCGACGAGGCGCGCATCCGCAACCGGATCAGCGACGTGATCCGCGCGCGCCGCCGTACGGAACCGACCGTGCGGCCGGAACCCGCGCTGACGCAACACGAGATGCGGGCCGCGGCGGGGAGCGACGACGCCACCGATCACGACGATCCGCTCCTCTACGATGACGACGACGACTCGCTCGATCTGCGCAGCAGCACCGTGCCCGAGGACGCGACGGCCCGCCGCGTCGTCCAGCCCGCCCCGCGCCGCGCGGCCGTCCCCTCGAGCCGGGCGCGGGCCGAGGCGCAGCCGGCGCTGCCCTTCGAGGCGCAGCGCCCGGCCTACGAGTTGCCGCCGCTCGCGCTGCTCGCCGATCCGAGCCGGATCCAGCGCTACAGCCTCTCCGACACCGCGCTCGAGGAAAACGCGCGGATGCTGGAATCGGTTCTGGACGATTACGGCATCAAGGGCGAGATCGTCGCCGTCCGCCCCGGCCCCGTGGTCACGCTTTACGAACTCGAACCCGCGCCGGGGCTGAAGGCCTCCCGCGTCATCGGCCTGGCCGACGACATCGCGCGGTCGATGTCGGCGCTCTCGGCGCGTGTGTCCACCGTGCCCGGCCGGTCGGTCATCGGGATCGAGCTGCCGAATGCGCGGCGCGAGAAGGTCGTGCTGCGCGAGATCCTCGGCGCGCGGGACTTCGGCGACAGCCAGATGCGCCTGCCGCTCGCGCTCGGCAAGGACATCGGCGGCGAACCGGTTGTCGCGAACCTCGCCCGGATGCCGCATCTGCTGATCGCCGGGACCACCGGTTCGGGCAAGTCGGTGGCGATCAACACGATGATCCTGAGCCTCCTCTACAAGCTCACGCCCGAGGAATGCCGGCTGATCATGATCGACCCCAAGATGCTCGAGCTTTCGGTCTACGACGGCATCCCGCATCTGCTCTCGCCGGTCGTCACCGACCCCAAGAAGGCGGTCGTGGCGCTGAAATGGGTCGTCGGCGAGATGGAGGAGCGCTACCGCAAGATGTCGCGCATGGGCGTGCGCAACATCGACGGCTACAACGGCCGCGTGCGCGAGGCGCTGGCCAGGGGCGAGATGTTCCGCCGCACCGTGCAGACCGGCTTCGACGACGTGACCGGCGAGCCCGTCTTCGAGACCGAGGAATTCCAGCCCGAGCTTCTGCCCTTCATCGTCGTCATCGTCGACGAGATGGCCGACCTGATGATGGTCGCGGGGAAAGAGATCGAGGCCTGCATCCAGCGGCTCGCGCAGATGGCGCGGGCAAGCGGAATCCACCTGATCATGGCGACCCAGCGCCCCTCGGTCGATGTCATCACCGGCACGATCAAGGCGAACTTCCCCACAAGGATCAGCTTCCAGGTCACCTCGAAGATCGACAGCCGCACGATCCTCGGCGAACAGGGGGCCGAGCAGCTCCTCGGCATGGGCGACATGCTCTACATGGCGGGCGGCTCCAAGATCACCCGCGTGCACGGGCCGTTCGTGAGCGACGAGGAGGTCGAGGACGTGGTCAGGCATCTCAAGTCCTTCGGCCCACCCGAATACATGTCGGGCGTCGTCGAGGGGCCGGATTCGGACAAGGAGGCCGATATCGACCTTGTCCTCGGCCTCGGCGAATCCTCGGGCGACGACGCGCTCTACGACCAGGCGGTGGCGATCGTCGCCCGCGACCGCAAGTGCTCGACCTCCTACATCCAGCGCAAGCTGGGCATCGGTTACAACAAGGCCGCGCGGCTCGTGGAGCAAATGGAGGACCAGGGCGTCGTCACGCCCGCGAACCATGTCGGCAAGCGCGAGATCCTCGTGCCCGAGGCGTGAGCCTGGGGCGGTCGCCGGGCTGAGCGAAGGCGGTGCGATGGCCAGGGCCCGGTGCCGGATTCAAGCGCGACAAACCTTGCCACAAGGTTAAGATCACGTCTTTTATATTTTGATATCATAAACATGGACGATTGTCCGCTGGCGGACGCCGCCTCAGGCCAGCCGCCTGCGGTGGCGATAGGCACCGTAGGCGATGACGCCAAGATAGGCGAGATCGGCCAGCACCAGCAGCGCCCAGGGGCGGATCACGGCGAACCCGACGAAGACCGCCGCGCCCAGGAGCACGAACACCGCACGGTTGCGCGGCACCCGCAGCCCCTTCAGCGAAATCGTCGGCAGGCGCGAGATCATCAGCAGCCCGACCAAGGCGATGTAGATCGCGACCGGCACCGCCAGATCGCTCGTGTCGATCCAGCCTGCGAGCGAAAGGTAGACCGGCAGCAGCGCCAGCATCGCCCCCGCCGGTGCCGGCACGCCGATGAAATGCGCCCGCCCCGGCGGCGGCGGCGCATCGCGCATGACGTTGAACCGCGCGAGCCGCAGGCAGGCGCAGAGGATGTAGAGCAGCACGGCGAGCCAGCCCAGGCCGGGCATCCCCGCCATCGCGAAATGAAAGACGAAGATCCCCGGCGCGACCCCGAAACAGACGAAATCCGACAGCGAATCGAGTTCGGCCCCGAAATGACTCGCCGCGTTCAGCCGCCGCGCCAGCAGCCCGTCCATCACGTCCATCACCGCCGCCAGGATGATCAGCGCCGCGGCGATCTCGTAGCGTCCGTCCAGCACGTAGCGGATCGAGGTCAGCCCTGCGCAGAGCCCCAGCAGCGTCACAAGGTTCGGCAGCAGGTGCAGCAGCGGCAGGCTGCGCCGGTCCGGCTGCGGCTCGAGCGTATCGACGGGCGAGTCGATCTCGTCGCGGTCGGGCATCGGTTCAGCGCACCACGCCCGCGCGCGGGGGCTCGCTGGCCTGCAGGTCGGCCAGCACCGTCTCGCCCGCGATCATGCCCTGGCCCACCGCGACCAGTGGCGCCACGTCCTCGGGCAGGTAGACATCGACGCGCGAGCCGAAACGGATCATGCCGAAGCGCTGGCCGGTCTCGAGCACATCGCCCGGCTGCACCTCGCAGAGGATCCGCCGGGCGACCAGTCCGGCGATCTGCACCACCGCCAGGCTGCGTCCGTCACCCAGTTCCAGCGCCAGGCCGTTGCGTTCGTTGTCCTCGCTCGCCTTGTCGAGAGAGGCGTTGACGAACTTCCCCGGCCGGTAGGCGACCGCGGTCACAGTGCCGCCGACCGGCATCCGGTTCACGTGGCAGTCGAAGACGTTCATGAAGACGCTGACCCTCGTGCGCGGCGTCTCGCCCAGCCCCAGTTCCGCGGGTGGCGCGGCGGGCTCGATCGCCGAGACGATGCCGTCGGCCGGGCTGACGATCAGCCCGTCGCGGTCGGGCGTCACCCGGTCGGGGTCGCGGAAGAAGTAGTAGCACCAGACGGTCAGACCGACACCGATCCAGCCGAGCGGGGTCCAGACCAGAAACAGCAACAGCGTGACCGCGCTGAAAACCGCCAGAAAGCGGTAGCCCTCGCGATGCAGGGGCTTGATGACGGTCGCGGCGAGATCGGCGGCCATTCGGCGGGCTCCTCGACTGGGCGCCCGTCGCTATAGACGGTTTGGCGGCCGAGGCAAAGACCCGCGCGTTGGCTCACTCACCACGGCCGGCTTGCTTTTCGGCGGCGCGGAACTCCTCGCGCGCGCGGGCCAGCATGGCCGGTTTCAGCAGTTCGGCGAGCCTGATCGGCTCGGTTGCCCAGAATCTGGGGTCGTGGTTGCAGATCGGACAGCTGACGCCCTTCGAGGCTGGGCATACGGCAAAGACCCCGCCACCTTCGCAGGCGCAAACGCCCCAGTTCGTGATGCACGAATTGCACATCTTGAACCCCTCCCGCTTGTTCGGAACAGCCGATGCTAGGGCTGCGCATGCGGCGCTGTCAACGATGCGTTCACGTTGCGCTGCCGGTCCGCCGGAAGGTCAGGTAGCAGGGGCTGCGCCCTTCGCGTAGGGCCTTGGCCTCGTAGCGTGTGGTGATCCAGTCCGCCCAGGGTTCGGTGCCCCGCGACACCGGCTCGAATCCGGCGCGGGACACCTCCTCCAGCGCCTGGCGGGCATAGTCGGGGATGTCGGTGGCGATGCGGAACTCGGCGCCGGGCGCGCAGGCACGGGCAAGCGGGTCGAGGTATTCGGGAGTGACGAAGCGGCGGCGATGGTGGCGCGCCTTGGGCCAGGGATCGGGATAGAGCAGGAAAACCTTCTGCAGGCAGGCGGGCGGGAGGACGTCGAGCAGGTCGCGCACGTCGCCCGGATGGATCGCGACATTCGCTAACGGTGCCTGCCGCAGACGGCCCAGCAGCATGGCCACGCCGTTGACGAAGGGCTCGCAGCCGATCAGCCGTACCTCCGGATGAACGCGCGCCATGTGCAGCAGATGCTCGCCGCCGCCGAAGCCCACTTCCAGCCACACCGGCCCTGTACCGGGCAGGACGGAAAGGTCCAGCAGTGCGCGGGTCGGGTTCTCGGCAGCGGTCACGCCCCTTAGCCGGTAGTGCGGCAGATCCTCGGCCAGGTAGCGCCTCTGGCTCGGCCGCAGCGTCTTGCCGTGGATGCGGCCGTAGAAGTTCCGCTGCGGCCGCGTCTCGGCCTCATCGCCCATGGCATCCCGCTCCGATCCCGGGGCGCCCCGGTCACAGGTCCTTCGCCAGCGTCGCGGCGAGGTCGGTCCGTTCCCAGGAGAAGCCGCCGTCGTTCTCGGGCGCGCGGCCGAAATGACCATAGGCCGAGGTGCGGGCATAGATCGGTCGGTTCAGCCCCAGATGCTCGCGGATGCCGCGCGGGGTCAGGTCCATCGCCCGGCCGACGACGCGCTCGATCTCGGCGTCCGGCGCTTCGCCGGAGCCATGTGTGTCGACATAGATCGAGAGCGGCCGGGCGACGCCGATCGCGTAGCTCAACTGCAGCGTGCAGCGCTTCGCCAGCCCCGCGGCGACGACGTTCTTGGCCAGGTAGCGCGCCGCATAGGCCGCCGAGCGGTCGACCTTTGTCGGATCCTTGCCGGAAAACGCCCCGCCGCCATGCGGCGCGGCGCCGCCATAGGTGTCGACGATGATCTTGCGTCCGGTCAGTCCCGCATCGCCGTCCGGCCCCCCGATCAGGAACTTGCCTGTCGGGTTCACGTGCCATTCGGTGCCGCCGTCGATCCAGCCCCCGGGCAGGACCTCCTCGACATAGGGCCTGACGATCGCCTTGACGTCCTCGCTGGTCAGGTGCGGGTCGAGATGCTGGTGCGAGACGACGAGCTGCGTTACTTCCACCGGCCGGCCGCCCTCGTAGCGGATCGACAGCTGGCTCTTGGCATCCGGGCCCAGCATCGGCAGCTCGCCTGCCTTGCGCGCCCCGGCGAGCCGGCGCAGGATCGCATGCGCATAGAGGATCGGTGCGGGCATCAGTTCCGGCGTCTCGTCGACCGCATAGCCGAACATGATCCCCTGGTCACCCGCCCCCTCGCGCTCGACCCCCTGGGCGATGTCGACCGATTGCTCGTGCAGGAAGTTCAGCACGTGGCAGGTGTTCCAGTGGAACTTGTCCTGCTCGTAGCCGATGTCGCGGATGCAGTCGCGGGCGATTTCGGGGATGCGGCCCATCGCGTCCTTCAGCCGCTCGGCCCCCGGCCGGTCGCCCTTTGCCGGCAGGCCGATCTCGCCACCGATCACCACGAGGCCGGAGGTGGCGAAGGCCTCGCAGGCCACGCGGGCATTCGCGTCGATAGCCAGAAGGTAATCGAGAACGGCATCCGAAATCCGGTCGCAGACCTTGTCGGGATGCCCCTCGGACACCGATTCCGAGGTGAAGACGTAATCCTGTCGGCTCATGAGAGAGTGCTCCATTGAATACATCCGCCACGCCAGGAAGCCGTTGTGACGGGATATCCGCGCCTAGACGGTCTGCCGAGCGGCGTCAATGGCTTCCTTTCCGAAACCTTGCCGCGGCTGTTGCCAACACAATCAGCGCGAGTGCGGCATGCCATGGCGTGTCCCCGGTGCGTGCATGCGGGGTCTGCGGCAGGCTGCCCGGCAGGTCGGCATCGACCGTCCCCGCCTGACCCATGCCGAGGCTTGCGACCATCTGGCCGCGCGCGTCGATCACCGCGCTGACGCCGGTATTGGCCGCGCGGACCAGCGGCAGGCCCTGCTCGATCGCCCTGAGCCGTGCCTGCGCGAGATGCTGGAACGGGCCGATGCGGGCGCCGAACCAGGCGTCGTTGGTGATCTGCACCAGCCAGTCGGGCCGGTCGGTGCCGCGCAGGTTGCGCGGAAAGATCGCCTCGTAGCAGATCAGCGGCAGCACCCGCCCCGCCGCGCCCAGATCCAGCAGCACCGGACCCGGCCCCGCCGAATAGCCCAGGAGCACCTGCGCCGCCAGCCCGGCGGCCCAGCCCATGCCCGGCCGGTCGGCGAAACGGCCGAAGACCGGCATGTATTCACCGAAGGGCACGAGGTGGTGCTTGTCGTAGACCGCCACCGGCGCGCCCTCGGGGTCGAGGACGGCAAGGCTGTTGAAGAAGCGGATGGCGCCGTCATCGGTCACCTCGCTGCGCTGGATGCCCGTCAGCAGCGGCGCACCGCCTGCCGCCTCGGCCGCCATGGCGAGCCCGTCGCCGGGACGGTCGAGGAAGAAAGGCACCGCGGTCTCGGACCAGACGACGAGGTCGGGCATGCGCCCGTCGGCCGCCGGCGCCGCGGTCAGGTCGAGATGGAGGAAGAAGAAGGCGCGCGCGTGGTCGGCATCCCATTTCAGATCCTGCGCGGCGTTCGGCTGCACCAGCCGCAGCCGCAGGTCGCGCGGTTCGGGCGCGGGCAGGTCAAGGCGCGCCGATCCCGCGCCCCAGGCGGCAGCGAGGGACGCGGCGGCCGCGAGAGCCACCGCCGCCGCCGCGCCGGGCCGGGCGCGCACGAGGCACGCCGCCTGCGCCAGCGCCGCGGCCAGGACAAGCGTGAGGAGGCTCAGCCCCAGCGCGCCCGTCCAGGCGGCGATCTGCGCCGCGGGCGTGTCGATCCATACATGACCCAGCATCGCCCAGGGAAAGCCGGTGAGGAGATAGCCGCGCAACGCCTCGCCCGCCAGCAGCGCCGGCACCAGAAGCCAGAGTCGCGCTGTCCATCGCGGCGTCACCCAGGCGGCAAAGGCGCCCGCCGTCCCCCAGAACAGCGCCAGCCCCCCCGGCAGCAGGACCAACGCGAAGGGCGCAAGCCAGACATGCAACCAGAAATCGATGAAGAAGGGCTCGACGATCCAGACCATCGCGACAAGGAAACCGCCGAAGCCCGCCGCCCAGGCGCGCATGAATCCCGCGCGCGACCCCGGCGCCGCTGCGACCAGCATCAGGACCATCGCCAGCGAGAGGATCGTCAGCCACCAAAACCCCCACGGCGCCTGCCCGAGCGCGGTTCCCGCACCGACGAGCGCGGCCCCGGCGAGCGGCGCGCGCGGATCGTCGCGCAGTCGGTTGATCAGCGATGACACCGGATCAGAACGCCGCCTTGGCCGCCAGCGGGCCGGCGACGCCCGAGCGACGCAGGCGCAGGCGCTTGACGCGACGCGGATCGGCGTCGAGCACCTCGATGTCCAGCCCCGCGGGATGCGGGATCACCTCGCCGCGCACCGGCACCCGGCCCAGCAGCACGAAGACGAGCCCGCCCAGCGTGTCCACGTCCTCGTCGATCACGCCCTCGGTAAGGTTGAGACCGGTCTCGGCCTCGACATCTTCAAGTTGCGCACGCGCCTGAACCAGCCAGACTCCGGGTTTCTCGAGGTGGCACAGATCCTCCTCCTCGGTGTCGTGTTCGTCGTCGATCTCTCCCACCACCTGTTCGAGGATGTCCTCGATCGTCACCAGCCCGTCGACGCCGCCGTATTCGTCGATCACCAGCGCCATATGCGTGCGTTCGGTCTGCATCTTCTGCAGGAGCACCATCAGCGGCATCGACGGCGGCACGAAGAGCAGCGGCCGCAGGATCGGCTCCAGCACCAGGTCGCCGCCGGTCAGGTCAAAGCCATCCTGCAGTACCAGGTCCTTCAGCAGCAGCAGTCCCACGGGCTTGTCCAGCGTCTCGGCATAGACCGGCAGGCGCGAGAAGCCGCTTTCGCGGAACACGGCGACCAGGCTGTCGTGGTCGATGTCGAGCGGGACGGCAACGATTTCAGCCTTCGGGATGGCGACGTCTTCGACCCGCATGCGACGCAGATTCGCAAGTCCCGGCAGCACCTTGCGCAGACTGGCCGCGAGGCTGCCATTGGTGCTGTCGGAGGAATCGGTGACGGCGAGGGCGTCGATCAGACGGCTGAAAAGGCCGCGTTGGCCATTGCCGTCAGGCGGAGGGTCCGACTCGTCCGGCGCGCCGCGCGCCGCGTCAGAGCCGGAAATGGAATCGTTCATCGGTCCTTTCCGAAACGTGTCTCATCGGCCGGCCGCGTCGACGGGGCCGTCCAGCATCTCATATGGGTTGGCGATGCCCATTCCCGCAAGTATCGCGATTTCGGTTTTTTCCATCAAGAGCGCATCACGCGGACGGGCGTGATCGTAACCCAGAAGATGCAGGACCGAGTGAACGATCAGATGCGTCGCATGATCGGTCAGGCGCTTGCCCTGTTCGCCGGCCTCGCGCGCGCAGGTCTCGTAGGCGAGCGCGATGTCGCCGAGTTCGGCCGGGTTCCTTGCGGTTCCCGGCGCGGGTGCGGCGGGGGGGTGGCCGTCTTCCTGCGCCGAAAGATCCACGGTCGGCCAGGAAAGGACGTTCGTCGGCTTGTCCTGGTCGCGGAACTGCGCGTTCAGCGCCCCGATGCGGGCATCGTCGCTGGCTAGCAGGCTGACTTCGAAGGCGTCGGGATCATGGCCGAGATGGCGCAGGACCGCCGACACCGCCGCTTCGGCGAGCGGTGTCAGGTCGCCCCAGCGCCCGTCTTCGGCAGCGACCTCGACGGGCATGCTCAGCGTGTCTCGTCCCGCTCGTAGGCCTCGATGATGCGCGCCACCAGCGGGTGCCGAACGACATCGGCCGAGGAGAAGTAGCTGAAGCCCACGCCCTCGACGCCCTTCAGGATGCGCTCGGCGGCGGCGAGGCCGCTGGGCATGCCGCGCGGCAGGTCGACCTGGCTGCGGTCGCCGGTGATCGCCATGTGCGAGCCCTCGCCCAGCCGGGTGAGGAACATTTTCATCTGCATCTCGGTGGCGTTCTGCGCCTCGTCGAGGACGACGAAGGCATTGGCCAGCGTCCGGCCCCGCATGAAGGCGAGCGGTGCGATCTCGATCCGGCGCTCCTCCATCAGCTTGGCGAGCTGCCGCCCCGGCAGGAAGTCGCCCAGCGCATCGTAGAGCGGCTGCATGTAGGGGTCGATCTTCTCGCGCATGTCGCCGGGCAGGAAGCCCAGCCGCTCGCCCGCCTCGACCGCCGGGCGCGACAGGATGATCCGGTCGACATGCCCCTCGGCGAAGAGGTGCACGGCGGCGGCGACGGCGATATAGGTCTTGCCGGTCCCGGCCGGGCCGATGCCGAAATTCAGCGGGTGCTGGAACAGCGCGCGCGTGTAGTCCTGCTGCGCCTTGGTGCGCGGGATCACGTTTTTCTTGCGCGTGCGGATCTCGATCGTGCCCGAGCGGAACATCTCGAGCTGCGTCTCGCGCCGCGCCGGATCGGCGCCCAGCCGGATCGCGCCGTCGATGTCACCGGCCTCCAGCGAGCGGCCTTCGGCCAGCCGCGAATAGAGCGCCTGCAGCGTCTCGACCGCGCGGTCGCGCGAAGGCGCCTCGCCCATGATCTGCAGATGGTTGCCGCGTCGGAGGATCTGCACCCCCAGCTCGTTCTCGAGCCGCGCGAGGTTGCGGTCGTGTTCGCCGCACAGATCAATCAGCAGACGGTTGTCGGCGAATTCAAGCTCGGTGCGCAAGGCATCGCCGGGGTTGAGCGGGGGGGTCAGCGCGCTGATGCCCAAACAGGTCTCCTGCATGGTGTGGGTGCCGGCATGGCATGGATGAAGCCTGCCAAGGCGGACAGCATCTGGCAAGCATGGATTCGCGATTTTCGCATTGCTGTTACAAAATGGGCGGTTTCGTGGACAATTCAACCGCAAGATGCTGCGCCGGGGTCACACCCGGCACCGGATCGCGCTTCGGCGCGTGGCGGGCCGATTCCCCGCCATGGCCGA
>SL_3KL_010_SEDDRAFT_10006870_pt1 | contig 10131 bp, 13 predicted proteins | sample SodLakKL_010_SED_2_FD_10381 | JGI IMG/M metagenome (IMG submission 10381)
CGGATCGTTGATCTCTCTGATGGTATCGATCTGATTCTGATGGATGATCACCATGATTGTGGCCATGATCATGGGGACGCGGGATATGATCCACATATCTGGCTCTCTCCAGTGAACGGGGGGGTTATGGCCGAATCGATCGCGGAATCGCTGATCATGCTGGATCCGGATGGTGAGGCATTCTATCGGGAGAACCTTGCAGAGTATCATCAGGCTATCTTTGAGACCGATACCCGGCTCAGGGAGGATCTGGTGGATCTCCGTATCAGGCGCTTCATCGTCACCCATGATGCCTGGGGATATTTTGCCCGGGAGTATGATCTGGAACAGATCGCCGTCTTTGTCGGGGGAAAGGAACCGACTGCACGGGATATTGCAGATATCATCAGGGTTGCCCGAGAGGATGAGATCCCCATCATCTTTGTTGAGCCACAGTTCTCACAGAAGACCGCGGAGGTGATCGCAGCAGAGGCGGGCGCGATGGTTATCGTGATCGATCCACTTGCAGAAGAGTATCTCAGCAACTTCGTTCATGTGGCTGAATCCCTTGAAGAGGCGATGAGGTGACGGCAGCTCTTCTGATGGAGAATGTCTCTGTCCGTTATGGGCAGAATGTCGTTCTTGACGGCATCTCCTGGGAAGTAAGGGAGCATGATTTTGCCGCAGTCATTGGACCGAATGGCGGGGGAAAGACCACCCTCCTCAAGGCTCTTCTTGGCCTTCTCCCCCTCTCGTCAGGAAGGATATCGATCTTTGGCCATCCACCTGGTGAAGGCAGGCGGATGATCGGGTATGTTCCCCAGTTTCATACCTTCGACTTCTCATACCCGATAACAGTGTCTGAAATGATACTCCAGGGGCGCTTCTCCCATATTCCGGGCCGCCTGCTCAGGAGATACCGGGATGAGGACCATGAGGCGGCAGAGCGGGCGCTCGGAATGGTCGGCCTCTCCGGCATCGGGGATCTCCCCCTCTCCACCCTCTCCGGCGGCCAGCAGCAGCGGGTGATCATCGCCCGTGCGCTTGCCGGAGAGCCACGACTTCTCATCCTCGATGAACCGACTGTCTATGTTGATGCCCCGACTGAAGAGCAGTTCTTCAGTCTTATTGATACTCTTCTTAACGAGATGACGGTGATCATCGTCACCCATGATATCGGTGCGATATCCGGGAAGGTGAACCGGATCGCGTGCTTAAACCGCCACCTCTACACCCATGGTGATGCGATGATAACCGATGATATGCTCATATCTGTCTATGGTTGCCCCGTCGATCTCATCGCCCATGGTGTGCCGCACCGGGTACTCAGGGAGCATGACGATGTTTGAGATACTCGGGTATGGTTTCTTCCAGAATGCGATCATCGCCGGTATCATTGCTGCGATCGCCTGTGGGATCACCGGAAGCTTCGTCATCGTCAGGAGGATGGTGGCAACGAGCGGGGGGATCTCTCACGCCGCCTTCGGGGGTGTCGGACTTGGATACTTTATGGGGATTGATCCTCTCATTGGTGCTTTTCTCTTCACGATTGGTGCGGCGATCCTGATCTGGTACCTCAAGACTCATGAGCTCCAGGAGACGGATACGATCACAGGTGCTATCTGGGCGACCGGTATGGCGGTTGGCATCATCTTCATCGCACTTACACCAGGATATGCACCAGATCTCTTCAGCTATCTCTTTGGAAATATTCTCCTCGTGCCCCATCAGGATCTCCTGATGATGGGGGTACTTCTTATTCTGATCCTTCTTCTCGTCTCAACCCTCTTTACTCAGCTGACTGCGGTCACCTTCGATGAAGAGTATGCACGGATCATGGGACTGCCGGTGGGTGGGCTCACCCTGGCTCTCTTTATTCTGATCGCACTTACTGTTGTTCTTCTAATATCTGTCGTCGGAATCATCCTTGTCATCGCTCTTCTGACACTGCCGGCGGCAACCGCACGGCTGTACACTCATACGCTCCCTTCGATGATGGCAAACGCCGTCTTTATCGGGATTGGAACTGTACTCGCCGGGATCACCCTCTCGTATTACTTCGATCTCCCTTCAGGAGCGATGATCATCCTTGTTGGTGCCGGAATATATGCATCTACCCTTGTGGGGCGGCATTATACGCGGTAAAAATCTAAAGCTTCCCTGGGATCTTAGATCTCAAGGACTTCCATCTCATCGAGGAACGGCATCAGTGTGGTGATATACCGGCGATTCGCTCCCTCAATAACTGTCTCCCCACAGGAGACAACCTCCAGTATCAACGGGAGTTCTGAGAGCTTTTCCCGAAACCCAGGGTCCTGACTGCCTGCAAAGGAGATGAATGATTCAAGCAGGATAAAGGGGCGTTCGTACTCTGGCACCTCTTTGTACGTTGCGAGATCGTCTGCGATCGCCTCCTTCCGGGCGAGCTCATCCTCGAAGTACAGGAAGATGGTGATATCATATCTTCGTCCAAGCTCTTCAAGCTCAAGAATATCGATCTTTTCGCCTGGCGCTACCGCAAAGGTGCGGCACTCTTCACCTCTTTCGGTCTCCATGTATGTACCTTTTGATATGGAGACATATGAGGATCACGATCAATATATTTATGTTAGACCATGCCGTATGCCGCGTAGGTGTGGTTGATGGTGGATCTTGTCAATGGTATGGCACGCAAAGACGAACTCTTCTTTCATCTTATTACTCTTCTTCGTGAGGGGACGCTGAACTTCCGATGGCGGGCAGCTGAAGCCCTCGGGGAAGAGGGGGATCTTCGGGCAGTTGGGCCTCTAATAGAGGCTCTCTCTGATCCATATGTCGATGTCAGCTGGATTGCCGCAAAATCTCTTGGCAAACTGAAGGATACAGAGGCAGTACCAGATCTGATCCGGATGCTTGATAATGATGATAAATGGGCGCGGATCGGTGCTGCCGAGGGGCTTGGCGGGATCGCTGATCCCAGGGGGGTAGATCCACTTGTCCGTATCCTCTCCACTGACCCTGATCGGTTGGTTCGTGAGAAGGCTGCCTGGGCCCTTGGAGAGATCGGGGGGGATTTCGCAGAAGAAGCGCTTCATTCAGCGAAGGAGGATGAGAGCGATCGAGTCCAAAAAGCGGCTCAGAAAGCTCTTGAAAAGGTCAGGAGAGAGGTCTGATACGTATATTATTTTATTGAACATCTAATTATTTTTTTAATGTAATGATATTTCTAATATCTCTATAATGAGAGTAATACAAAAAGGAATGCTAATATCCTCTGACTTCAATATAGTGGTGGAATGAAGAAAGAGATCGGGAAAGCAATCGGTTTACTGGCTTTTTTTATAATACTTCTGGTACCGATAGATCCGGCACTCATCCCGATTGAGGCACGGTATGTCCTTGCTGTGACGATTCTGATGGCGATATTCTGGGTGACTGAAGCAATCCCCCTTGAGGTGACTGCTCTTCTCCCCATCGTCCTCTTCCCCCTCCTTGGGGTTTTATCGGTGAGAGAGGCGACGACCCCGTACGCGGATCCCGTCATCTTCCTCTTTATGGGTGGTTTTATCATCGCAATGTCGATGCAGAGGTGGGGTCTTCATCGACGGATTGCCCTCTCTATCATCAATATTGTCGGGACAAGTCCCCGCAGGCTTATTCTTGGGTTCATGGTTGCAACCGCCTTCCTCTCGATGTGGATCTCAAATACCGCCACAGCGATGATGATGATCCCAATCGCAATAGCAATCATCGCAACGGTGATGCCAGGGGTGAATACCAAACTCAATGAGATGAATGAAGAACAGCGTGATTTTGCAGGTTGTCTCGTCATTGCTGTTGCATATGCTGCCAATATCGGTGGTATCGGAACCATCATCGGATCCCCGCCGAATGGTATCTTCATCGCCCAGATGAAGGTTCTCTTCCCTGAGGCTCCGGAGATTGACTTTTTTACCTGGATGAAGTTTGGTATTCCCCTTGCTACAATGCTCATTCCTATCGTCTGGCTCTGGCTGATCAAGGTTCCCTATCGGCATCTCCCAAGGAAACTCTCTCAGGCAAAGGACGTTATCAAACAGGAGATGGAGGATCTTGGACCGATGAGCAGAGGAGAGCAATGGACTCTCTTCGTCTTCCTTCTTGCTGCATTCTGCTGGATCTTTGCAAGTACCAAAGTTATCGGTGGAGTGACCGTTCCAGGTCTGGATATCATTCTTCCTGGAATAAACGATACGGTGATTGCAATATTTGCAGCCATCCTCCTCTTTATTCTCCCGGTGAACTGGAAAGAAGGAATCTTTACGATGAACTGGGAGTGGGCTGAAAAGATCCCCTGGGGTATTCTGATCCTCTTTGGTGGTGGTCTCTGCCTCTCGGCTGCCTTCATAAAGAGTGGTCTTGCAAAACTGATCGTTGACTCGTTCTCGATGTTGCATCTCCTCCCGATCATTGCAATTGTGCTGATCATTGCGCTCGTCGTCTCACTCCTCACCGAAGTCTCATCAAACACCGCCATCGCTTCAGTTATGATGCCGATCATGGCCGTCACCTCCGTCTCGATGGGTCTCCATCCCTATGTGCTGATGATGACAGCGGCAGTCTGTGCGTCACTTGCATTCATGCTTCCGGTGGCAACCCCGCCAAACGCCGTTGCATTTGGAACCGGGTATATCGATATCAGGACTCTTGTCCGGTCAGGGTGGGCGTTGAACCTGATGGGCGTCTTCTTCTGGACGATATTCCTCTTCACCGTCGTGATGTGGGCTGTTGGATTCACGACTGATATCCCTGTATGGGCAGTGAACCCATAACCTCTCCATCACTCTTATATCCGGAGGGGTCAATACCCAATCTCATGTCCCGAATTTCAATTAATAATGGTGATTCTCCTCTTGGTGCAGGTGTTGAGGGGAAGAGGCAGAAGAAGAAAGATGAGAAGATTGAGATTAAGGATTCAACCCGGAAGAAGGAATTTGGAAAAGTTCGTTTCGATGAGAAGAACCAGTCGGATATCTTCGAGTCCAAACCCCGTTGAAAAGTTCAGTTTCTGATAATATCTCTCATATTCTGTACGGTAATCTCCCTGTTCCCATCAAAGGTTGTGAGGATCCCATAGATAGTGACCTGTTCTCCTATCCTCAGATCGGGTTCTCCGATACCCCGGGGAATGAAGATTCTGACGCCGGAGACGGCACTGTTCCAATGCCCTCCAGATTGCGTCTTCCATATCTCCTCGACCGACCCCTCTATTGAGACTCTCGTTCCATCCGGGAGGCCCGGTTCATAGGGTTTTGAGAAGGCAGCGGGCCCTGTCATGGCGATCCCTGCATGGGTAAGAAGGATGATGATGAGAGACCCCAGAAGAAGGATTGCAGCCTTTCTTTGGGGGCGGTATACCATGCAGATTGATTTGCCCGGATCTCTTATCAAGCGATAGGTTCTTATGTTAACGGCGTTAACATATCTCTATGCATCACGAGTTGTTACCCCCCTCCTCACAGAAGGTTCTCCATCTGCTTGAGCAGGGTGGTTCGATGACACACAAGGATATCGTAAAAGAGAGCTGTCTGGCACCAAGAACGGTGCGGTATGCCCTGAAGCGGCTTAAGGATCAGGGTTTGATCCTTGAGAAATTTAACTTCAGGGATGCACGACAGATAATCTATCAATGCAGGGTGAGTGAACCCCAGAGGGCAACTGCATGAAGGGAACGCTCTGCGACATCATGCTCTGTGATGAGCTGGCACGGAACTACCTCCCCCGGATGAGGGCAGAGCTGGTATGCCGTCTGGTTCAGAGGCAGGGTGTGAAGCAGAGCGAGGTCTCCCGCCGCCTTGGGGTGTCACGCGCCGCCATATCACAGTACCTGAGCAAAAAGCGAGGGTCTGGAGACGTCGAACTCTCTGCTGATATGGCCGAGATGCTTGATCGATGGGCCTTTACCGTCATGAATGATGGATCCGGCAGCATCACCATCTGTGATATCTGCCGTTGTGCAAAGAAAGAACGAAGATAAATCTCCTTTTTTACCTGAGGAATCTCCTACCGATGATGATCCCTGCAAAGAAGAGCAGCATCGAGGCGGCGATCGCCGGTTTCATCCAGTCTCCTTCAAAGAGCGCAGGCTGCTGGCTCCGGTAGCCGTTCCTCCAGTCCTCTTCAAAGACTCTCAGGTAGTATGCAGCGGCATCCGGGTGATCGATGATCACCCCTGCCTCCCGGTTATTCATCGGAGAGTTTTCATTCCAGTTGATGCTGGATACGAGGACTGCCCGTTCGTCAACGATCACCCCTTTTGTATGGATCTTGGTGATCCCAGCGCGCCGTGCATCGATAAGTCGTGCCTCAAGGGGGAGATCTGCGCGTTCTGCATATGAGTTGATGAAGGCGACCATCTCGTCGTTATCGTTATCTCCAGCGATGTTATACCAGCTTGCATCAAGGAGGATCCTCACATTGACTCCACGATGGGCAGCACCGATAGCCTCGTCCAGCCATGGGTTAGGATCGTTTCTGGTCCAGTTTCTGATGTATGCCTGCTGTATCTCAATTGATGTCGTCGCTTCAGCGATCATTGCAGGAACAAGACTGGATGTATCTGGTGAGATGACCGGCATAATGGTTGCATCATGGATCCGGACTGGTGCATACCGGGATGAACGGGGTGCCGCCCCTATCCTCTTCGGTTCCCGGATAGCTGTGTTTGGAACAATGGGGGTGATGTCTCTCCCGACTGTATCTTCTGCAAAGACCATGGAGAAGTAATCGGCAAATCGCCTGTCATGAATCCAGACTCCCCACCCTCTGTTTCCTTCAAATCCTGCAAATGGTATTCCACTCTCCTTGAAGTTCTCGCTTGTGATGATGACGGACTCACCGTCGATAATGATGTATTTGGCATGGAGGAAGCGGTACCTGGAGCGTTCGCCACCAGGTGATCCCATCATATCAACTGAAATTCCAGTCCGGTTCAGTCCGGAGAGGATAGTCGTCTGATCAGGTGAGACTCCACCGACAGGACCTCCCTCCAGAAGGATCCGTACATCGACACCCCTGTTATTGGCGTCCTGAGTGAGTTCAGCGATTCCGGGATGCGTGAACTCATAGACGCACATGAGAATTGTGTGGTTCGCAGAGAGGATCGCCTCCTCAAAGATCTCATAGGCTGAGTCAGGGGAGACGAAGAGGGTGGCAGAGACGCCTTCGAGACGTAATGGGGAGAAGTCGCTCTGGCCGATCATAAAGGGGCGGGGGTTCCATACCCCGTCAACGATCCGGTGGACCTGCCCCTCACGTGGTCTGAGATCACGAGGCCAGGCGATCTCAAACCTCAGCTCATCATGATAATGGAGAGTGATCTCATCGGCGCTATTAGCGAGGATAAACTGGCCGGTTCTGATGAGGTTTGGAACTGCCGGTGTTGACTCCTCCCACTCAAAGTCAGGGTATGTACCATGTGTCAGCTTATAGGCCTCAGCCTGTCTTGCGATGACGAGTTCGCCATTGATTCTGGAGCCTGGGGGAAAGCTGAGTGTTGCATGGTTATCCTGAATTTTCCAGCCATCAAGCGTTCCTTCCCCTGAAAGGACGATGAACTCATCCGGATCATGGGGGAGGTAGGGGTCAGGGCAGAAGGCGATGACGGTAATCCCGGCCGAAGCGATCGCCGGAATGAGTAGAAGCAGAATAAAGAGTGAGAAGAGGCTCTTTTGCATGAAGAAGATCTGATCTAATCCTTTTTTACCGTCCCGGTTTCATTCCTGTATATGGGGGGGTGCGGGTATGTCATCAAGATAGGGGGGAGCCTGTTTGATGTAGTCTCAGATCTGATCCGGATCCTGTCTGAGCAAAGGGCCGGACTTGTTATTGTTCCTGGAGGCGGGGCTTTTGCAGACGCTGTCCGCCGGCTTGATCCTGATTCCGACTCTGCCCACTGGATGGCCATATCCGCGATGGAGCAGTATGGCCATTACATCGCATCCCATGGTCTCCCGACAATCGATCAGATCGTGCGCGTGGATGAGCTGTCAGTCCTTCTGCCATACTGTCTTATGAAGAGAGATGATCCCCTTCCCCACTCCTGGGATGTCACCTCTGATACGATCGCTGCATGGGTTGCATGGCGCCTTGATCTCCCATTGATCCTCCTCAAATCGATTGATGGGATCATCTCGGAGGGGCGTATGCTCGCCGAGGTGTTCTCTCCGGTCATATCCGATTCCATCGATCCCGCTCTCATCCCATTCATCCTCGAGAAGCAGATGAGAGCTGTTGTTATCAATGGGAGGAGGCCTGATGCACTCAGAAGAGTATTATCTGGTGACTTCTCTTCAGGCACCATCATCACCGGCAGGACAGAGGAATTATAACCGAAGTATCCCAATCATATAAGGGAGTCCTACTATGTCAATGGAAAAGTGCACGTCATGCAACGCTCCGCTCGCAGAGCGTGGCGCTACTGAATTTAAGTGTCCTGAGTGCGCCGAGCTGATACGCCGGTGTGCACGATGCAGACATCAGAGCATCCCGTATGCCTGTCAGAAATGCGGATTTCAGGGGCCTTGAAGATGGGTGCTGTGGCAGTTATTCTTAGGGTGATGCCTGATTCTCCTGATGTGGATATTGAGGTATTAAAAGCAGCGATTCGTGAAAAGATTCCAGGTGTTTCTGATATAAGGGATGAGCCAATCGGTTTTGGCCTCGTCGCCATTAAGGTTGCAACCGTCATCCAGGATGAGGAAGGCGCAACAGATGGTATAGAATCAAAATTCCTTGAGATACCTGGTGTAGATCGTGCAGAGATCGTTGATCTCAGCCGGATGATCTAATTTTTTTACTCGCTCTCTTCGAGTCTCTCAAAGACCTGTTTTGTTACGTTCCGAATCGTTTCTGTGGATTTTCGGAAAGCTTCCAGCTCATCGTCCGGAAGTTTTATCGGTACAGGAAAGACGCCGCTACGTGTGATGCGTGCAGGGACACCGATACAGACACTTCCAATATCATGAACCTCTTTTTTGATGAAGGCGGAGACGGTGAGTATACGGTGTTCGTCTTCAACGATCGTCCTGACGACCGTAGCAATTGCATCTCCTGGCCCATAGACCGTTGATCCTTTGCTCCGGATGATTAGTGATCCGCTCGTCTTGACCCGCTCCATGATCGTATCTTTTGGAAGATGTGAGAATGCCGGGAGGTTATTAATCTGGATCCCACCTATCGTCGTTGCTGACCAGAGGGGAACCATCGTATCTCCGTGTTCACCGATGATCCGTGTGTGTACCTCAGATACGTGGACATTGAAGAAATCGGCAATACAGGATTTGAGGCGCATCGAGTCAAGATGCGTTCCAAGTCCGAAGACCCGGTGTGGTGGAAGATTTGAGTATTTTAGAGCGACCGCCGTCATGATGTCGACGGGGTTTGATATAACCAGGAGGAGTGTTTCAGATGCTGCTCTGCCGATCTTCTCGGCATAGGCGGCAACAATCTTTCCATTCTCAATAGCAAGATCGAGCCTGTTCTGGTCGGCTTTCCGTGCAATACCTGATGTCAGGATGATAATGTCCGATCCACGCAGATCTTTTTCATCACAACTCCAGCTTATCCTTGTGTTCGTCCCACGGGCTGCAAATGAGTCAACCAGGTCGCGGGAGAGTCCTTCAAGGTAATGCTGGTTCCCATCACGGCCAAAGAGATTGACTTCCTTGACATGAGGAATCTGCGAGATTGCATGGGCTGCATAGGATCCAACCTGCCCTGTCGCTCCGATAATAGTTACTTTCACCATAGAAATCAGAGGATGGGAACGCGTCATCGGTCGACCGCACATACCCTCGTTCCACAGGGCTTCCTTCTCCACCCCGCTACCCCGTGGGCGCCAGACGTCCACAGTAAGTCTGCTCCCTTCCGGGCCTGAACCGATACCTGCGGCAACAGGCCTCACTTCCCTCCGGAAGATCAGTCCCTGTCCGTTGACCTCACAAGACGAGGCTTCTACGTCGGAAGTGCCTGCTTTCCGAAAGCTGCCTCAGCCTTCCTCAGACTTCGCCCCCCGCATATCGACGGTTTCGGGTCATAGGTGACGTCTAACCACCCGGGCTAGTTCCCGTAAACAATCGGTTGTTATGGGATAAATACATCTCCTTTATTATCTGCTTTCCAGCGGGTGATCAC